>Ga0065720_1020749_pt1 | contig 12905 bp, 7 predicted proteins | sample Thericmetagenome_FD_59107 | JGI IMG/M metagenome (GOLD analysis project Ga0065720, IMG submission 59107) | Thermophilic microbial communities from the Joint Bioenergy Institute, California, USA of rice/straw/compost enrichment - eDNA_2 v2... | ecosystem: Engineered > Solid waste > Grass >... | reverse complement strand
AAAAAGCTCTACGGCAGATTTTTAAGTACTATGAAGAGTAGAATTAGTTCAATTAATGAAATAGCCCGAGTTGTTGTGTAATACAAAATTCCAATTCTCTTTTAATTCTTTATTTTATTCGTTTTATTAAAATTGTATCTTTTGTGTTTAACATTCTGTCCCTACAATGCTAAATGATGAAAATAGATCTTGAGAGACTCTGCGTTAGTACTTTATCATTAAGTAATTATAGAGAAATTAATAATCTTGGATTCACAAAGGACACATTATTAATTGCTTTAAATAAAATTTCGATAAATAAATATATGATCTTGAATTACATTGAAATGTATTGACTAAAAATGTTACTTTGAAGGTTTTCTGGCTCTTTCAAGGATGTAAATTTTAATAAATTCCTAAAATATAAAATCCTGATTAAGGCAGAAGAAGCCAACTTTATAGAATCATGAGAGAAATTTAGGACTTAGGTATGACTCAGGAATCTTTTAAAAACCTGAGATGAAGCATACAATCTGGTTTGATACAATTATAATATTTAATAAAAAAAAACTTTATTATTTTTATTCAATTGCACATTCTAAAGGAAAAAACGAAAAAAATCAGTAACTAAACTCATAAGCAGTTTAGTTGTCATCAGAAAAATAGGCTTTCATAACATTTATAAGCTCATCAGGCTTATAAACTGGCCCTTGATACCAAGCGCTTTGCTTAATCTCCTCGATGGAGATTCTTTCCAAAGGATTGCGCTTAGTCATAGACATAAAAAGTGATTTGAACATAGGAGTAAGAATTTGTGAATAATTTTCTGTTATCTTTTGGTGTCTCTGCCAAAACTTTTCATCCTCATCCAACATCATTGCCCAGAGATCCTCCTGTTTTGATCCTGGTTGAAGTTCAGAATAAGGGAAGTGTCCCACAGCCATATTAAATAAACATATGCCCGCTGAATAAATATCACAAGCAGCCATTCCTTCAACATCAGGGTCTTTTCTTTCCGGGGCCCTCCTTCCAGAAGTTCCACTTCCCAGAAGAGTCCTATCTCCTTTCTTGTAACCAGTATCAAAGTCCGCAAGCTTTAGAACGAAATTTTCTCCAATGAGAAGATTTTCAAGCTTGACGTCCATGTGATATAAATCGTTGCTGTGAAGATACTCAAGAGCATCAATGAGTTGATGGAAGTAAGTCCTCACAAGTTTCTGGTCATTCCATATCTTGTGTTTCATTGTGAAGGTCATGAGGTCTCCATATGGTGCATACTCCATGACAATGTGAGAGAAAAATCTGGGCTTTCCGTCTCTTATGACTTTTTCTCTAACTTCACTGTGGAAAACTCTGATGATGTTAGAATGTTTGAGACTCATGAATCTCACTTCATTAGCGAAATATTTGTTTATCTTGCCATCCCGGTAAGGATAAACTTTCAAGGCAAAAAATTGAGTGTTGTCCTTGTTTGTCACCTTGTAAACAGGATAGTCCGAGTCAGAAATGGTTTGGACTATCTGAAATGACTTGCTGTGAGTCTCTGTCGGGATTGTCTTGGTTGATCTGGCAGAACCAGTCTTCATTTCTGTGGGCTAATATTTCGTCAATCGTAATTATTTTATTTGTATAAAATCTTGATTAGCTAATTATTAGAGTCTGAACATAAAATAATTTAACAAAGAGCTATATAGCATCACGAGTCATGCACTAAGAAATTAAAATATAATCCAAACTCCTCTAAGCGACTTGGCTAAATTAGAATATTACGACACTGAAATTCAACCTTCGAAATATACTCCAGAATTGCTAAACTTGGGCCTTTTCTAGGCTAAAAGTCGCTTTCATGTTGTACATAAGCGCACTGGACTGCCTCTGAGAAACTCAAGTTAAGATCTCAAGATTTGAATTTGTTAAATGTTTTTAACAAATTAATCCAACTTCAACCAGATCTTTGGAACTATAGAGAATTTAACTTTATATATCTCAATACTTTTAGTGAGCCTAGAGTTTCAGGACAGAGTAGAATTTTACGGAGTAAATAGAGAATCAGAAGTATGAAGATGGGCATGCCATCTATAAAAAATCAAATAATTGTCTCTATGAAAGTACCATTAAAACAAACAAAATAGAAGTAATATGGAACATTTCGATTGAAATGATGAAGTAATATAGGATTGTAGTGAAATACTACTATTTCTACACCGGAAAACAGAAAATTTTCTTTATTATTTACAAAGGTGCTGGCAAAAGCCTTTTCATCACAATCTCAAGCTCGTGTTTCAGGTACACAGGTCCCTGATACCACTCGCTGTTTTTAATCTCTTTAATAGATATTCTTTCCTTAGGATCTTTTCTAGTCATCGCCTTGAATAAGGCTTTGAAACTTCTTGTGATAAACAAGGGGTTCTTAGCCTCCTTCATATGAAAAGACCAGAATTTTTCATCATCAGTTAACATTAGGTTCCAAAGGTTTTGCTGAGAAGAATGGGATTTTTCCGAATAAGGAAAATGCCCAACAACTAACATAAATAGAATAATTCCAGCTGAATAGATATCACATGGGCCAGGATGTTTAAAATTCTTTTCTTTTAATTCAGGAGCTCTGTAATTTGATGTGCCGTTTCCGAGACAATAATTGTCTCCTTCCTTGAATGACATGTCAAAGTCAGCAATCTTCAAGGCATATTTGTCTGCAATTAGCAGATTATCCAACTTCAGGTCTAAATGAAAGATTCCAGAAGAGTGAAGGTAATTTATCCCTTCAATTAGTTGATGGAAATAAGTTCTGGCAAGCATTACATTATCACAAAAAGAAGTGTTGGAAAGCACATAAGTCATATCACCATAAGGAGCCCATTCCATAGTAACAAAAGATACATTCTGAAATTTGGCATCTATGGCAGCAACGTCCTCAGCCACTTTTGAGAAATAGCGGATTACATTCTGATGCTTCATAGTTGTGAATCTTGCCTCGTTTTTGTAGTACTTATTGATTTTATTGCTCTTGTAAGCGAAGAGTTTAAGTGCACAGATTTGTTGTGTCTTTGTATCAAGCACTTTGTAGATAGCGAATCGAGATTCATTAACAAGTCCAAGAACTTTGAAAGGCTCGGAGCTAGAATCTAAGGACGAGGGACAAGTGCTGAGGGACTGCCCTGAATTCATACCGATGCAAAACAAGCGTGTAATAATTTTAAATTCGATTATTATTGATTCCTAATTAGCACACAGCATTAAGAATTGGACCAAAATAGAAAGATCTTTTTATAGAAATTCAGCGCATCTCGAACTAAGCAATGGAGAAACATTCAACTCACCTTCAGCTGAGCCTTAGATAATTATCTATAAGGTTCTGGTGTGCCTATTACAAGCACCTTGTCTGTTGGACATCGAAAAAATCATGGGTTTTTCTCTATCCCTTCTAAAACGATTTTTGAAATTTATTAAATGTGATCGCAAAGATGAAGTAGTAAACCAATGCCACAAAGCAAAGGAATCGAGAAAACCTTAACCTTGCTCAAAGATGAACAAGAGAAAAAAAGCTTAGAATTTAAAGTTGTAAAAAAATGGTTTAAAGTGAGGAAAAACTAAGTGTGCTTGGTTTATTTCATCAGAATAGTCTAGAAAGCATAAAAATATAGAGTTGATATGATTGGCAATTAGAATTAATATACAGGCTAAAGAACAAATGTTCTTTAAACTACGATTATTTTACGTTACTTTACCTTGAGAAAGGAGCTCCTTCATAACACTCTCAAGTTCTTTCTGCGTATAAGTTGGACCCAAATACCACTGACTTCTCTTTACCTGTCTAATAGTTGCTCTTTCGCTGGGGTTCGCTTTCGTCATAGCCTGGAAAAGTGACTTGAAACTTTCTGGAATGTTAGCCAAGCTTCTAATCTTAGCATGTACATTCCAAAATTTCTCATCACCCGCCAGCATTAAATCCCAAAGCCCATCAAAAAGAACATGACTAGATTTCTCTGAATATGGGTAGTGGCCCATCATCATTATGAACAAAATGATCCCCAAGGAATATATATCACTTGCTGCAGGATCTACGACACCGCGATCTCGAACTTCAGGAGCTCTATAATTAGCTGTCCCATTTCCGACTATAATTTGATCTCCCTTTCTGCATGAAATATCAAAGTCGGCTATTTTCAAGACATAGTTTTCTCCGAGAAGCATGTTATCCAGCTTTAAATCTAAATGATAGACTTTGTTACTGTGCAAGTAATGAACTCCTTCTATAAGCTGATGAAAGTAGGTCCTGACCAGTTTTTCATCAGCATAGAACGGATAGTTCATGATCAAGCTTGTGAAGTCTCCGTAAGGAGCATACTCCATTAGAATATAGGAAAATTTTCTAGGGTTGGAATCTGACCCTCCCATCTCATTCGCCACCCAATGAAGATACTTGATAATATTGGGATGCCTTATAGTGGTAAATCTGGATTCGTTGGCGAAGAAACGGCTTATACTGTCTTTTTCATACTGAAAAATTTTTAAAGCATAGATCTGGCCATTTTCTGTGGATAAAACTTTGTAAACAGGGTCTGCTGATTCGCTCAGAGGCTCAATGACCTTGAAGGACTTAAAGTTGTAGATCTTAGAGCTATGAGTATGTAAAGAACCTTGGGAGGTCTTCATCAAGCAATGATATTTTATTGATTATATATTCTCAAATTGGCTCTATTCATTAAATTCAGCTATATTTCTATTTAATAGAGTCTAATTTTGAATTGAATAATATTCCTGAGACCTTTGAGTTCTCTCAATCTGGATTGTCACCTTCACCTCCTCTTTGAGACCATCTTTACCGTACTAAACTTAATAACACAATAAAAGACTCCTTTTTTCCAGAGATCTCGTTCCAGATATAATTGAGCTAAGGCTTGCATAACCTTTCCAGTGTGAAGAAAATTAGATCTTACAGGAAAGAATAAGAAATTACGCCCCCAGAATGAAGAACGCACAGGATTGGATTAGTCTGGAAATAAATTAAACTCTTTTATTAATTAATTCGCAGGCTAGTGTTATAGCATTCATAGTACAAGGTTCTAAGCGATAAATCTAGGATTATATAGGAAAGACCTTGGGAAAAGTTATTTCCATGCTCACAAAAAGAAAAGGAAAACAATTATAATTGTATAAATTACAAAATCTGATATAAGAAGCACGCATATACTTATAAAAAAAAAAAAATAGTTAGAATAAAGTAAATATTGCCTAATTACAAGGTTTTCTTTTTTCCATTAACCACTTGAGACATTATGTTATAAAGCTCAAATTTAGAATATACAGGCCCATTGTACCAGGCACTGTATTTTATTTCTCTGATAGTGGCTCTTTCACTGGGCTTGGCCATGGTCATAGACCTAAATAATCTCTTGAAGGAAGAAGTCACGCCATCATTGTCATGAAGGCTCCAGAATTTTTCATAGTCATCTAAAAGGTACTTCCAAAGAAAGTCGGCATTAGTTTCGGTGAGGGTTTCAGTGTAAGGGAAACATCTCATTAGGAGTAAAAAGAGTATAATTCCCATAGAATAAACATCAGCAGCAGCTGGATCAAGTAGGCACTGGCCCTTAAGCTCAGGAGCCCTGTAATTCTTTGTTCCTTCTGCCATTATCATCGCGTCTCCAGATTTATAAGAACTGTCGAAATCAGCGATTTTGAGTTGGAAGTCCGCTCCCAGGAGCAGATTATCAAGTTTAAGATCCAAATGATATGTACCATTTGAATGCAAGTACTCCACTCCTTCGACCAACTGGCGGAAATAAGTTCTTACCAGTTTTTCATCACTTGGGAATTTGTTCTCCATAAGAAGGCCAGTGAAGTCCCCATAAGGAGCCAGCTCCATCATCAAATAAGAAAATTCCACTTCCTTGGATTCGATTTGAGTAATATCATGGTCTTCTCTGACATAATATTTGATGATATTTTTATGACTGAGCCTGAAGAATCTTGACTCATTTAGGTAGAAAGGGCTTATTTTCTTGTCCTCATAGGGAAAGAACTTCAAAGCATAAAAATTGTTGGTTTGTTTGGATTGGACTTTGTAGATTGGAAATCTTGATTCGCATAGGAGGTCAATGGCCTCGAATTTTTTTGACTTGGGGCTGTTATCAGAGGATGCTTGAATATGAGAGTCAGAATTCATAATGGCACTAAGGTTATTTCTTTTCAATCTAAAATTTCAATTACTTCTGCCAAATCAATCTCGCTTTTATACTTGATCGGCTATTTATATTTATCTATCGGGAAAAACGCCAATAACGCAATTTAACATTCAGATTTCCAAAACTCCATGAATGATTCCCGGTCAGACAAAATATTTCGGGATCCTGGTATTGGCAGATAAGTTTCTTTTATCGTTGCCTTTTCGTTTGGTGGGGAAAAAAAGTTTACAATCTCATTCTAAGGACTGGAAATACTCATATTTCTTCTCAATTTGTCCTCAACTTTCGTCGTTCAATTCCAACATCGGTTATAAGGTTGGAATTTGTTTGCCTGTCCTTCTAGAAAAGAAAAATCTCAGTTTAAGGGTTGTAAGTACTTATATCTTCTCAATTTTCCTCAAGTTCATCATACAATTAGAATAAAGTATAGGTTAGAGGATTCACCTTTTGGTTACTACTCCAGCTAAGAAAGAAAATGTTTTATCTGTCTCTTCAAATTATTTTCGTCCGGAAAACGTCAAGACAATCTATCATGTTTCTAGAAAAGCCTGCCTAATTATAGTACTTTATTTTAAATCCCCGATCGGCACTCGCTCAAATTAGCAATTTCTTGCGGAAAAATTCCAAAAAACGTATGATATTTGGAAGAGGGAGTACGAGGCTGAAAAAGGAATGCTGTCTCCCAAGTCCAAGTAATAATACAGTTGAAAAGGTCTTCATTCTTGAATATCTAATAAAATAAATAAAAAATGCCAGGACTTGGAGTTCCTGAAATCGAGTGTCCAAACATAGATAAAATCTACTGGAAGGATGATAATAAATTGGCACAGAAGATTGCCTTTACCATACTATTTTTTATGACACTGGGACTTACTTTCAAGGTCATTGCCAACATCCGAATTCTTATCTCAATCAGAAAGGAAAGAAAAATCCACAAGCTCCTCTTTCTTAACGTCCTGATCCTTATCTTGTATCTTAACCTCATGGTTTACCTAGGAGATGGCACGTATGCTCTGTTTGTGCCTGGAGGATATTTAACATTGGCAGGCCACTATATCTTTTATTATCATGACGTAATTTGGCTGAAGTTTGTGTTGGCTTGGAGTTATTTTACCTGGGCCCCACTTCTTGCACTTGGATATGATATTAACCCCTCTACTATAAAAAAGGTTGTTCGAATCCTGAAGATTTATACTGTAATAGCTATAATTTGCCAGATAACGTATATGAATTACTTCTTCTGGTCGAACAATACATGTGAGATCTTTGAGCAAGAATCCCTAAGGCATGATCTTTTCATTTTCAGCTTGATTGTAATGATCAGCACCTTGATCAACAATGTCGTTTTCTCAACTTGCTGCTATATGATCACAAAAAAGGTCCAAGAGTTATTTGACTTTGACGACCAAAAGTCCATAAGATTACTCAAGTTCCTTGCTCCACTTACAGTTGTGGGCACTATCGCAAGATTTATTTATAACACATTACTATTCTCACAGTCCTTCTTTAAAGAATTAGAGTCCTTAGCCAATGAGCCAGGCACCCCCTGGCAATACCAGACCCTCTGGGCAATTATCCAGGTGGCTTATATCACGATAACAGAATTACTGCCAACTTTGTTCCTGCTCATTAACTTCAGCCCTTATGTCAACAAGAAACCCACTAATCTCAGAGATTCTCTAAATTCGGTAAGCTCCTCCTTGTTTGTGCCAAGTATACTAAAACAGAGTGACTTAGGAAGCTTTGACATTCCTCCCAGCTCATAAAAAATTTGACAGAATTCTTGTCATACTTCATCCTCGGCTAAGAGGCTGTCAGCCTCTAGGGGGAATAAACCTTTAATATATCATAATTCTGACTTTCATAATAGACATATAACATTATATTTAATAATATTTCTACATACGTATTAATTTTGTATGTAGATTGGCAGAAAGTTTTACTATACTCTATTTCGTTTCCTTTTCGGACCTTTAGATGGGTTTGTAATGGGACTGGAGTCACTTTACAGGCTTTTCTTCTTTTTAACAACCTATTAAATAGTACATATAAATATAATTTAAGTAATAAAAGTTCCACCTACTGTAATACTTCGGCCTATTCTTTCATGACAAGCGGCTTGTACTACCAGGGGAGCGGCTTTTCAGTTCCCCATCATGTCATAAACGAGAAGGCGGAACAGCTTAAAAAAGCTGTTCCTCAATTCTTCAATATGGACACGCCATTCAAATCTGGCCACTATGTTATCTATAAATGGGCTTTTGTAGAGCCCAAAGACCACAGGTCCTCCAGCATCATGTTCAAAGTTGAGCTCTGGGATCTTTCCTCAACTCAGACCTATCTTCGTCAATGGGAAATGAAAGGAAGTGAATTATTAGCTGATAAAGAGCTTAAGGAAAGTAATCCTTTTGTATTATGTGGGTATTTATATGCAGGGTGGTGGCAGCCCTTGATTGGAAAGGCTCTGTCCCAGACTGATAATAAATCCCTATCTAGGGCTGTAGATGGGGGGCTTCGAGATTCCAAGATAAAATGTTTGAGAATAAACGTTGTTCAGGGTTTCCTACGACTCAAGAATGTCATGGGAAAGGCCTTTGGGGGGTTTGAGTATGACATTAATGTCGAAATTACTGATGAGAGAAAAAAGATCCATAAACTGCGATGGCTGATCTATTGCACTAAGGACTTCAGCTTCTGCCAACTTGTCGACAGTCAGGTGAATGCCAAAATAAACATAGATAACTCGGTGCAATTTGCTCAAGAAAAGGAGAAACTTATCCTAGCCATAAGAGATGAGTTGACAAGACAAGGAAAGATAATAAAGTCAGGAGACTGGGTTGTTGACCAATATTATATCAGGGAGATAAACTCAATAAGGAAGGGCTATTCAGCCACAGTCATACTTTTAGTTACGAATCAACAGGGAAATAGCAAGGTCTTAGAGGTCATGGTGACAAAGATGAATTCTCAATATGAGATCAACAATGTCCAGAATCTTTATTTTGATTTTAATACTCTTGCTTACCTGGAGCAGAACGGAAGCAAGCTAAACCGGTGGCAGCTATTTTCCAAAAAAGCCACTACCTTGAACAATAGTTGTATAAGAAAACTTGCAGACATAGGTCTAGAGGCTTTAGGACGAGGGGCTACTGTCCTAGAAGTCAATAAGGCCGAATGCCGAGTCAAAAGAAATTCTGAAATTTCTATCGATGATGAAGAAGAGACAGTCAATTTTATGGGATTTGAATATAAGGTTGTCTTTCGTGTAAAAGAGCCAAACGGCAGTGTAAACTGTCAAGAATGGCTCCTTTATGGAAATCCATGTTCAGAAGATGAATTCAAGCTAGTCCATACTCGCAAGATAAAACCAAACAGGTCTCTTACACCTCAACCTAATGCTGCAGAGGAGTACATGATGGGAAGAAGTCAATCTCCCAGATCGAAGTCCAATCTGCATGATAATTCGTCAATTTTACTACCCAGCCACAGACTAAATGAAAGCATTACTGATGAGAAAATAAATCGGACTTATTTACCTACTCTCCGGGGAATCAACTCCAATAAAACTTATGTCAAGGGCTACGATATCGAGACCAGGAAGGACAGAAGCATGAATAGTTCGCTCATTCATGACACCTCCTCTTCAGCTAACCCTGCAAGGAAAGAATCTCCCCGGAAATATGTTTTCAACTTTAAACTTAAACCAATAAAGAAGACACTTGAAAACACTTAGGACTGAATAGTTAGTCATATTTACATTTGTAATCTGCTCAACTTTTTGTACTATAGCCACGTATACTTGACCTCCACAATACAATATTCACACAATGTTTCCTCAATTGACTACCAACCAAAAAAATATCGATCATATATGAAGTTCTTTCCTGAGCTCCATCTTAGCTTAGAACTCTAGCTTAATTCTTGGCAATATGTCATTAGAATCTGAAATCCATAGTGCGACTCCTCGATTTTATCTTATAAATTAAAGACTGCCCAGTAATTAGAAATTGTTCTGGTGTTAGAAAACGGATTTCAGAGTTGGTAATGGTGAAGAAACACGCTAACTAGGTTGCACACTTTGAGAGAGCTCATAGTTGGGTCCTTCTTTCCGTAATCCTTATTTTTGGAAGCTATAAATAGCTCGGCTTTCACCTAATATTTGCAGTAATGAACTAAATAACAATAATTTTTATTTCAAACAATCACTATCAGTAATGTCGTCAGCTTACAGATTTCATTCTAATCCTCAATTATTCCCACGCCATTTCATTCAACAAAAGGAAGAACAGCTTAAACATCTACTTTGTCAATTTTTCAGCCTTGATCTTCCCATTTCTAAAGGCTTTCACATTCTACTGCGTTGGTCCTATGCTTTAATGCCATCTCCTAAGACAACTAGCCATGAATACTTCAAAGTTCAGCTAATCCACCTCTCTACTGGAGAAATCGTCACCAGACTCTGGGAAGCAAAAGGAAACTGCCTGGTCAGTGATTCTCGATGTGATCCTAATCAAATAACATCCGCTGTGGTTGACGTCTATCCCACAGAATGGTGGCAAAGCCTAGCTGATGAAGTTCTCTCCGAGGATGCTAACAAATCCCTTGCTCCCTTGCTTAAACACTTTCGTCACAAAATCGGTCCCAATGGACAATTTAATATCATAAGGGGTTTTTGCAGACCCTCTCTCGGAAAAAATAAGGAAGACATTTGGCTAGAATACAAACTCCATGTGTCTCCCGGTCCTTCAAATAAAACAATTGCCATCAAGGGTCGAGTACAATTAAAAGAAGAAAATCAGGAGCCTACTCATCAATCAAAGGATGTCCAGAAAGAATGGGTTAGTGAAATCGTCGATACCCCCACCCCTACCTATGAAGGATTGAGAGAACTTACCAATGATGTCAAAGAAAATATAGTTCTCTATGCTCGTGAGGAACTCGCTAGGACTGAGTTTCTCAACTCTTGGAAAGAATGGATTGTAGACTGCTACAATTTTGTTTACATGAAGCGTGAGATTTCTGGTGTTATTAAGTCAGGAATTGACATCCTCATCAGAAGCCAGTACGCACATGTCCTCATTATCTATGTAACAGTTGAATACGATGGGATCAATTACAAGATCGTAAGCGCAAAGAAACCAATCATGCTAACCCAAAAACTTGACAAGCTGATACAAGATGGCACTCACTTCGACAATTGGCAACGCTTTTTCCATAAAGATTCTTCTGTTGAAGCCCCCTACCTGGACGATCTCGTCCAAGTAGGAATGCAAAAAATGGATACCAATTATGAACTAATCAAAATTGCAAACATTCTTTGCCGAGTCAAGAGAAACCAAGAGGGCCACTTTGATGGTTTTGAGTACAGGGTCTTTATCAAGCTTAGAACCAAAAAAGAGGAGGTTTATCACCAGTGGTTCATCACAGGGCATTTGAACGACTTCTCAACCTTGAAGTTTATTTCTCTTTTGAGACTCAAAGAAGAAGAGATCATCAAAGTAGAGACCCTTGGCCCCACTATCAACCCTTTGAATGGGCTCCTTCAGCAAATTAATGATCGTCAATTCACCCAAGTCATCAACGCTTCAAAACTCGAACCAATAAAGGTAAACCCAAGTGCGAAGTCTTCGACTGTAAACTTTAATAAGCCTAATTCCAGATCTACGAACGTCAGGAGTAACCTCATTAAGCACAAAGAACTCCCAGTAGATAAAGGAAAAATTGGAAAAAGACTAAGTGATCTCCTAGGTATGACTTTTGCTCCTATGAGACTGCCTAAGATCCAGGCCCCTGCTGTTCGCAGGTCTTCAAATCAAAGCTATGATTTTGGAAGGCCTCACTACACTAGGAATTCTATTCAGGAAAACTTCTTAAACCTCGACGTTTCTATGATAAATTGAGGGTCTTAATCAGACTCCTTATTTATTCTCATTTAGAGTTTTTTGTTCCTATTGGTTTGTTAACTTATTAATTCTGTACATTCTGTATTTGAGTAATCTATTAAAATAATTTTGACAGAAATTCAACTTTCAACCTCAAAAACATGTCTCTCCAAAGCGTGATTATCTGGATGCACAATTCACATTCCACACTCAAACAAAGAATCACTCTCAATCAAGAATATAAACGGTTGGCTCTGCTTTATAGCTTAGCCAAGAACTCCCTATCAGTCCTCCTATAAATAATACTGGATTGAACTCCCTGTGGTGTTTTTTCCACATCAGATTACTTGTACTTGATTGTATAGCTACTACTTTGGATAATTTGTATACTCGTATGAGAGTTCATACGTATTCAAAATATGAGACAAAAAAGTCAAAAGACAAAGTATTCCTAAAAGGCTCGTATCAATTAAACGTATAGTCTAAATTTGGGGATTCTAAAGAATGCTCTCTGATGCGAACTGGATACAATTAATCCTATTTTTAGACTCTTTATGGATCAGTTTGATGGAGATTTTGTTTGATTAAGATTGACAGACCTAATAATAAGAACGCTGTTACAAATTTAGCATAAGGAACGCATTGTTTTAAGGTCACTTAATTCTAAATAAAGTTGTCAGTACCTATATCATTTCCCCTAAAATTTTTTCTATAATCAAATCCTTTTCAACCTTGGTCTAACTTTATGCAGCCCTGTTCTGAAATAATGAGTCAGCCTGGCTCAACCCTAAATTTTTCTAATGCAAGATTTCTATCTGACTCAGCAGATGAACAAGAACTCTCTGTCTCTAACGTA
>Ga0065720_1020748_pt1 | contig 12906 bp, 12 predicted proteins | sample Thericmetagenome_FD_59107 | JGI IMG/M metagenome (GOLD analysis project Ga0065720, IMG submission 59107) | Thermophilic microbial communities from the Joint Bioenergy Institute, California, USA of rice/straw/compost enrichment - eDNA_2 v2... | ecosystem: Engineered > Solid waste > Grass >... | reverse complement strand
GGAGTCGCCCCGCCGCGCCTCGGCGGCGCCCCGTCGTTTTCCGCTCCGTACGCCCCATAGGCGGCGTCTTTGTCGGGATGCATGAAAACGCCGCTTTGCGGCGGTATGCCCTTTTCGAAATAATCCCTGTTTTCATCCGTGTGAAATCCGATGTCCTTGAACGGGTGCACCCATTCGTCCCCGGCCATGACCGCCGGATCGACGTCGGTGCTCCAGTTCTGAAGCGGCGAATGTTCCGATTCATATTCGTGGTCGCCGATCACGACGCCGTGTTTGTTGACGAACGGTTCGCGCGGCCCCCGGTTACGCAGAAATTGCGGCAGGAAATTGATTTCGAACGGATCCGGTGCGGCGCCGGTTTCGTCCTGCGGCTCATTTTCAAGGCGGTTTTCCTTGCTCTTGTCCTGATTGTCGTCCATGTCAGCCACTCCCTCACTCCGCAGGCCGGTTCGGGCCGTCCGTTTTTTTGTCCGCTTCCGTTGCCGCCGTCCCGAGTAAACCTTTCCGGGTTTCCCGTTCGATCCGCGCGTTCTTCTTTTCCTGCTTTAGCTGCTCCTTCGACGCATTCGGAACCATCGCTTTCGCTCCCTTTTCCGCAAAGTTGTCCATAGTATGCGCAAGCGGGGCGGGAATAACCCGGGCAGCGCAAAAATGCCCTGCATCCGCCGGGACTTCCCATCGGTTTCAAAACAAAAGAGCGGCTCAGCTTTTCATGAGCCGCCCCGGTCGTTATTGCCGCGCCGTCTCCATGTGCACCTCCGCGCCGCTTGCTTCCATCCCGCCATGCACCGGCGCGTTCTCCTCCGTTTCCGCCAAAGTTCCGCCGTGCATCTGGGCGATTTCGATCCCGGTGTACAGATTGTTGCGCGAATCGTGCAGGAACATGATCCGGTTGGCGCGTCCGGCCGTCCTCCGCGTTTCGAATCCGAGCTCCCGCAGCATGGACATGGCCTTTTCCGCCGAAACCGGGTCTTTGAAATCAAACAGGATCGGCGTCCGTTGCAGCATTCCGGTTAAACCTCCTTTTTCCTTTCCGGTTTAACCGTTAGCATCTCCTTCCGGAACACGCTTATGCGCCGCGAATCAGGCAAAATTCAGCGTCAGTTCGACCAGCTCGCAGCGGCTGGCGAGCCGGATCGGCGGACCCCAGGTGCCGAAACCCGACGATACGACCACGTGCATGTTCCCTTTTCGCATATAGCCCCAATCCAGTTCGAAAACGCGGCGCGTGATCCAGTGATTCGGCGCAAACTGGCCGCGATGGGTGTGACCGCAAAGCAGCACGTCGACACCGGCCGCCGCGGCGATGCCGAACTGATTCGGCTGATGGTCAAGCACGATGACGGGACGGCTTAAATCCAGTCCGGAAAGCAGGGTTTTGAAATCTTTGCGCTTGTCGGGATCGGCGGACTCCGCCGTACGGTCCTTTCTCCCGACAATATAAAAGGCGTCGTCCACCAGAACGGTCTCGTCGCGCAGCAGGCGGATGCCAAGCCTGTCCATCTGCCTTGCGTGCTCCGCGATATGCCCGCCGTAATATTCATGGTTGCCCAGCACGGCGTATATCCCGAGCGGCGCCTTGAGACGGGCCAGTTCCTCCGACATGTTGTTGCGGATAAACGGCTCGATGTCGTCATCCAGAATGTCGCCGGCAAACACGATCAGATCCGGCCGCATTTCTTCGACCAGCTTCGCCAGACGCCGCAGATGGCGCCTGCCGACGATGTTGCCGAGATGCAGATCGGAAACCATCGCAATTTTCAGCTCGCGGTGATTACCCGCTTTCTTGCCGATATCCAGGCGGTATCTGCGCACCGCGGGCGACCAGGCATTGTACGAGCCGACGAGCAGCAGGACGAGCAGCGCGGCGATGACCGCGCCGCCGAGGGCCGGCACATAGGCGTCCGGCTTTACCCCCGCCATGGCAAGCAGCAGTCCGGCAACATCGGCGGCCGGAAGCATGAGCAGCGAGAATTCAAATACCGCGAAGTACACGGCGCCCGCAACCTTCAGCAGCCGGCGGAGCGGACCGGGGATCGGCCGGATTCTGCCGAGAACATAGCCGAGGGCGACGATGGCGAATACGGTCCAAAACCAGGGCTTCCAGGACGAAAGCCCGGCGTGGTCCAGCAGCAGGGCGCCGTGCCAGCCGATGTACATATTCAGCAGCCCGTAGACGGCAAGTATGGCAGCGAAAATAACGGCGATTTTAAAGTTCACAGACAATACGAACTCCCTGTTCGAAAGATGGCCGGGTCTTCCGCCGGCGTATCGTTTACCGCGCCGGGCCGCCGCCTGAGCGGCAGGCGCGGCGATACCGCGTCTTCCATCACTTTACCATTTTTTCTTATCCGCCGCCAAGGCCCGGGCCTGCCCTTTTGGTTTCATCACGGCGAGGCGAAGCGCGCCGCGCCGGATACCGCGCCGCGGACCAATGCCGGGTTCGCCCCGGCACGGGTGTATTCTTCCGGTCCTATTTCGCCGTTCCGCTCTCCGCCTTCCCGTTTTCCGCACACAGCAGCTTCCACTCCCGGTAGTTTCTGACGACCGGCACATCCGTCCAACGCCAGGGCAAATATTTCAGCGCATGGGACGTGTTGAACAGCACGATGTCTTCGCCGCGGCGGACAAAGCCTTGATCGGCGACGCGCAGCAGCCCCGCCCAGGCGGCGGCGCCCTCCGGAGAGGCGGATATGCCGTGCAATCCCAGTTCCCTCGCCGCTTCGGCGATCTCCTCGCGGGTCACCGCCACCGCCGTGCCGCCGGTTTCGCGCAGGATCGCCGCCAGCAGCTGTCCGTCCGGCGGCCGCGGCACCCTGAGGCCGGTCGGCGAGGAGGTGACATTCGCCTGCCGGCCGGCAAATGCCTTCCCCTGCGCCAAGGCGTCGACCAGCGGACTGCAGCCCTCCTCCTGCACACTGACAAAGCGCGGCAGGTCGCCGGACACCAGCCCCATGCCGATGAGCTGCCGGAACGCCCTCCACATGCCGATCACGCCGGAACCGCCGCCCGTCGGGTAAACGATGATGTCCGGCAGTTTCCAGCCGAGCTGCTCCGCGATTTCCAGCCCCATCGTTTTCTTGCCCTCGGCGCGGCCCGGTTCGCGCAGCGTGCCGACATCATGCCACCCCTGCTCGCGGGCGCCTTCCCGCACGATCGATCCGGCGTCGTGGATCAGGCCGTCGACCAGAACGGTAAACGCGCCGTAACCGGCGCATTCGCGGACGATCGGACCGGGGCAGTCGGCGGGCAGAAACACGTGCGCTTCCATGCCCGCAACCGCTGCGTAAGCGGCCAGCGCCGAACCGGCGTTGCCGTTGGAGTTGACGGCCGTCTTGCGCACCCCGAACTCTCCGGCCACGGTCAGCGCCACCGAAAAGCCGCGGGCCTTGAAACTGCCCGTCGGGTTCTGCTCTTCCCGTTTGATCCACAATCTGCCGGACGGCAGCCTCCGCTCCAATCCCCGCATGCGGACGAGCGGCGTCCAGCCTTCGCCGAGGGTCACCGCCCGTTTCGGATTCCGCACAGGCAAAAGCTCCCTGTATCGCCACATTGAAGCCGCACGCCGCGGCATGGCCTCTTTCGTCATCGTACGCGCCGCCCGCTCCAGATCGTACTCCACCAGCAACGTGCCTCCGCAGCCGCAAGTCATCAGACCGAGCGCGAACGGAGCCGTTTTTCCGCACGAAACGCAAGCCAGCCAGAAATGCAACGCCACCCCTCCCGCCCGCGCATTTTTCCAGGCAGGGCAAAATTCAAGACCGGCGAGCTTTTGCCGGTTCTCCCGCCTGCGCGTAATCTCCATTACAGGGTATACGCGCCTAAAGCAAGGCGCGACGGCAAGCGCCCTGTTCCGCCGCGAAACGGATGAAACGGGCGCTCATCCAAGCGGAGCGGCGCGTGCCGCCATACAATATGGGGACGCGGATTTTCACGGACATTCAATTTTAACCGGAAGGACTGTCATGCGCTTATGCTTCGACTGATGTGCAAAGGCAAAATTCATATGGCGACCGTGACCGAGGCGAAATTGCATTACACCGGCAGCATCACCATCGATGCCGAACTGATGAAAGCCGCGGGCATCCTGCCCTATGAAATCGTGCAAATCACGAATACCGCCAATGCCGTGCGCTGGAAAACCTACGCGATTCCCGGCCGCTCCGGCCTGATTTGCCTGAACGGACCGCCGGCCAGACTGTTCGCGCCGGGCGACCGGGTCATCGTTTTGAGCATGGGTTGGTTCGACGAAAGCGATTTGCCCGGGCTCGCGCCGGCCGTCGTATTCGTCGACGGCTCGAATCGCATCGAGCGGGTGGAGCGGCATCCCATCTTCGGCGCCGGCGGGGAGGTCGACTGGATTGGCACGCAGCCTGAGCAAGTGGACAAAATATAAGCTGCTGGCACGGTCGAAAAAAATCAGAAAGGCGCTTCCGAAAACGCTCCCCTTCGGCGAATCCGCTTTCCGTTTCATGCTGGACCGTTGCGGCAGCGTCTATGTGAAGCCTGTGCGCGGTTCGGGCGGCGCCGGGGTGGTCAAGGTGACGTCCGGAAAGGACGGACGGTTCGTCGTGCATCACGGCGCGAAGAAAATGCCGGCGAGCGGCGCCGCGGAAGCTTATGCCATCGTCCGCCGCAAAACCGGACACCGCTCCTGTCTTGTCCAGCAAACGGTGAAGCTCCTGACCGTGGGCGGCAGGCCTTTCGACGTCCGCGTCATGGTCCAGCGAACCGGCCGGTCGCACTGGACCGCCACCGCCAAACTGGCCAAAATCGCCGGTCCCGGCCACATCATCACCAACGTGGCGCGCAGCGGCGGGCGAGTGGCGTCCGTTAAGACCGCCCTTCGCCGCTCGGGATTCGGCGAGCGGGCAGGCAGCATCAGCCGCCGGCTCGACCGGATCGCCCTCGCAGCCGTCAGGCGTCTGCATAAATTCTATCCGTGGATCAACACCGTAGGCATGGACTTGGGCGTGGACCGCCGGGGCAAAGTGTGGATCATCGAAGCCAATTTCAAACCGGCAAAGTCCTTGTTCCGGCGCTTGAAAGACAAAAGCGCGTATCACAGAATCATGCGCTATTACAGCCGCCGGGGAAAATAAGCGGGCGGCGCCGATGCCCGCATAACCGATCCAAACCGGCACTCCCTCACCTTCCGCCGTCGCCGGCCGTTTCCCGCTTAAGCCGGCAGACGGCGGCACCGCGTCTCGCCTGTGCTCTTCCGGCCCGCGCTCGAACGGTCGGCGCCGGCCTCCGCCGAACATGTGCGGTTCCATCCGCCGTCAATCGGGCGGCGCCATCGCCCTGCCGCCGTCGGTCAACACCACTTCGACCTCGATGCTTTCCAGCGAATTTTTGTCCAGCGGAAATTTTCCTTCCTCCTGCATCTTGCGCCACTCGCGGACATGCTTGCGATACAGGGCGTCGGTCAAATTCAGGATGTCGACTTTCTTTTCCAGCCCGTAAAAATAGGTGAGCCGAATCTCGTCGATGATCACTTGCTGGGCGCGGTCCTTGATTTCGTCGACGGTGATCGTTTTGTCCATATGGGCGATGGTGCCGCCCATGGTCAGCTGGATCCGGAATTTGGCGCGGCCGTTTTTCACCTCCGGGATGATCCGGTGCTTCGGCGCCCCGAACACCAGATTGGCCAGCGTTTTATCCCCGCTGCGGATTTCCAGCGGGATGCGGGTGGCGTTGGGATACAGCCAGCGCATGCCGACGAGCCTGTCCCTGCTGAAAAAGCCCTTCAACTCCCAATCCTTCAAAGACGCGGCGCCTTCGATCTCCACCACCGGGAATTCCGTTTTGAGATCGGCCCAATGCCCCTTGTTCAATGCCAGCATCGGCAAGAGAGCCGTGCGCCCCGGCTCCTGCAAGTCCCGAATAAACCGGTAGAAACGCATCGGCGGTATGAAAGAGCTTTGATTGAACACGTCCTGCGGGTCGCCGAACTGCGAATAGAGCGGCGATGCTTCCAGGATCGGGGAGGCCAGCATCACGTCCTTGACGGATTGCCGCGTGCCGAATATCCACATCGTATAGCGGAATTCGTGATAGCGGGTCACGATGTCGATGAATTCCCGCAAATCCTGTTGCAGAAGCGATTCGCCAATCACGATGGCGTTCAGGTGGCCCCAGAAAATGCGCCGCTGCGCGGTGGCGTACAGATCGTGGATCGCCGCCTGAATGGAATTCCCCGTACCGTTGCCGACCCATGAGCCTCCCTGCGACAAACCGGAGCTGGCGCCGCCCTCCTGCTTGCCCAGCGTGGTGAAATCCAGAATTTGCACGTAAACCGTATATTTCCCGTCCTTGAACTCGACGCCGGTGCCGTGGGCGTAAAACATGTGCTCCACTTCCCGCATGTTCCAGCATCCCGTTTGCAAAAGGATCAAAATCGCCGCGAGCGCGGCCATCAGCACCCTCATCACTCGCGTCATGAATGCTTCGCGCCCTTCCTCCGCTTGGAATCGGTCGTGCCCAGGATGTTGGGACGGCGGGTGATCTTGGTTCTCGGCAAACGGAACAGAGCGTGGACGAAATCTCCGAAATTGAAGGGGGATACCGGCGCCAGGTAGGGCAGGCCGAAGGAACGGATTTTGGCCAGGTAGACCAATATGACGAAAACCGACAGCAGAAACCCGAATATGCCCAGTACCGATGCCGCCAGGATGGTGACAAGTCTCACGATGCTCACCGCGCCGACCAGCGACTGGTTCACCAGCGTAAACGACGAAACGGCCGTAATGGCAATAACGACGAGGAGCGACGGACTGGTCAGCCCGGCGCGAATGGAGGCGTCGCCGATCACAAGCCCGCCGACGACGGTCAGCGTCATGCCGATCGCCGTAGGAAGACGGATGCCCGCTTCCCGGAACAGTTCAAAGGCGGTCAGCATGATGATGGCCTCCAGCGGCGTGGGGAACGGCACCCCTTTCCGGTTGACCACGATCGTGGCCAGCAGCGTGAGCGGGATCTGGTCGGGATGATACGTGGTGATGCCGATATAAAAACCGGGCAGAAGCAGTGTAATGAATAATCCGATCAGGCGCAGCATCCTGCCGAAGGCGACAAACGAATAGGAAGTGTGCAAATCTTCAGCGGTCTTAAACAGCAGCGTCAGGTTGCCCGGTCCGATCAGCACCGTCGGCACCCCGTCCAGGAGCAGCACAAACCGCCCGCGCAGCAAACTGGCCACGGCATAGTCGGGGCGCCCGGTATAGTCGACGGTCGGGAACAGGCTCCATGACGATTCCGAAATCTGCTCTTCCAGCTCGTTGATCGAGTACAGCGCGTCGATGTCGATATTGCTCAGCCGCTTCCGCACTTCCTCCACCAATTCCGGCCGGATAATGTCCCGAATATAAAGCAGGCCGATTCTCGTCCGGCCCCTTCTGCCGATCCGGAACTGCTCGTAGGACATCGATTTGGATTTGATGCGCTTGCGGATGAGGGCCACATTGACCGTGAGCTCTTCGACAAATCCGTCCCGCGGCCCGCGCACCGACACTTCCGTATTGGAATCCTCCGGTTTCCGGCTCGGAATCCTGGATATGTCCAGCACGAAAGCCGAATCGACGCCGTCGAAAAACAGAACCAGTTGTCCGTTGAACAGTTTGAGCGTCAGTTCGTCCAGATTCCGTTCCGTCTCTATGGCGGATGTCGGCCAGTGTTCCAGCAGAATTTTCTCGTTCAAGGAACGGATTCCGATCTGCTCCAGGGCACCGCGCAGACCGGGGATGACAATTTCGTCGATCTGCCTCGGTTCGGCCAGTCCTTCGCAATACATAAACAGCACGGACCGCTCTTTGCCGGTCCAGAACGTCGCCTTGCGCATCTTGACATCCATGCACTGGGCAAATTCCCGCTCCGCCCATCGCTCGTTGATTTCCAGATCTTTGCTGACGAGGGTCGAAGCATCCCCGCCATTTTCCCGTTTTTTTCTCATGACGCCCTCTCCTTTCTCCCGATTCGCAGCCAGGCGACGATCCCGAGCACCAAGCTTAAGGAGAAGGCAAAAATCAGCTTGAACGGCAGATAAAAATTGGCGAGCCACGCCACAAATTTCATGTCATTGACCGGGATCTGCGTCGCCAGGACGATCAAAAAATAGATCAGCAGCAGCCAGAACGTGCGCTTTTTTCCCCTTTCCAGCTTGAGCAGTTCGGCGATGAGGCACATGCCGAAGGAGATGCGGATAAATCCGCCGACCAGCCACTGATACACCGACAGGAAATCGACGTGCTCAAAAAAGTGGCCGAAGGTCACCATGCGCCACTGCTCGAATGCCGGAAACCGCATCCGCGACGCTTCGACCGGACCGAAGATGGCGATCGCCCCGGTGAGAGGGCTGAGCGCGAGATCGATCAGGATGAGACCGGTGAGCGCCACCGGCCAGAACTTGATCGCGCTTCGGATGCGATGCTGGAAAAAGACGAAATAAAGCAGCTCGACAAGGCCCGTCCATGTGTAAAACATGCCCTTCAGCACGGGCCAAACGCCGTGCTCCATGATCGGAAAAAGCAGGGTGTAATCCTTGTGCGGAAAATTGGAAGCCGTGACGAAAAAGCCGAGAATAATCACGATGGGAAGCAGCAGGCCGTTGACGACCGCGATGGTGCGAATCCCCGAATGGGCCAGATAGAAGCAGACGCCCGCAAAAGCGGCGACCAAGATGGCGTTCGGCGTTTTCGGCAGATAGGTGATATTGGTCCAGTGGGTCAGATCCCGGAGCGCGGCCGCGCACATCATGAAAAGTTGAAACACGATGGAGCCGATCACGATCCAGGCCAGCCAGGCTCCCGCCTTGCTTTTCACCCAGTCGAACAAATGCTGCCTGTCGCTTTTTTTGACAATATAGGCGACGAGCGGCAACCACAGCAACATCAGCGCCCCGGCCAGCAAAACGCCGAGCCAGGCGTCCCTTCCCGCCTGCCGCACCAGAATGGGGATGATGATGACGTGATCGAGGATGCCTACTGCCGTAATCAAGATCATGGAAGCGGACACGATGCCGATGGACTCGTTATTGTTCATGATGGCCGCTCCTTCCTGATTTCCGCCAATCATGCGCTGCCCATTAGCTTAACCAGAGCGTTGGAAAATATGCGAACCTCGCGAACCCCCTTGCCAAAAACCGAAAAAAGTGGGAATCTGTCATTATCGGCTTATTTCTAATTCGGAAAAGGTGCGAAAAACGGATTTATGCGATGGCGAATCAGAAGACCCGAATTTTTCCTGCTGATCGATGCGGACACCCGGCACAATTTCCGGATCGATATGCTGGCTGCCTGCACCTTCAGCCTGTTCAACGTGGTGTTCAACCAGTTTTACATGCCCATGGCAATCGACGCCGGAGCTTCCGGCATCGAGGTCGGCCTGCTGGCGGCGGCCCCCGCCGTCGGTCTGATCCTGTCGCCGCTCTGGTCCGTCTGGATCGAGCGGGCAAGCAGCCCCAGACCGTTTACGATCTATACGAATATCGTGGCCAGGCTGCTCATTCTGTTGCCGGCGATATTCGGCACGCCGCTGATGTTCGTGATCGCCGCCCTCGGCTTTCATTTGCTGATAGGCATCCACATGCCCGCATACGCTTCGCTCATGACCCGCATCTATCCGCCCAATTGCCGCGGCCGGCTGATGGGATACGTCCGGGTGGCGATGGGCGGGATTATGATTCCGCTGGCCTACCTGGTCGGCAAATGGTCGGACGTCTACGGCGCATCCGGCCCCCTCGCGGCGGCCGCCATTACCGGAGCGCTGTCGATCACCATGTATTACTTTCTGAAGGAAACGGCGGCGCCCGCGCGGCCGCCCATTGCCGCAAAGCGGGCTTCCTTCGGTGAGCAGTGGCGGCTTGTCCGGGAAAACCGCGAGCTCGGCATTTTCCTGATCGCCACCACCTTCGCCGGATTCGGCAACATCCTGGCGCAGCCCCTTTATCAGCTCGTTCAGAAGCAGGAACTGGCACTCAGCTTCATGCAGATCGGCCTCGCCAGAACGACGTATTTTGCCTTCCTGCTGCTGACGTACGTGATCGCGGGGGCGCTGATCGACCGGATGGCCTCCCGCCAGGTGGTGCTGGGCGGGATTGCCGCGTACGCCCTAGTTCCATTGCTGTATGGCCTGTCCGAAAGCTTCCCGGTCGTCATCATCGGCAGCGGCATCCAGGGGCTCGGCGATGCGATTTGGGACATCGGCATCATGGCCTATGTGTTCCGGCTGGCTCCGGATCGGGTGGCGGTGGTGTTCGGCCTGCATCTGCTCCTGTTCGGCATCCGCGGCACGATCGCTCCGCTAATCAGCACCGCCCTGACCGGCATTCTGCCGTACTCGGTGATGTTCCTGGCGGCCGCGGCTGCCAGCGCCGTCGGAGTTGCCGTCTTCATGCTCGGCCGGCGGGGAAGCGAACAGCCGGCGAAATAAAGCCCGCCATGAAAAAACCGTCTCCCGGCGAACCCGCGCCACTGGCGCCGCGTCCGGGAGACGGTTGCTTTTTAACCCGTCAAATTTTGAATGCCTTCATCGCCTTGCGCAATTCTTTGATGGAAGGCCGCTTGCCGTACAGGAGGATGCCTGTGCGGTAAATTTTCGCCGACAGCCAGCCAAAGACGAGGATTGTGGCCAGCAGGAGGCCGATCGACAGCCACACTTCCCACAGCGCCGGATCGGCGGATCCGAGCCGGAGAAACATGATGAACGGCGTAAAAAACGGAATGAACGACGTAACGGTGACCAGCGCGGAATTCGGAGCCATGCCGCCGTAAATGGCGATGAAGTAACCGATCATGGAGAGCATCGTGATCGGCATGACCGCTTGCCCGAGTTCTTCCGTCCGGCTGACAATCGAGCCGACCGCCGCGAACATCGTGGCGTAAAGCAGATAGCCGAAAACATAGAATATCAGCGCATACATGAGCAACCCGGGATCGACTTGGGAAAAATCAAGGTTAATCGCCATGAACGCTTCCCGGTTGTGCGGCAGGGCGAGATTGACGGCCGCCGCTCCCGCGATCAGAAGCATTTGAAACAGCCCCGCGAGGAAAATGCCGATGATTTTACCAAACATCTGTGTAAGCGGTCTGACGCTGGTCACAAGAATTTCCATAATGCGGGAGCTTTTCTCGGCGGTGATCTCGGTGGCGATCATCTGGCCGGAGACCATCAGGGCGATAAACAGTAAAATCACGACGACGTAAACCAGCATCGCCGAAACGGCTGCGGATTCGGGGCTCTTGCCGGCGTCTTCGGGATCGCCCGTTTTGGAGATCTGCACCTTGTTGATCTTGACCGGGGCCTGAAGCGCGTCCAGCTGCTCCGCCGTAAGGCTGAGCTCGGCCACGATCATTTCCGTCTTGATTTGCATGAGCGCGTCCTGCAGGCTGTTTTGTTTGTTTAAGTCCCTTGCGTCTTCCGTTTTGAAGGTCATGACGGGAAAACCGTGCTCATCCGGCTCCCCGGCGATCAGATAGCCGTCGATCTGCTCATCCCGCATCATCTGCAAGAGAGCGGCTTCGTTCGCTTCGGCCGAACCCTGGTCGTCCAGCACCTTCACGACGATTCCAAGGGCAGATTGCCGGGCGTAATGAGCTTCCAGTCCGGCGGCTATGCCGGCCGGGTCCGCGGTCATGCCGACGGTGAACGTCTTTTCCGACTGGAACAGCGAAATCAGATAGGGCAGATTGGCGCCGAGCGTGACCAGCGCGACGAAAAGCAGCGACGAGACGATAAACGCCCTCGAGCGGAACTTGTTCATGAGCGTAAATCGAATGACATTGCCCAGATTACGCATCGGGATCACCGCCCACCGCTTTAATGAAGATTTCGTTCAAGGTCGGTTCCATAATCTCGAAACGGCTGACGGCCGTTTGCTCCTGCGCCAGCCTGAGCGCGCGCTGAGCGGCCTCCGCCTTGCCGATGAAGATTTCGTATCTGCCGTTTTCCAGGCGAAGGACGGAGCGAACTCCTTCGATCCGCTCAAGCCCTTCCACCTCGCCCTCGGTTTGCAGGACGACGCGCTCTTTCGGATATTTCCCCTTGATCTCCCTGATGGCGCCCTTCAGCACGGTTTTGGAGCGGTGCAGAATGCAGATGTTGCGGCAAAGCTCCTCCACATGTTCCATGCGATGCGTGGAAAACACGATGATTTTTCCTTTGTCGCGCAGCTCCTTCACCGTATTTTTGAGCAGTTCCACGTTCACCGGGTCAAGTCCGCTGAACGCTTCGTCCAGGATCAGGATATCCGGATCGTGAATAACGGCAGCGATAAATTGGATTTTCTGCTGATTCCCCTTCGAGAGTTCCTCCACTTTCCTGCCGTAATATTCCGCCACGCCGAACCGCTCCAGCCATTCCTTCAGGCTTCGGTCGGCCTCCCTGCGGCTGAGGCCCTTGAGCTGCGCCAGGTAAATGAGCTGGTCGCTCACCCGCACCTTCGGATAAAGCCCGCGCTCCTCCGGCAAATAGCCCATCCTGCCGAGAAGGCCGGGCGTGTGCGGGCTGCCGTCGTACAATATTTTTCCTTCGTCCGGGTATATGAGGCCGAGAATCATGCGCATGGTGGTCGTTTTGCCCGCTCCGTTGGCGCCGAGCAAACCGAAAATTTCGCCGCGCTCCACCTCGAAGCTGAGGCGGTCGACAGCCGTTTGCGAGCCGAATCTCTTCGTCACTTCTTTCACGATCAGCGGCGGCATATGGTTCTCCTTTCTCCCTGTGTCTTCTGTCGCTGCCAAAAACTCTGCGGGACTAAGTTTCCGCAAAATGCCGGGTATTAAGCATATACGTTTTTCCGGACAAATCGTTCCGGCTTCGTCCGTGCGGCATCGCCTCCGCAAAACGCCGGCGGCTGACAAGGGAAATATTTATAAGCTGACCGGCAGGGAAATAAAGCGAAAAAAAAGGCCG
>Ga0065720_1020733_pt1 | contig 12910 bp, 14 predicted proteins | sample Thericmetagenome_FD_59107 | JGI IMG/M metagenome (GOLD analysis project Ga0065720, IMG submission 59107) | Thermophilic microbial communities from the Joint Bioenergy Institute, California, USA of rice/straw/compost enrichment - eDNA_2 v2... | ecosystem: Engineered > Solid waste > Grass >... | reverse complement strand
CTGTATAATTCTCTCAAGAAAGTGTTTTTTTAATATTCTATCAAATTAAAGGTTGATTGCTCTATTCTTAAAAAGAAAGTTTTGGAAAAATTTCATAATAAGCAACAGATCATATCAAGTGTAATGATGATCATCACCTAAAGCGGTGAATCATTACTCAGGTTTTAATCATCTCTGTTGTAAATTCTTTGAAGTTTTGGAAGTATCTCAGATTATTAAACAAAATCTTTTTGTACTATGTCAAAATTTATTGAAGTTTGGAAGAAATATACACCTGAAATAGTGTCACAAGCCAAAAAGCTATGGAATTCTGAATATATATATCTCAATCTTTCTGATCATAATCGAGAGCCCATTGGTAGGCTAGCATTAGAAGTATCCAGCAAATTCAGAATCTTAAGTAATAGCTAAATTCAAGCATTGCAAACAATTCTTCCAGAAGATTTCGTCTATTCTGTTTGAATAACCCCAATCAACTAACTCTGAAATTAGTTCCAGCAAAAATTTCGAATATTAAGACACTTGCAATTGAACTAGAACCTAATCATTCATGTAAGAAAAAATAAATTTCTTGATTACTCTAGTGACCAGTTCCTTTGAAGAGACCGAACAAGAGAATCTTTACGTACAACCTGCTCAGTTAAAGCGTGGTAAATCGTTCTCTGATACATCTAATTGGTTTAGGAGATCTTATACAAATCAAGTCCTCGAAGAATTTACATTTTATTCTGGAAAATATAGATCTTGAAAAACATAATGACAAAGACAACTCGCTACGTGAATATATCAAAATAGCTGAGGTTTCGAATCCAAGTGGACATGGAATCCTCAAGCATATAGAGAATTACGCTCCTGAAACGGGACTACAAACAACCGAAATTGGATCCTATAAAAAACTCTACACAATGAAATGTATTAAGTTATATGTGTTGTTGTCTGGAATATCTCTATTCAGTATTCATTTTCTAAATTATAAGGAGAGCATAAGTGTAAGTCATACGGACTTACAGAAAGCTCTGGCTTAACATTGAATAATTTTGATACCGAGAGAATTTCATAAATATTTGAAAAAATCTGCAATAAATGATAAACAATAATCAGATTGGAGATCCTTTTGCTCTGTTCTCAATTAGACAAATTGTTGGAGGATGTTTAGACTGGGTTCAAGAGTGCCTCAAATTGACATCCAAGAGTTATATTGAACTTGGTAATCCAAGCACTTCTGATCCAAAATTTGATTTGAAGACAGTAAATGGAAAAGATAAATTGTTTAGAGAATAGTTTGATAAATGGGACCTCATAACTCTCATAAACTTCATCATCAACAACTATAATGATTTTTCAAGTAACCAAATTGGAGAAAAAATTTAAATATTAGCTCATATCAAGATGATAGATCCCCAATTAGGCCGAACTCTTCTTTTCATAATCAAATCGCATCGTAATTATTGGGCACATCAAAAAGATTTTAATTTTAGAGATGTTTATCGGTATGAATCAGCAAATGTAATAATAAAGTTTAGACTCTGTGATGCTTTCCAATTATTTTTGGAAAACCTCGAAGACCCGAGGCTCAATGAATACCTCAATAAGGTGTCGATCCTCAGAGAGCATACATGTATTCACATGGCAAGAGAAATAATCGAAAAAAATGAAAACCAAGCTCAGAATCAGAATCATATTAACCAAAATCACCAGGAAATTTACTACAATAATCTACCTAATAATAACTACAATCAAAACTTTCAACAGCAGGGATATGACTCCATCAATACTCAGGGAAATATATCAATGGAACATCACGAACAGGGAATGGCTTTTGAGAATCATGGGCAAAATTATAATAATACGTATAATAATCAAATGGGAAATCAGATGGGAAATTTTCAATATTTTCACAACTAGATTATTCTCTATAATTATGTTTTGGCCTTCTCGTTTGTCTCTGATTACATACCAAAATAACTGTAATATAGAATCTTAACACTCACATCAAATTTCAAAATCCAAAGGTGGTGAATCTTCTAATCTCTTGGTAAGGACCTCAACACCATCTTCAGTTATCAGTAAAGTATGCTCGAACTGAGCAGATCTTTTTCCATCAGCTGTGGCCTATTTAAATTACAATCTACTTTTTCATATTGGATACAGCTGTCCAGCCATCATTCCAGAGGATATCCTTCCAGACTCCTTGATTGATCATAGGCTCTATAGTAAAGACATGTCCAGGCTAAAATGTTATTTGAAGTATATTGAATATAAACTTTCATGAACCCAGCTGTCTTATTATTTGCAAAGTGAGGAACATTTGGAGCACAATGGAAGAGCTTTCCAACGCCATGGCCTGTATATGATCTAACAACGGAAAGACTGTAGAATAAGACAAGGGCATATAAAATTTACCCATTCTCATTGATGTATTTTTCTATAACGTTTCCAACTTCTTTGTACATAGTTCCTGGTTTGCAAATTGAGATAGCTTTTTCAAGAGCTCTGTAAGTCTTCTCAATCTGATGGTTAGAACTGTGTGAATTGAAATTTACCAAGAAAAGGGAGTCCTTATCAACTTTTCCAACGCAATAGGTCTCGTTTAAATCAGCATGCATTCCTTTATAGTAGACACTAATATCTAGGTTCACTATATCTCCTTCTTCAAGCTTTCTGTCATCAGGAATTCCATGGCAGATCACTTCATTCACAGAACTACAAGTAATTAAAACTTTGTAAAGTCAATATATACGTACAAATCGATTTAGGGAAACCATTATAATTTAATGGAGAAGGATAAGCACCTTGGCTAATTATGAATTGATGAACGGCTCTGTCAATTTCATCAGTAGTAACTCCGGGTTTGACCATTCTGTGTCCCACATCTAGAGCCTTTCTCCCTAGAACTTATTCGAACTATTTGAAGTGTCATACCAATTAAACAAGCTTGTCTTATTTTTTCAATATCCTCAGGAGAATTAACTTCAATGACTTTGTTTGCTCTGGCTTGCATCTCACTAGTAGGGTATCCAGTCTCAGCATAATCAGGCTTAGGAATATTCTCAGGAACATATCTTCTTGGAGTAATTTTTCCTGGTCTTAAGGAGCCCTAGAAAATTATTCTTCATCTTGCCTATTTGGTACAGAGTAATTGTAATCATCTTTCTTCTCATCCTCTAGCTTTTGTTAGATAGGGTTAGTCAATTCATTACTCTTTTGATGAAAGAGTTTATGGATAGGCCAAAACTCTTTGAAACATTCCTGGGAACAGAAATATGAAGGAGTCATTCCCATTTTTATGCAGGTAGGACACTGCATCGCAGATGGATTTTTACATTTTGGAGTAGAACAGACAAAGAGGTCCTTTGGTTCTTGTTGTTCTTTGTTCTCCGTTGAAGATTCTGTCACTTGAGATTTATTTTCCATGGATAAGATCAATAAATTTATTTTCAGACTGATAAAGAGAATTATGATCAAATCAAACATCAGAACAAGGCATATTACTTAACAAATCAAGAAACAAAAATATTTAGTCAATCTTTTTAGATGGAAGATCATTGATTTCTTGAGTAGCAAAGATCTTGTTTCTAAAAGCGAAAGTCATTGTCCTGGAGATGATCAAATATATCGGAATGAATAAAGCGATATATTGGATCCAAGAGAACTTCAAATTCTCAAGGATGGTTGGAATATATCTACAAGTCACAAATTTCTAAGGATTTCTTACATGACTCTTTGCTCAGGTGGGACTGCAAGTTTAATTGTGATCTCAGATATACTGCCGCTACTTCCTCCCATGATTGAGGACTGGCAACTACAATAGAGACTCTCTATTTTCAGTTATAATTTCTATTGGAGAAAGCTTTTACCATTTCTATATAGCTTTTCTTCTTGGAGGGTTACAGCATTGACATTTTGATTAGCATCATCAAATAAACTCGTGTTATAGATGTTTCTAATGATAGTGCTACAAGGCATTAATCCTAGAGAGTTCAAATTACCTGGCCTGAAGAGGATTTCTTTGCTTCAGTTCAATCTCTCCAACTATATATGCCTTAGAAAGTCCGTTTGCTGGATTGATGTCAATTTTGATAAAGTCTTGCATCTGTAACTTGACTCGATCCTTGAAAGATTTATAGTCATTGTATCAGAAAATATACCCTGAGGCCATAATCAAAAAATAGGTAAATTTGAGATGCTTGCAAGTCGTTATTAGTTTGCCCACTTTGATAACCAAAACTAATTTGAAATTCGAAGAAGTCAGGTTTTCCATCTTGATTTTTATCAATTGACAAAGACTAGTCTAATTAGATGACTTTTACTTGTAGTTACTTTCACAGTGGGACTTACAATTTGATTTTCAAATAGCTCGCTAAGATCACTCACACTGGAATATCCATAGCTAGTTCCTGCAACAAGATTATACATAACAACTTCGTTTCTGAAGTGTATTATAGGTTGTTCAGTCATTTCATTCTTTCGCAGCCAAAAGTCTTTCAAATTATATTTTGAGAAGAATTGTTACTATTTGTTGAAAAAGCTAAAAAGAAAGGGATGACAAGTGTTGCTGCCCACATCAAGACACAGAAAAGAGTGGCGCAAGAGCATTTGTTTGCGTGATAAAACCTTCTATAGCTCTGACTAATTAAATACACCATTTTGTTTAGTCAACTCTTTTTAAATTTCGAATTTGTAAACAATAAACAATAAGTTCAGAAGAAATGGGATAAAAACTAAGGCCTTATTGTTATCAATATTTTACAAAAATAACTCAGGATTATCTTAATATACACTCCCTTACTTAAATAATCATGAGGGGAGTTACATATCTTCGTCATCTTCCCAGACTTCAAGCAAGATGTCGACCATATCCTCTAAAGATATACGGTGTTTGAAAGAAGGATATGGTGGTTTGACAGATTTTATGATCTCGATTATTTCTGGCTTGTAACTTTCACTAACTGGTTTACTTAAAGCATATTGTTTAGGTTTTCCTTTTCCTGTCTATCAAAATAAGCATGAAAGATGAATTTTCTACTGTCAGCCATTCAGTCCTAATAGCTTCCCATCTAGCTTCAGGGGATGTCTCTAAGTTTTTCTCATCTTTAGATGTACTACCATTACTAGTTTCTTTATTAGTAGAAAGCATTTTATTTGAAATAAATTTACAAGAGATCTAGTTCTCGCATGAATCTATTCAAAAGAAAGCCAAGAGGGCCTCCGAGATATCTGTTAGTGAAAAATGATATTTTACTTTTATATTTGAAAGGAATCAGAGGCCTCTTTGAACACACGTACATTTTTTGAAAAATCCTTAATTCATCAGCAAGAAAGTCCCATACAATATTCTTTCTACAATTTTTCTATTTGGATCCACAATATATGGATATCAATGGTTTAAAAACCAATTGAATAATGTTCATCTCTCTTTCAATAAATTCATTCTCATAGGAGTATGAAAGGCATGAGCAACCGAATATTTTAATACCTAAAGTCGTCTATCGTTGCAGAAGAGATCATTATATATATTGGGAATTATCAAGGTATAGTTAATCCTCATTCTAAGAAAAAATTTTAGATTGGCTAGAGGAAAATCTACTACTTTTTCCTATTTTGACTGGGATCCCCACACTGTAAAAGAAATTCTTTCAATCCTTCATAATCCAGGAATCAATATATTTTACAGATAGAAATGGGAACCTGCGCTTTGAGAAGTTCAGTTTAGAGCGTGAACGCACAGATATCATTGAAAATCCTTTGTTCGAAAAAATCTTTCGAAACTTTGACGGAGATAAAAAATTATTGGAAACCGTAGCTTTAATATGTTTTCATTGATATTGTTAGGGAAATAAATTGATAGCGTATCATACTATTCGAAAGAATAGATACGATTTAGACGTAATCATCTTCTAAACAGAATTAATGCGTATAGAATTATCTTCATTATAAACCCATCACTATATTTGACATCTTCAGGGCAGTCTACTATAAGATCATGCTGGGTCTTGGGCTTTCAAACAAATACAGATACGACCATTTGGTTGCCAAGCCAGATTGGATATATGATTTTGAAAAGCTAAGGCTTGGTCTAAACTTAGCAGGAAGGAATCCAGATAAGGAGCTAACTAATTATTTGTCATTATATTCATTCTTTAATAAGACTTTCATCAAAGAATTATAACAATACTTTATCTAAGAAGCATTACTTAATAGAAGTTACGAGATCTTTGTTCACAAATACAATAAGCTCATGCCAAGTGAAATATCCAATTGGAGTATCAACATAGAGAGAATTAAAAAATCTCTCTTCCTTAAAAGTTTATAGTCTTCATCAATAATATATTACCTCCTTAAATCCAGATTTCTCCAATACAGATCTTACTTGTGAATCATCCAAGAACTGACTATAGAGCACTAAATGAGAAGGTCTGTGCTTCTCAATATAGCTGTTTAGAAGAAATGATGGGTTGATAAACAACAATTTGCTATCATGAATTGGGTTCGGCTCGTAAGGAGAGCATTCAGGAAAATTCATTGTAACATTTCTATTTAGTTAAGAATGTTGAAGAAAGAAGTTATACTTGTGCAAAAATGAATAGTAAGGAGTTCTATGGCATTCTGTCAATAAAGAAAGACCTTTAATCGAGTCTGAATGATCACGAAGATAATCCATAACGTCAATTGCTCCACGCTTGTCTATTAGAGCAGCATAAACGAAGTATGCTAGATTTCCGAAAAAGACCACAAAACGCCAAGAAAGAAGTTTAGGTTTAGGTTTTTCTTTGTTTTGAGTTGATCTTTGACTATAAATGCCAATTCCAACATAAATTAAGAAGAAGGGCAAAAGCTTCATCAAAAATCGATCTTCTTTATGAGGGTTAGTACTGAGAAACAGCACTTCAAACAAAATTAGTATTAATGGCTCAGTCATTCTGCGCTTTTGTTTCATATCTTGATAAATCCCAATCAAAAAGTATGGAAAATGGAACAGAAGGATCAATGGAATTCCTCCAAAAAAGTACCAAAGTGGATTATAAATTCCATATTGAGCTGACTTATCTTCAAGGACATTGAACTACAACCTTAACTACGTCTATATTTGCTCTGTACTTTGGCAAAATTTAAGGGTGTCCAAGTAAGTCTTCTAAAATAGGCTATATCCAGCAATAACGAAGTCAATGCCATAAATACCCTGAAAATCATTTTTATCAAGTTAAATTTACCCATTCAAAAAGCACTTGATGCTGAAGATGATAAAGTAACGGAAATTCTTTGGCTTGATTCCTTGGAGGAACTAAAAGTCAGTCTAGAATGGGAATCAATACCATTATTGGTACCCAGATTAAAATGGATGTAGGCCTTATCAGGAAATTGATAGTTACTATACCTCTTGCTTGGAGCTCAAGAATGCTAGCGGTAAATCAAAGATCAAAAGTCATACAAATTTTCTTTTTCAAAAGCTTGTTTCCATTTATAGTAGGCCAACATAAATAGCACAGCTTCAGTCACATTGATGAGAGTCCTAGGAATATTGTAGAGACAATACCAGCATGAGTAATTAATAATTAGCTTGAATTGTAAATCAAAATTTGGATACTTACCCAGAAAGTGGCATCTTTGATTTTCGTGAAATATATAGCTAGTTTAACAAAGAGAATATCAAATGATGCTGCAATGACACTGTGAAGTATCTTGGGTCCATACGCCTAGGTTATATTAGTTATTTTGCGGAAAACAATTACAATAATCCATGGGAAATCAAGTTTAAATACTTGAAGAATCCAGTAAAAGATTGAGTACAAGCCAGGGTATATAGGACTTCGAATAGGGTCCTTATAGGACCATTCCCATGTTAAATATCCATATCCAAAGACATTTCTATGAGCTACTTCAGCAGATTGCCAAAATTCATCAGGATGCCCAAATGTTTGAACGCATAACTAATAGGTTTATATGAAAATAAGAAATTCTTAACTGAGTTAACGATACGAAAGATTAGAATGTATAGATAGAGCTTAGAGGAATCTTTCAGTGATTCTGACATTGTGAATCTTTATTTAATCAAATTTACAAAAGCATAAAAACAAGGAATAAAATACGAATAACTAATAGATAATTCATTGCTCTTCTTGAGTTGTATTTGATGTCCACTTCACTTTCTTTCTTTCAGAAGGATCAAGATAGCTTTGAACTTTATTGGATGATTGGATAATCTCAGTGGTAGGAACAGCAAGTTGATTATAAGAGAAGTCAATTGCCTCACTGGCCTCTGAATAATTTAGCTTGCTTAGCAATTTATTGTTGTCCAATCCCTTGGGAAGATATTCTGATTTCGTATTTGTGGTGAAAGTCGCCACTCCTTCTTTTAAGCCGAGTAAGTTCAACATAGTTTCAGAACCAAATGCTAATGGTGTTTGACCGTCGTCATTAAGGATATTCAGATTTCCTCCTTTTGAGATTAGCAAGATTACAATCTAACAAAATTATTATTAATGAATATTTTTTTTTTACCATCACTTGTCCTGAAGCAAAAGCCATATGTAAGGGAGTGTTTCCGCCTTTGCAACGAATATTTACTTTAGCATGGTGATTGAGTAAAAATTCACATATTTCTTTGTTACCATTTCTTGCTGCATAGTAGAGAGGAGTGTTTCCATGAACATCTTTGACATTCACATCATTTTCATAATAAGTAAAGCCACCAGAAAGGATAACATTAAAATTATTTGATTTCACAGCTGTGAAGAGCTTATTATGTTTGAGCAATAACCCTTTTGGAGGAGACCTTTGAATAATCCTCTCCATTCTTGAAGTGCTTCCTTGTGGTGATGAAGCTGTGTCAACTCTTAACTTCCTCGCTGAAGAAATAGTGCGGCTGGTTTGAGGTCGAGAGGTTTGTGGCTTAGTGAAATGAGTAGACCTTGTTGAAAGTGCGGATTCTCGATTAGTTGAAGCAGTTTTTGGTCGAGCCTTCTGAATTCTAAAAGATAAATAAATTTTTCACGAAACTTACTCAATAGCCTTCAATTTATCCTTGAGTATGGAGGGGCTCTTTGGGCTCATCGTCTGTAGAGGCTTATATGATATTAAAGATGGTTGATCATCTAAAACCTGAGAGAGACTTTTTTTTTGATCCAGTGTGTTGGTCATCTTTGGAGACAATGATCTTTCATCAAGAATATCAATATTTTGATAACTCTTAGACAGCTTCTTTTGATAGGGAAAAGCTTGCATTAGCTTGGATTTATTGTTTCCGTGTGCATTTTTAGGCGTGTTGCCAAAGAGATTTTTTGCCTTCAGGAAGGTTCTAACAAATGCTGAGGAAGATTGATGTTCAAGAAATTCAAGTCTCTTTTTCATTCTAGCTTCTTCCTGAAGCTTTTCTTTGGCTTTTTTAAATAGTTCTCTTTGGGTAAAAGCTCTCCACAAAGACTGAAGTCTTATTACAATTTTTTCTTGTGCAGGAGTTATAGTATAGCTGCTAAGATCATTTGCAGCATAATTTCCCTAAAAATAAGATATAATACTAATAAATTAATACTTGAAATAGCTCATTCTCGTTTTCTTGTGGCCCTCCAGAATAATATTTCTGAAAGGACTTATTATTTTTTAGCTGAGGGGATTCTGTGATCCTAAGTTGGTAGTCTTTAGGTGATTCTTTTGGCCTGCTTAGGATTAGGGGATCGAGTAAGTTGGAAGACAGCCCCATGAAATCCCTGACATGCTTTTCAGAATCAACTACTAATTTTGATGGTGGATGATATTTATGTCTAGTAACCTTCAGAATGGTTTCTTTTGTGCTATATTTCTTTGTTCTGTCTGTCAATGATTTGAGAAATTCTTCATTTTGCTTTATTTTTCTGTTATAAACTTTTTCCTTTATTGGTTTCATCAATTTTGACTTAAAGTGAGCAATATCAACGGTAAGGCTATCATCTAGAGTCTCTTCTTTTGATTGGCTTTTCTTGCTCTCTATTCTACTTAGCAGATTATTGATTTTCCTTTTAAATCTTCTTTGGTCCACAATACCCTCTTCGACTCTTAGGACTCTTTCATGTACTTTTTCTTTCTCTTGAATTTTCACGATGGTCTCCTGATTTTTTTCTTTTAGATACTCATGTCTAGCCTGTTTCAGCTGTTGCCTTACGGTTTGGTAGTCCTTCAAAATGCGTTGGGCAAGATCAATTTCAACCTATTTAATAAAAAATTAGAGACAAATGAGTACGGATTCAAGGACGCTGGAGTCTAAATGATTGATAGTCGTTTGCAAATAGTTTTTATCAACATGGCTATTTAGAGATCGACTTGTGTTTGCTAAAAACTTGTATTCTTCAGGAGAAAGAGGGTCACCGTTAATGTATTTAGCTAATTTGGTATCTCTTTGTAGTTTACTCTTTTCGTCAATTTGGGATGCCTGGACAAGAGGAGAGAAAGCGACTTCTGTAAAGCTAGAACTTTTGGTCTCATTGAATAAACGGGCTTTTGCATCTAGTCTATGGTTTTTGAATATAGTTTCTTTTTGATCATTCCAATTAAATTTCTTCTTGATAGCATTCTCAATTATTTTCTCCTCTTCAAGATCTTCATGGTGATTCATTTTACATGAGCTAAAAGCATAATCAGATGTTTCAAGTTTGGAATGTCCCGCTCTTGTAGAGGGAGACGTCATAGAGAGAGTTGTATTGTTATTCTTAGTTTCTTTTTTCATGTGTCTTAAAGATTTTTTTGAGAAAAAGAAATCATTGTTCTCTCTGGTGTAATCCATTAATAATTCACTGTTATTGGTTATGGGTATATTATCAAGATGAATCTTAATCCTAGATGTGTTATTTCTTGATGTTTCAGGAGCAAGCTTGATTTCTTTCAATGTCTTTTCAATCTTGACTTGATTTTCGTACTAATACAATTAACAGTTTGATCAAGAATTATTACATCACTGACTGTCTCCACTAATTTTTCACGGAGTTTCTTTTTTAGTTCCTCATGTCTATTCCAATTAATCAATTGTAATTCACACTGATACGGTGTTTTAATCTTCAGCCATTTAAACACGTCTGATTTCTCGCGAAGGAATTTTTCTTTGTCTCTCAAAAATGAGTCCTCAAAATTTTTCATTTGGGTCAGTTTAGCATTATGTTTTTTTGTGAACTCTTTCAAATCCTCAGCAATACTCTTTTTCATACAGTCTAAGATATAATCTTCTTTTTCTTCTTTCGTGTTTAAGCTAGTTAAGACTGCAACTGATATTCCATATTCTTTAACAAACCTATAAAGATTCTAGCAATAATATATCTCTAATTACTGATTGGTCTTCTCATCAAGTATACTCCAGCCTGGGGTGCTAGTTGCCTTTCGAGACAAGGATTTTACTTTTTCTTGTTGATTAGCTGAATCACTAGTGGCATTGCTGATGAAATTTCCTAATGCGAGCACAGAGTTAACAGGGGAATCGACTGTTTGAGAATGCAGATTTTTTTCGGAAGTGAAATGTGGGAATTGATAATCCTTTAGTGCAGATTTAGATTCATGTTCACGACGAAACTGGTTGAATTTTTCGTCAATATCTCTTTTAGTACTCAATCCAAACTCATCAAACTCGTCAAGAATATCACAAGAAACAATCTGTAATTTTTTCCGTTTTGAGTGCATTTGGCAATAATTTTATAGTTACAACTAATAATTTCTAACAAAATTGGACTAACATAACCTAAACTTTCTAATAGACAATAAAATTTGTTCCTGAAAGCCTTTAGAGGAGAGCAAAAAACTTTTGCCTCAACTCCCTAACTTAAAGGTGTTTCTTTAGCATTTTTTCCAATACCTATTTATAAATTTCCAATAAATAGGAATCTAAAAATGCATTTCTTTCTATCATTTTTAATAACAGAAGATTAGGGAGGTCTTCTTCTATACGAGAATATGCTTTTATCTAAATGAATTGTTATACAGTTATATCACAATAAAGGAATTTGTTTTTGTTGCTTCTTTATACTTCACCACAATTTGTAATTACAATAGGAATTGTGGGCTTATCATTTTCTGTTGGAATTCCTTCAAGCTTAGAAAGAAGCTCGATATTTTTAGAAACTCTTCCAAACACAACATGTCTTCCATCGAGCCATTCGGTCTTCTTAAAGGTAATGAAGAATTGAGATCCATTGGTATTTGCTCCACTATTTGCCATAGACAAGTAGCCTCTCTTTAGGTGTTTACACTTGAAGTTTTCATCTTCAAATTTCTCTCCATAGATACTTTCTCCACCAGTTCCGTTACCATTTGTGAAATCACCTCCTTGAATCATAAAGTCTTTTATGAGTCTGTGGAAAGCACAGCCTTTGTAGGAGAGAGGTTTGCCACTCTTGCCTACTCCCTTCTCACCAGTACATAAGGCTCTGAAATTCTCTACAGTTTTTGGCACATAATTTTTAAATAATTCAAATTCAATTCTTTCAGGTTTTTCATCTCCGACCTGAATTTCCATAAAAACGTGAGGATTGCTAGGGTCAGAATATTCACATTTCTCCTCTTCTTCTTTATAGATCTGTTTGGAAAATATGTTAGTGAAAGCCTTTTTCTCCTTTTCTTTGTTGGCTTTAATCTTTGCTTTAATATTATGGATCTCTTTTATAATATCATTGTTCTCTTTGTCGATCTCATGAGCAATTTTTAAATCTTCCAGAGCTTCTTCAAATTCACCAAAAGCTGATCTGGCTTGTGCTCTTCTGAAATAGGCCTTAACGCTGTGCATGTTTATATCTAATGCCTTAGTAGCGTATTCGATTGCTTTTTTAAACTCATCCAGCTTTGTGCATACGAGTGATAAGTTGAGGTACACAGAATGTAATAAATCTTTTGCTTCCTTGCTTTGATCAGAGTCTATATAATCAACAGCTTGTTCATATTTCTCTTTTGCTTGTTTGTA
>Ga0065720_1004659_pt1 | contig 12910 bp, 8 predicted proteins | sample Thericmetagenome_FD_59107 | JGI IMG/M metagenome (GOLD analysis project Ga0065720, IMG submission 59107) | Thermophilic microbial communities from the Joint Bioenergy Institute, California, USA of rice/straw/compost enrichment - eDNA_2 v2... | ecosystem: Engineered > Solid waste > Grass >... | reverse complement strand
GCGCGCCCGTGGTAGACGAGCGGCAGGTCGCCGGTGGTCTCGGCGGCGACCACGTTGCCGAGCACGATCAAGTGGTCGCCGCCGTGCGCCAGGCCCGCCACCGTGCAGCCGAGGAAGCCCGCACAGCCGGGAATGCGGGGCACCTCGGCGTGCCGCTCCCACGGCACGCCGGCGAACTTCGCCGCGCCGCCCTTCGTCGCGAACCGCCGCGCCAGGTCCGCCTGGGCGCCGCCGAGCAGGTTGAGCCCGAACCGGCGGGTCCGGCGGATCAGGGCGAGCAGCTCGGACGCGCGGTCGAGCGCCACGAGCACCATGGGCGGGTTCATCGACAGCGAGGCGAACGCGCTGACGGTGGTGCCGTGCGGCCGGTCCCCGTCGAGGCCGGTCACCACCGCGACGGGGGTGCACACCGCGGCCATCGTCTCGCGGAACGCGGCTGCGATGCCGGGAGCGGCATCGGTGCTGGTCGGCCTGTCCACCGGCGGGTCCTAGGCGAGCACGCTGACCGGCTTGCCGCGCATGCTCCGCGCCTTCGGCATCACCTCCCGGGCGAACAGCTCCAGGCTCGCCCGTGCCATGTCGTACGGCATGCCGCCGAACGACGGCGCGAGCGAGAGCTCGAAGTCGCCGAGCGTGTCCCGGATCTCCTCGATCTGGCCGAGGATCTGCTCGGGGGTGCCGTAGAGCGCGGCCGCGGCGTAGTCGTTCGCCGCCTTCTCCAGGCCGATCTCGCGGAAGTACGCGGCGTTCACGGCGTACCGCTCGTGGCCCTTGAGCCCGGNGAAGTGCTCGCCGGCCATCTCGTAGTGCTCGACGTTCGCCATGAAGAACCGGGTGACGTACTCGAAGTGCCGCTCCNTGGCGAGCTCGGCGTCCTCGTGGCAGTACATGTTNACGTTGAGCGCGATGGACGGNGCGANCTCGCCGTTCTCCTTCTCGTACAGCTCGCGGTACTTGGTGAAGTTCGGCATGAGNTCCGGCACCGGCCGGGTGATGAACGACATCATCTTCGCCTTCAGCTTCGCCGCCATCACCAGCGAGTCGGGCGACCCGGCCACACAGTACCGGCGGCCGAGGAAGGAGCCGCGCGGCCGCGGCCGCAGCACGGTGCGCGGCTGCGGGTAGAAGGGCCCGTCGCCCTCGATGACGCCGGTCTCCAGCGCCTCGAAGATCATGGGCGCGGCCTCGTCGAACCGCTCCCGGGTCTCCGACAGCGGGATCCGGAACGGCTCCATCTCCTTGCGGGACAGGCCGCGGCCCACGCCGAGCAGCAGCCGCCCGCCGGAGATGTTGTCCACCATGAGCGCCTTCTCCGCGACCCGCAGCGGGTTGTTCCACGGCAGGATCACCGCGGCGGTGCCGAGCAGGATCCGCTTGGTACGGCCGGCGAGGTGGGCGAGCACGAGCAGGTTGTCCGGGCAGATCGAGTAGTCCTCGAAGTGGTGTTCGACCGCCCACACGCTGTCGTAGCCGAGCCGGTCGGCGAGCACGGCGATGTCGAGCTCGTTGCGGAGCATCTCCTCGTCGGTGACGCCCGGGCTGAGCGTGGCGAAGCCGAGGTTGATCCCGATGTGCAGCACGGTTGTCCGCCTTTCTCTGGGGTCCGAAGACGCGCGTCGTCCCGCGGCCCGGTCAGGGGATCACCGGGAGCCGGATGGCGCTGGGCCGTCCGGGGCCGAAGCAGACACGCTGGACGGCGGTGACGAAGTCGTCCTCGGTGACCTGTCCGGCCGGTTTGCCGCTGCCGGAGTTGCGGTCGTAGCAGGGGAAGTTGGAGCTGGCGATGTCGACGCGGATGCGGTGCCCGGCCTTGAACACCTGGCTCGTCGCGCCCAGGTCGATCCGGTACGCGTACACCTCGCCGGGCACGACCGGGCTGGGGATGTCCATGCCGTCGCGGTACCGGGCGCGCACGATGCCGTCGGCGACCCACATCGCCCGCCCGTCCGGGTGCACGTCGATGAGCTTCGCGGTGAAGTCGGTGTCGGCGGCCGAGGTGGCGGCGTACAGCTCCACGGTGAGCGGCCCGGTGACCTCCACGTCGCGGTCGAGCACCGGGCTCGTGAACCGCAGGATGTCGCGGCGGCCGTCGAGCACCCGCTGGTCCCGGGAGCCCGGCTGGTAGCTCAGGCCGCCGTCCGGGCTGCCGGTCATGAGGATCGCGCCGCCCACGGTCGGCACCGGGTCGTGCGGGTCGTGCACGTACTCCAGCTCGCCCTCGGCGGGCGGCTCCCGGGTGAGCGTGCCGTCCGCGGACAGGTACCAGGTCTGCCAGTCGGTGCGGGCGAGCGGCCACTCGTTCTCCACCCGCCACCGGTCGGCGCCCATCACGTAGATCTGCACCGGGGGCAGCGAGGTCGGCTCCCCGGCGAGGACCTCCCGCAGGAACCGCAGCTGCTGCTCCTCCAGCCCGATCGCCTGCGCCGAGCCGCCGTCGTAGACCACCTCGCCGGTGACGCCGGACTGGTCGGCGTGCGGCCACGGCCCGATGATCAGGTGCTGGCGGCGGGCGACCTCGGGATCGGCCCCGGCGACGATCGTGGTGTAGTTGCCGATCGTGCCGCGCAGGAAGAGGTCGAACCAGCCGCCGATGTGCAGCCCCGGTACGGCGGTGCGGGCGCGGCGATCGGCGTAGGAGATGGATCGCCAGTAGTCGGGCTCGTTCTCCTTCTCCAGCCAGGTGCGCCAGGTCGGCAGCGCGTCGGTGAGGCCGGGCCGGTCGGTGAGCGGCAGCCTCCGGTAGGCGGCCGGGATGTCGGCGGCGAGCCGGCCCAGGGCGGCGAACGCCGCGGACACGTCCTCGCCGCGCCCGGCGGCCTCGCCGAGCTGCTGCGCGGCCTTCATCAGGTGCCAGCCGAGCGCCTGCCCGAGCTGGAACGCGCCCTGCCGGAAGGCGAGCCCGTCCCGGTAGTCGTCCGGGGCGACGATCGGCACGATCGCGACGAGCCCCTCCGGCCGGTGACCGCTCACCGCGAGCTGGCACATGCCCAGGTAGGACATGCCGAACATGGCGATCCTGCCGTCGCACCACGGCTGCCCGCGCAGCCAGGCGATGGTGTCGAGGCCGTCGGCGGCCTCGTTCTCGAAGGTGCGCAGCTCGCCCTCGGAGCCGCCGGTGCCCCGGCAGTACTGCACCAGGACGTTGAAGCCGGCGTCGAGGAAGGGCAGCACGGGGATGGTGCGTGCCATCGGCTCGCCGTACGGGTTGCGGACGAGCAGGGCCGGGCGCGGCTCGCCGCCGGCGCGGTAGAGGACGCCGCGGAGCCGGATCCCGTCCCGCATCGGCACTTCGATACGCTCGAGCACGGCCGCGTCCACTCGCTGCGGCGTTCCTGCCATGGGCGTCCCTCCGTTCCCCGGGCCGTGGTACCACGGCCCTCGTTCGGTACGTTACGTACGCATACGCGGTCCTCCGTCTCATTTTTGAGACAGGTCGTTCGCCCTGGTGAAGCGGCCTGCGGCGGCCCTCACACGGCCGTCTGACGGTCTGTGACATCCGTCATGACGCCGATCCGCCGGTTCGGCGGCGGGCGGCGGCCGGGCGGCCCCCGCCACCCGGCCGGATTCCATGTCTAGTGCGTGGGTTCTTGCCTGTTTTGCGGCGTGTGTGCCGGGGATGGCGGTACGAGGCGAGCGGCGGATTCGGACAGTCCGGCCGCTCCGCGCCCCGGGTGTCGTCTCCCCGGCGGCCCGGGCCGTCCGGGGTCGTCCCGGGCGCGCTCGACGTGAACAGGAGGGAGGGGCCATGATTCCCACCTGGGTGCGTGACGTCGTGACACTGCTCGCCCGGATCGGCGTCGGCGTGGTCTTCGTCGCGCACGGCTGGCGCAAGCTCGCCGTCGACGGCATCGCCGACACCGCGGCGGCCTTCGGGGAGAACGGCGTGCCGCTGCCGGCGCTGTCGGCCTGGCTCGTCGCGCTCGTGGAGCTGTTCGCCGGGATCGCGCTCATCGTCGGCCTCGCCGTACCGGCCGCGGGGGTGCTGCTGGCCCTGCTCATGCTCGGGGCGTGGGTGTTCGTGCACGCCGGGCGGGGGATCTTCGCCGGCGAGGGAGGCGCCGAGCTGGTCATCGCCCTCGGCGCGGCCAGCCTGCTGCTGGCCATGAACGGGGCGGGGCGTCTCAGCGTCGATCACGTGCTGGGCCCGCGGGCGGAGGCGCGGTCGCGGCATCGCGAGCACGCGGGCTGACACCGGCCGGTGGTACGGCGTGGCGCGGATGTGACCCGCCGGCGGTTCGTCGGCGACGATCGGGGGCCGGCGGTGTGGCGCTTCGCGGCAGGCGCATGGCCGTCCTGGCGCCGGTTCGGGGCCGGGGCCGAGAGCGCCGGGCGCCCCGCCGTGCGCCGGGCCGAGCGTTTCCCCCGGCCGTCTCGCGGGTCGTTCCGGCGCCCGGGCGGAGGTGGGGCCCGCGCGCCGCGCGGCCGTGCGCGATTCGATTTCCGCAGGTAGTCGCGCTGTTCCGCCGGCCGTTACCTGCCGGTCATCCGCCGGTCGTATGGGGCGCGCAATCAGGCGCCTTTCCCTAATCGGGCACCGGCGATCATGCCAATATCTTTCGCCGGCGCCGGCCCGCCCGGCCGCGATTGTGCGTGTTTCGCGGCGGCGCCGGGCGCGACACGCCCGCCCGCGGCGCGATCATGGAGCCGGGGTGCGTGGCGCCGGAGTCCGCCTGCCCGGCGGCGGCTGTGACGAGGTGCGGGACTGGCTCCACCCGCCCGGTGAAACGCTTCGATATCCAATTGCGCTAAGGTTGTCAGACCGGTTGAGATAGGCGGGGTCAACTGGGAAAAGTGGCGGTGCCGTACCTGGGCGCCGGTCGTTTTTTGGCACGGTCCATCGGCCATTGCGGAGGCCGCCCACCGGGCGAATGGAAATCCTCGGGCATGACGCGGTCCAAACATTTAATATTCGGGAGGTGTGCGAGCCATACCCGACCGCGATCAAGGGGGGAATTTCGTGACTCACGCTCAAAGCAGCACCGTCAAGCGGACCGGAGCGATCGCCGCACTCGCGCTCGCCGCCGGCCTGCTGGTGGCGCCGCCGGCCGCCGCCCAGACGAACGCCGCCGTCGCCGCCCCGCAGGCCGCCGTGCCGGCGGTGTCCACTACCACCACCGCCGCCACCGAGAGCGCCGCCGCCCGTCCGGCGAACGGCCGGATCCTCTACCGGGGGATCTCCGGCGGCCTCGGCCGGCTCACCATCAAGAACGGCCTGAAGCGGGACGGCGTGGTCACGCTCGTCCGCGGCGGGAAGAAGGCGATCAGCGTGTACGTGCGCGCCGGGCGGACCGCCACCGTGCGGAACATCAAGGACGGCACGTACCGCATCTTCTTCACCACCGGCTACCGGTACAGCGTCTCCAAGAAGCGCTTCACCCGCTCGGCCACCTACCAGCGGTTCCGGAACATCCTCCGGTTCCGCACCTACGGCAACCAGTACACCATCTACCAGCTGACCCTTCACCAGATCGTCGGCGGCAACGCCCGCACCGACCACGTCAACCCCAGGAACTTCCCGTTCTGACGGGAACCCACGGACTTCCCGTTCCGACGGGCCACCTCGGCGCCCGCCCCGCCCGCCGCGCGGGGCGGGCGCCCTGCTGCCGGCCTGCTGCCGGCCTGCTGTCGGCCTGCTGTGGGTCTGCTGCCGGTCCGCTGCGGGCGCGGGTCGCGCCGGTCCCGTCCTCGCGTTGCGGGCACCTGCGGGCAGGGGCGCGGTACGCAGGGGCCGCTGGACGGGCAGGCGCTGGCATCGCCGGGTTCGCGCGCGAGCGGGGCGGGCGTCGGGCTCGTCGCCCGCCGGGTGACGCGGCCCCGGCGCGAATGCCGTTCGTCACGCCGACGTGTGAGCGGCCGAGCGGCGACGCCGCCTGCGAGGCACGCCTGCCGGCAGGGGGCGGCAGGTGTCCGGCCTGGCGGGCGGGCGCCTGTGCCCCTCGCGGATGCCGAAGACCGGGTTCGCGGCACGCCGCTGGGGCGCGCAGGACGGAAGGCGGGACGGGAGGTCGTGTCGCCGAGCGGGGAGGAGTGGTCACGATGGCGTCCGCCGTACCGGCCGGGTCATGGGGATCGCCTCGGCGGATCCGCCCATACGAGAACGCCCCCGGCGTGTCGGCCAAGGGCGATCATGGTGGGCGATACTGGGATTGAACCAGTGGCCTCTACCGTGTCAAGGTAGCGCTCTCCCACTGAGCTAATCGCCCTTGTTCCGGGGGTGTTCGAGGTGGAGACGGGATTTGAACCCGTGTACGCGGCTTTGCAGGCCGCTGCCTCGCCTCTCGGCCACTCCACCGGGTGCGGCCACACCGCTTCCGAGCGGACGACGGGATTCGAACCCGCGACCCTCACCTTGGCAAGGTGATGCTCTACCAACTGAGCCACGTCCGCGTGTCAGGCCGGGGAGCCTTCCGGCTTCGACCTCACGCCATGAACTCTAGCGAATCTCGGGCGACTCCCCAAACCGGAAACCGCCGATTCACCTCCCGTACCCCGTTCGGGGGGCGATATGTCCTGCCTGCATGCCGTATCCGCATGTCGTATCCGCGGCACCCTGCGGCGCGGCCGTGTGCCCCGCGACCTGGTGTGACCGCCGTGGCGGGAGGCGGTTCGGCGCGTGGAGAGGGGAGGAAATGTAAGGAGCTACCATTATCTACGCAAGTTACACATCGGATCCGCGGCCACGGGGAGCACGACCCGTGCCGACGGCCGCGAACCCCGGTAGGGAGCTCACCCATGCACGACAACGAGGTCGTGAGAATCGGTCCTGAGCCGCTCACCCCGGAGGACGTCGTCCGCGTCGCCCGGTACGGCGCGGCCGTCCGCCTCGCCGAGGACGCGATCGCCGAGATGGCCGCCGCCCGCTCCCGGGTGGAGGAGCTGGCCGAGGGGTCCCTCCCCGCCTACGGGGTCTCCACCGGTTTCGGCGCCCTCGCCACCCGGCACATCCCCACCGAGTTGCGCGCCAAACTGCAACGCTCGCTGATCCGCTCACACGCCGCCGGGTCCGGCCCGGAGGTGGAGACCGAGGTGGTGCGCGCCATGATGCTGCTGCGGCTGCGCACCCTCGCCACCGGCCACACCGGCGTCCGCCCGCGGGTCGCCCAGGCCCTCGCGGGCCTGCTCAACGCGCGCCTGACGCCGATCGTGCACGAGTACGGCAGCCTCGGCTGCTCCGGCGACCTCGCCCCGCTCGCCCACGTCGCCCTGGCGATCACGGGGGAGGGGCGGGTCCGCGACGCCGCCGGCGCCGAGCTCGACGCCGCCGAGGCGCTCAAGCAGGCCGGGATCGAGCCGGTCGAGCTCGCCGCCAAGGANGGGCTGGCGCTGATCAACGGCACCGACGGCATGCTCGGCATGCTGCTGCTCGCCGTACGCGACCTGGAGCGCCTGCTCACCACCGCCGACATCGCCGCCGCGATGAGCGTGGAGGCCCTGCTCGGCACCGACCGGGTGTTCGCCGCCGACCTGCAGGCGCTGCGGCCCCACCCCGGTCAGGCCGCCTCCGCCGCGAACCTGCGCGCCCTGCTCGCCGACTCGGCGATCATGGCCTCGCATCGGGACGGTTCGTGCACCCGCGTCCAGGACGCCTACTCGCTGCGCTGCGCCCCGCAGGTCGCCGGGGCCGCCCGCGACACCCTCGACCACGCCCGCACGGTCGCCTCCCGCGAGCTCGCCGCCGCGATCGACAACCCCGTCGTGCTCGCCGACGGCCGGGTCGAGTCGAACGGCAACTTCCACGGCGCCCCGGTCGCGTACGTGCTCGACTTCCTCGCCATCGCCGCCGCCGACCTCGCCTCGATGTCCGAGCGCCGCACCGACCGGATGCTGGACGTCGCCCGCTCGCACGGCCTGCCCGCGTTCCTCGCCGACGACCCCGGCGTCGACTCCGGGCACATGATCGCCCAGTACACGCAGGCCGCGATCGTCTCCGAGCTGAAGCGGCTCGCCGTACCGGCCTCGGTCGACTCCATCCCCAGCTCGGCGATGCAGGAGGACCACGTCTCCATGGGCTGGTCGGCCGCGCGCAAGCTGCGCCGCTCTCTCGACGGCCTCACCCGCGTGCTCGCCGTCGAGATCCTCACCGCCGCCCGCGCCCTTGACCTGCGCCGCCCGCTCACCCCGGCCCCCGGCACCGCCGCCGTCGTCGCCGCGATCCGCGAATCCGTCCCCGGCCCGGGCCCCGACCGCTACCTCGCCCCGGAGATCGAGGAGGTCGTCCGCCTCATCGCCGACGACACCCTGATCCGCGCGGCCGAGTCCGCGGTCGGCCCGCTGCGGTGAGCCGTCCGGCCCATCCCGTCGTGGGATACGCCGCAGGTCCCGGTCGGCGCCGTCGACGTGGCCACGCGCCGCGGCCCATCCCGTCCGAGCGGGCCTGCTCCCGCCCGGACGGGGCGACGACGGCTACCGGCGTCCGTCCGGGATCACGGCGACCACGTCCACCTCGATGAGCAGGCCCGGGCGGAACAGCTTGGGCACCTCCACCGTCGTGCTCGTCGGCGGCTCCCCGGGCCAGCGCTTGATGCGCACCTTGGCGTACTCCTGGAGCCGCGACATGTCCGTGAGGTAGCTGCGGATGTTCACCACGTCCTCGAACGTGCAGCCCTCCGCGGCCAGGATGCCTTCGAGGCAGTCGAGGACGAACTCCGACTGGCGCGTCATGTCGCCTTCGCCCACGACGTTCCCGTTCTCGTCCAGCGCCGCCTGGCCGGACACGAACAGCAGGTTCCCGGCCCGGATGGCCTGCGTGTAGTGCCCGGCGGGCGGGGGCACCGTCGGCGGGTTGATCCGCACCAGGGACGTGCCGCCCTTGCCGGCGGCGTCGTCGGCGGCCGCCGCCGAGCCCGGCCCGCCGGACGGCACCACGCCAGGGGAGACGATGGCGGTGAGGTCGTCGTCACCGTGCCCGGCCTTCTCGGCGGCGACCAGGCGGTCGCGGGCGGCCGCGGCCATCGTGAGCGCCGGGTGCGCGGCGAGGCGGAGATCCTTGGCGGCGAGGCCGAGGGAGTACGCGGTGGGCGGCGGCCCGGACTCCACGACAGGGCGCACGCGTTCGACCAGCGGCCCGAGGAACGTGCCGCCCAGCAGGTCGAGCAGCGCCTCCCGATCGACCCCGGTCGCCTCGGCGTACGCGAGCGTCTCGGCGACCAGCACCTGCGCGGGCACGAGGGCGCTCATCACCGCGAGCTTCAGCGCCGCCCCCGCGCCGAGCGGGCCGACGTGCCGTACCCGGCCGAAGACCTCCAGCACCTCGCGGCAGGCGGCGGGCACGTCGCCGCCGGCCAGCACGGTCAGCCTGCCCTCGGCGGCGGGCCCGACGCTGCCCAGCACCGGCGCGTCCACCAGCGCCACCTCGTCCGGCAGCAGCTTGCGCAGCCCGGCAACGGTGGCGGGGTCGATCGTGGACATCTCCACCACCGTCGTCCCCGGCCGCAGTCCCGGCAGGGCGGCGGTGAGCACCGCCTCGACCGCCTCCGGGTCACGCAACATGGTGATCACGATGTCCGCGTCCGCCACCGCCTCCGCGGGCGAGGCGACGCTCACCGCGCCCTCTATCGTGCGCGGTGTCCGGCTCCATATGGTGACCTTGTGTCCGGCCGCGACCAGTCGGCCCGCCATAAGAGAGCCCATGCGGCCAAGTCCCAGAAACGCAATCATGCGGTCACGCTAGACACCCCCAGACCCATTCCACCAGCGACAATATTTCATCCCATCCATGCAAGGGAGGAATGTGTTCGACCCCGACGCCCTGCGGCTCCTCGACGCCGTGGCCCGAACCGGATCGTTCACCGCCGCGGCCGAGGAGCTCGCCTACACGCAGTCCGCCGTGTCCCGCCGCATCGCGTCCATGGAGCAGCGCGCCGGCGGCCCCCTGTTCGAGCGGCTGCCCCGCGGCGTACGGCTCACCCCCGCCGGCGCGCTGCTGCACCGGCACGCCCGCGACGTGCTCGACCACCTCGCCCGCGCCGAGGAGGAGCTCGCCGCGCTGCACCGCGGCACCGGCGGCCGGCTGCGCGTCGGCGCGTTCGCCACGGCCACCGCCGCGCTGCTGCCCGAGACGATGCGGGTGTTCCGCGCCGTGCGCCCCAACGTCGAGATCACCCTCGGCGAGGGTCTCAGCCACGAGCTGATCGACCGGCTCGTCCGCGGCCACCTCGACCTCGCCGTGGTCAGCGACTACCCCTCCGGCCTCGCCGTCCCCGACGGGGTGGAGACCCACGAGCTGCTGGAGGACGAGCTGCTCGTCGCCCTGTCGCTCGACCACCCGCTCGCCGGCCGCGAGGTGATCGACATCGCCGAGCTGAAGGAGGACAACTGGATCGAGGCCGCCCCGCCCGGCCGCGAGACGATGCTGCGCCGCTCCTGCCGCCGCGCCGGGTTCACGCCCCGGGTCGGCATCCGCGTCGGCGAGTGGACCGCCAAGCTCGGCTTCGTGGCCGCGGGCCTCGGCGTCACCCTCGTCCCGCGCATCCTGTCCCGCGCGATCCGTCCCGACGTCGCCCTGGTCTCGCTCGGCGAGTCCGCGCCGCGCCGTACGGTGTTCGTCGCGCTGCCCGCCGCCGCGCCGCTCCCGGCCGCCCTCGCCCTGCTCGACGTGCTGCGCGACACGACGCGGCAGGAGCGGGTCGCGTAGGGGGGCGGCGGGGATCGGCGGCCGCCTTGCCGAGATTATGAAGACCGGTCTATTTTTGTCCCGTGGGACGTAAGGGAGACCAGACGCGAGCCCGGCTGCTGGACGCGACGCAGGACCTGATCGAGACCGGCGGATACTACGGCGCCGGGCTCAATCAGGTGATCGCGGCGAGCGGGATGCCGAGGGGCTCGCTCTACTTCCACTTTCCGGGCGGCAAGGACCAGATGGTGTCCGAGGCGGTACGGCGGGCCGGGCAGGACATCGGCCGGGCCGTGCGGGACCTCGCCGATGCCGCGCCCGACGCCGTCGCCCTGGTGACCGGGATGCTCGGCCTGCTCGCCGACCGGCTCGCCGGGTCGGACTGGCGCAAGGGCTGCCCGGTCGCGACCGTGGCGCTGGAGCTGGCCGCCGCGCACCAGGAGCTGCGCGAGGTGTGCGCCGAGGTGTACGACTCGTGGGAGTCCGTGCTGCGCGAGCGGCTGGCCGCCGACGGGTATCCCGCCGCCGACGAGCTGGCGACGACCGTCCTCGCCATGGCCGAGGGTGCGCTGCTGCTGGCGAAGGTACGGCGCAGCCGCGAGCCCATCGACCGCGTCGCCCGCCAGGCCGCCGCCCTGCTCGCCGCCGGTCGGCCCTGACGGCCTCTGACCGGCGCTTAGAGGCGCTGAGAGGCCGGCCGTACTTGATCTGCATGGTCCTGCCGTCAGGGCTCTTCATGCCCTCAGAATATGTAGACCGATCTATTTCCGGGAGCGGAAATGACCGCCGACTCCATCGTCTTCGGCGCCGCGGGCTTCATCGGCAGCGCGCTCGTCGCCGAACTCCTGCGGCGCGGCCACCACGTGGCCGCCGCCGTACGGACCGGGGACGACCGGCTCGTCCGGACCCTCACCGAACGGCACATCCCCCTCGACAACCTCGACATCGTCACGGCCGACATCACCGATCCCGGCCTCGGCCTCCCTCCGCACGACCTGACCGGGATCCAGGACGTCTACAACTGCGCCGCCCGCTTCGCCTTCGGCCTCGACATCGCCGCGGCCCGGGCGACGAACGTGACCGGCGCCCTCAACGTCCTCGACTGGGCCGCCACCCGGCCCCGGCTGCGCCGCGTGGTGCACATCAGCGGCTACCGGGTCGGCGCAACCGGTCGGGAATCCCAGGACCACCGCCGCCTGGGCGCGTACGAGGTGTCGAAACGCGAGGCGGACACGGCGGTACGCGAACACGCCCGGCGACGCGGCATCCCCCTGACCGTCGCCAACCCGGCCACGGTGATCGGCCCGGGCCAGTACATCGGCCTCGCCGCGTTGGTCGCCGACCTCTGGCACGGCCGGCTGCGCGCCATCCCCGGCGGCCGGGACGTCTTCGTCCCCGTGGTCGACCTCGGCTACCTCGCGGCCTTCCTCGCCGACCTGCCCGCCCACCCGGAGGCCGCCGGAGAGTCCTACTGGGTGCTCGACGAGCGGACGCCCCGCCTGCCGGAGCTGATCACGCTCCTCGCCCGGCACCTGGGCGTCCGGGCGCCCCGGCGCACGATCCCGGTCGGCCTGCTCCGACGCCTGCCCCGCCGGCTCACCAAGGTCGAGCCCGAGACGCTGTCGTTCCTGTCCACCGACCGCTACGACACCGCCCCGGCCGCCGCCCTCGCCGCGGCCGCCGGACGGCGCATGCCACCCGTCACGGACGTCCTCGAACGCTGGGCCGACGACCTCGTCGCCACCCGCTTCGGCGCGGCCCCCGCCCCGCCCCGGCCGTACGGTTTCCACCCCGTCGCCGGGGCCGCGACGTGGACGGCCGGGGAACGGCGGTCGCCCCGCCACGTCCTGCTGCACGGCCTGCCCCTCGACTCGGAGTCGTGGTCCGACGTCATCGGCCTGCTGGACGGCCCCGTCCTCACCGCCGACCTGCCCGGGCTCGGCCGCTCCGCGCCCACCGACCGGCCGCTGGAGAGCTGGCTCGCCGAACTGCTCGCCCCGCTCCGCACCCGCCCGGTGCTCGTCGCGCACTCGCTCGCCTGCGGCCCCGCCGTCCGCTACGCGGCCGCCCACCCCGGCCGCCTGTCCCGCCTCGTCCTCGTCGCGCCCGCGTTCCTGCAGGCCCCCGCCCCCTGGCCACGGCGCTCGGCGTTCGCCGCGCTCGCCCTGCGCCGCGTCCCCGCACCCCGCCTCGCCCGGCTCCTCGGCGTGCCCGAGGGCCCCGCCGTGGCGAGCGCGGCCGCGAACCTCGCCCGCCCCGGCCAGGCCCGCCGCGTGATCGCCGCGCTCCGGGCCGCCC
>Ga0065720_1020747_pt1 | contig 12918 bp, 12 predicted proteins | sample Thericmetagenome_FD_59107 | JGI IMG/M metagenome (GOLD analysis project Ga0065720, IMG submission 59107) | Thermophilic microbial communities from the Joint Bioenergy Institute, California, USA of rice/straw/compost enrichment - eDNA_2 v2... | ecosystem: Engineered > Solid waste > Grass >... | reverse complement strand
TCCCCTTCGGACAGCGTCATTCCCCTTCGGACAGCGTCACTGTCCGTCGGCGGGCCAGACCTGGGGCAACTCGTGCTTGCGGACCTTGCCGCTGGCGGTCATGGGCAGCTCGTTGACGATCCGGCAGTACGTCGGCACCTTGTACGCCGCGATCCTCTCCCGCGCCCACTCCAGCAGCTCCGACGGGGTCAGCTGGGCGCCGGGACGCAGCGTGACGTAGGCGGCACCGACCTGACCGAGCCGCTCGTCGGGCACGCCGACCACTGCGGCGAGCTCGACCGCCGGATGCTCCGCCAGCAGAACCTCGACCTCCGCGGGATAGACGTTCATCCCACCGCGTTTGTACACGTGCGCCAGCCGGCCGTGCAGCGTGATGTAACCCTGCTCGTCCTGGCTGCCCAGGTCCCCCGTCCGGAACCACCCGTCGACGATCGATCGCGCCGTGGCGGCCGGATTGCGGTGGTACTCCCGGATGACGTGGTCGCCCCGGATCCACAGCTCACCGACCTCGCCGAGCGGCACCGGCTCGCCGGTGTCGGGGTTGCGCAGGCTGATCTCGTTGTCGGGTGCGGGTCGGCCGACGACGGTGCCGAGCAGCTCGAACGGCGCGTCGAAAGGCGTCCATGTGTTCACGCCGGCACACTCGGTCAGGCCGTAGGCGGTCGTCATGCGGGCCCGGGGGGCGCGCTCCAGCAGCCGGCTGGGCAGCGTGGGCTGCATCTTCGAACCGCCCATCTGCACGACCCGCAACGACGTGAGGTCGTACTCGTGGCTGCGCGGGTGGTTGAGCAGCATCTCGTACTGGTCGGGCACGCCCTGCAAGTGGCTGATCCGATGGCGGGCGATGGTGGCGAGGAACGTCTCGGTCTCGAACCGCTTCTGCAGGACGACGGGGCACCCGGTCAGCAACGGCACCAGCGCCACCGCGGTACAGCCGAAGATCCAGAACAGGGGCGAGCCCATGATGGACCGGTCGTCGCTGGTGAGGCCGAGGTGGCGGCTCCACTCGCGCATGTGGTCGACCACGCCCGTGTGGCGCAGCACGGCGCCCTTGGGATCACCCGTGGTTCCAGACGTATAAATGACCATCGCTACATTGTCGGGCCCCACCGCCGCCTCCCGCTCGGCGACCCGGGTCGGGTCGACCCGCTGGCCAGCGGCGAGAAACTCCGCCCACGGAACGACACCGACGGGCCACGGGCCGTCACCGACGCCGACCACCATGGCCAGCTCGGGAAACTCGGCGGAGCGCCAAGCCCCGGGCGGGGCCTGGTCCACCGCGGGAACGAGCGCGCGGAGAAGCTCCAGGGTGTCCTTACCGAGCACCTCGCGCTCCCAGATGAGCACCCGGCAGCCGGAGGCGCGCAGCACGTGGGTGAGCTCGAGCTGCTTCAACCACGTGTTGAGGGGCAGGAACCACGCGCCGGACCGCGCCACACCGAACTCGATGTGCAGCCACTCCAGCTGGTTGCTCATGAACAGCCCGACACCGTGCTCAGGCGCGACCCCGGCCGCCACGAGGGCCGCCGCCACGTCGCGACTGTACTGGTCGAGCTGGCGAAACGAGTGCGTCGTCTCCTCGAACACCGCCCAGGGCGCGTTCCCGAACCGCTCGACGGATTGCCTGAGCAGTCCCGGGATGGTGCTGATTCCGCGAGCGGACGGTAACGCTCCGCGCCGGTCGACCACCACGTCCGTTCCGTTGGCGCTCATGAATATCCCTTCTGGGCCCTGAGGTCGCTCAGATCCAGACCCTCAGTCCCCGAACCTCCGTACATCGAGACGAACGGCCCGCGGAACGGCGCCCGGAACGTGACGTCGGGGACGACCATCCGCGGGGGAAGGCAGGCGAGCCAGCCGATGACCTCGGCGACGTCGTCGGCGGTCAAACTGGAGAAGGCGTTGACGGACTTGTCCATCATCGGCGTCGCCACGGCCCCCGGCGACACAAGGCTGACGTTGATGCCCTCCGGCTCGAGCTCAGCGGCCAGCGCCATGGCGAAGGCGTTGACTCCGCTCTTCGCGGCCGAGTACGCCGTCAGGCCGCGCATGGGCCGTGTGGCCGACGTCGACGAGACCAGCATGATGCGGCCGCCGACGCGGACGTGGGGCAGCACCGCGTGCACGACGGCATAGACCGACCTCAAGTTGGTGGTGAGCACTTCGTCGAACGTCGCGATGTCCTGCTGGCGCACCGGCCCGCCCTTGAGAATGCCCGACGCGTGCACCACCACGTCGACGCCGTCGGCGACCGCGTCGGCCAGCGCCCGGGCGACGTCCGGCTCGTTGGGGTCGCCCCGCACCGTGCGTGCGGACAGTTCCTCGGCCAGCCCGGCCAGGACCGACTCGCGCCGCCCGTTGAGGACCAGATCGAATCCGAGCGCGGCCAGCCGTCGGGCGGCCGCGGCGCCGATGCCGCCGGTCGCGCCGACAACCAGCGCGACCCGGGATCCGTCGGTGGACGCCGGAGGGGGCGGCGGGGCGGACGAGGTCATACGTCGTCACCGTTTCCTGAGGCCGGTACCGGGTTACGACCACCCGTCGAGGGGCTCCCCTTCCGGGTGATCGTCTGTATTATCTAGATGTTAAGGCTCAAAGAACGGGAGGTCCAGGTATGGACGGACGGGCGGGCCCGTCGCGGCGGTTACCGCTGAATCCGGTGCCGGACAGTTGGTACCGCGTGGCCAGCGTCGACGACGTCCCCGTCGGCACGGTGTTCCCGGTCCGCGCCTTCGGCCGCGACCTGATCTGCTACCGCGGTGGCAGCGGTCGCCTGAGCGTCCTGGACGCCTACTGCCCTCACCTCGGGGCAAATATCGGCTGTGGTGGTTTCGTCGATGGTGATGAGGTGGTCTGCCCGTTCCATCACTGGCGCTTCGACGCCGACGGGCGCAACACCCGGATTCCCTATCGCGACCGACCCAACCGTGGCGCCCGGCTCGGCTCCTGGCGCACGCTGGAGCGCAACGGGCAGATTCTCGTCTGGTACTCCTCACGGGGCGCCGAGCCCGACTGGGAACCGCCGGAGCTCGCTGAGGCGACCTCGCCCGACTTCGTCCGGATCGAGTCGGAGGCCTGGCTGATCAAGACTCACGTCCAGGAGATCTTCGAAAACACGGTCGACATCGCGCACTTCCAGTACGTCCACGGGGTCAGCGGATTCGGCGCCGTCGAAGTGGTGGAGAACGGGCCGATGTTCCGGGCCGTCGCATCGGTGACGATGCAGACCTCGCGCGGCCCCGTCGACGGCGCGGTCGAGTCCGAGCTGTGGGGCATGGGCCTGGACCTGGTTCGCCAGCGCGGGATCGGCCAGGCGGTCGCGGCCTTCACCATCACCCCGATCGACATCGATCTGGTCCGCGCCAGCTACACGTTCTTTGTTCCGCGCGACCCCGAGACCGGCGGACCGAGCAAGTACGGCCACGGGTTCATGCGGGAGTTCAGCCGCCAGATCACCCAGGACATCCCCATCTGGGAGGCCAAGGTCCACCACAAGCAGCCGCGCTTGGCCGCGGGCGAAGGGGCAATTATGGACTTCCGTCGATGGGCTGAGCAGTTCAACGCCACCCCGTCCGAGGTGGCGATCTGACATGGCCGACACCCCTGACACCCCGCCCAAGGTCCTGTTCGAGGAACGGGGACCGGTCGCGGTCATCAGCCTCAACCGGCCGGAGAAGGCCAACGCCCAGGACTCGGACCTGCTGTACCAACTCGATGACGCGTTCGCGCGGTTCGCGCACGACGACAATCTCAAGGTCGGCATCCTCCGCGGCAACGGTCAGCACTTTTCGGCCGGACACGACCTGAGCCCGGAAGGGCTGGCCGACTGCGAGGTGTCCTACCCTCGGCGATCGCTGTGGTGGGACCACGCGGGAAAGATCGGCGCCGATAACTGGCTGTCCCGGGAGTCGGAGGTCTACCTCGGCCTGTGCCGCCGATGGCGTGACCTGCCCAAGCCCACCATCGCCATGGTCGACGGGGCGTGCATCGCCGCGGGCCTCATGCTGGCCTGGTCGTGCGACATCATCGTGGCCTCCGAGCGGGCGACGTTCGCCGACCCGGTGATCCGCATGGGCGTGCCCGGCGTCGAGCTGTTCAACCACCCGTGGGAGATGGGGTCCCGCCGCGCGAAGGAGTTCCTGTTCCTCGGCGAGAGCATCGACGCCGCCACGGCCATGGAGTGGGGAATGCTCAACCATCTATGGCCCAGCGAGGAGCTGGAGGAGCGCACGATGGACCTCGCCCGGCGCATCGCCGAGCACCCGCGGTTCGCGCTGGCGCTGACGAAGATGGCCGTCAACAAGGCCGAGGAGGCGATGGGCATCCGAACCGGCGGGGACATCGCGTTCCTGCTGCACCAGCTCGCCCACGTGCAGAACCTGGTGGAGAGCGACAGTCCCCGCCGCGGCATGAACGTCGCCGAGACACGGGACGCGCTGCGAGCGGCCGATGCGCGCCGTACCCGCTGACCGGGCCGAGGACGCGGCCGACGGGAGCCTGACATGGACCTGAACCTGACCCCGGAGCAGCGGGATCTCACCGAGGCGATGGCCGACCTGTTCGGTAAGCGGTCCGGCCCCGATCAGGTGCGGGCCTGCCTGCACACCCAGTTCGACGAACAGCTGTGGCGACACCTCACCGACGTCGGCCTGTTGAGCCTGGCCCTGCCGGAGGAGCACGGCGGGCTCGGCCGGGCCCTGCTCGACGCCGCGCTCGTCTGCGCCGAAGGGGGACGGCGACTGGCCTGCGTGCCCCTGGCCGAGTCCATCGCGGCCGTACGCCTGCTGGCCCGACTGGGCCCCGTCGCCGAACCGGCCCTGGCGGCGGCGCTGGACGGCACGGTGACGGTCCTGGCAATCCGACCGGCCGAGGACGGCGTGGTGGCCCGCCAGCCCTGGGGCGCGGCCGCCGACGCCGTCGTCGCGCTCGACGGCGAGGACCTGGTGCTCGCGCCCGGTCGACTTCCCCACCCGATCGACTCGCTGGGTTTTCTCGGCCTCGGCGACCGGCCGGTGCGGCCAGCGGAAGGACGCACCGTGCTCGCCTCCGGCGACGCCGCGGTCGCCGCCTTCACGACGGCGCAGGCGGAGGCCCGGGTGCTGACCGCCGCCGTGCTCGGTGGGCTCGCGGCGCAGGCGTTGCAGATCGCCTGCGACTATGCCCGGCAGCGGCACCAGTTCGGCGTGCCGATCGGGTCGTTCCAGGCGGTGCAGCAGCAGTTGGCCGGCTGCTGCATCGACGTCGAGGGCACGCAGCTGCTGACGTACGAGACGGCGTGGCTGATGGACCAGGACGCGCCCGACGCCGAAACCCGGGCGCTCATGGCCTTCCTGCACGCCGCCACCGTCGCGGTGCAGACCAGTGAGCGGGCGCTGCACGTTCACGGCGGCTACGGCTTCACCACCGAGTACGACATCCACCTGTACCTGCGGCGTGCCAAGGGCATCAGCGTGAGCCAGGGTGATCCGCAGGCCCTCTGGGAGCAGATCGGGCGTTCGCTCGTCCGGGAGGCGTGACATGGACTTCGCGACCGCGAGCACCACCGTGAGCTTCCGTGAGGAGGTGCGGTCGTTCCTCCGCGAGCATCTCACGGATGACGTACGCATTCGGATGCGTGAAACCGGGACGATGCACGACTGGGGCTTCCACCGCGCCATGGCGGCGAAGGGGTGGATCGGCGCCGGGTGGCCGGTCGAGGAGGGCGGCCAGGCGCGCGACGCCTACGAGCTCGACGTCCTGTACCAGGAGATGGCCGCCGCCGGCGCACCCCTGGACGGCTTCTCGGTCACGATGATCGTCGCGGAGACCCTGCGCCGCATCGGTTCGCCCTACCTGCGCGACCTGATCCTGCCGCGGGTGCGGGCCGGGGAACTGGTGATATCGCTGGGCTACTCCGAGCCCGACGCCGGCTCCGACCTGATCTCGGTGCGCACCTCGGCCCGGCGGGAGGGCGACGAGTGGGTCATCGACGGGCAGAAGGTGTTCACGACGCTGGCCCACGAGGCGGGGTACATCTTCCTCCTGGCCCGCACCGACCCCGAGGCTCCCCCGCGCCACGGGCTGACCATGTTCCTGGTGCCCACCGACAGCGCAGGCTTCTCTCTGACCCCGATCCACACGCTCGGCGGCGAGCGCACCAACATGACCTTCTACTCGGGGGTGCGCATCCCCGACGCGCTGCGGGTCAGCGCCGTGGGCCAGGGGTGGGACACGGTCAATCTCGCGCTCTCCTTCGAACGTGGCGGTGAGTTCGCCGCCCAACTACGGCGCCTGTCGGAGGACGTCGTGGCGTGGGTCGCGGCTGACCCCGACCGGCAGCACTCGCGAAACCTCGCCCGCATCGGACGCCTCGCCGCCCAGGTCAACGTGGCCCGGCTGCTGGGCCTGCGGGCGACCTGGCTGCGCGACACCGACAGCACGGGCGCCCTCGAGGGCGCCATGGCGAAGGTACACGCCACCGAGGCGCTGCTGGCCGCATCCGGCGAGGTGCTCGACGCCCTGGGCATCGAGGGCGGCGTGGCCGACCCGGCCGTGGCGCCTCTCGGGGGACACCTCGAGCACACGTACCGGCACGCCCAGGTCACCACCATCTACGGCGGCACCAGCGAGATCCTGCGCGGTGTGATCGCCGAACGGCGGCTCGGCCTGCCCCGCAGTCGTCCCCCACGGCACGCACAAAGCGGACGCTGAACCATGAGCCGCTCGTGGACCTACGTGTACGTGAGCTTCAGCCTGCCCATCGAGGATCTGACGCGGCTCAATGAGCATCTGCGACAACGCGGGTCGAGCGTGGGGCGGGAGTTCCACCGCGCCCTGCTGGCCGCCATGGCCGAGGCCGGAATCCCGGCCGACCACCTGAACCGCCCCGACGACGAGGTCGACCCCGACGACCACCACTGAGCCCTCGAGGTCGAACCAGATCGCGATTCATACACAATTATTGATCGATGGCTGGTTCACCCATGGCGGTCGGCGCTCCGGACAGGAACACGCGGGCGGGGTCGTCGGAGCCGTACCGACCCGCGAGGTAGCCACCGCTCTGCCACGACCCCGGGCCGTACGGCGCGCCGAGGGCGTCGTCCGTGGAGAAGTCGTTGACCACCGTGCGGGCGGCGACCCGCCAGACCCCGTCCCGGCGCTGCACCTCGTCCAGGAACCGTCCAGATAGGAGGGCGACCCGGTCCTCGCCCTCGCGCTGGTACAGGATGAACGCGAGGAACGCCGCCACGACCCGGGCGGTGTCGTCGCCGGTCCGCTCGATGAGCACGGACGTGAAGTGGTGCTGGAAGCTGCCGCTGGCCCCGGCCGCCCGCGCCGCGTCCTGGCGGCCGATCAGATCCGCCATGTACGCGTGGGCGTTGCCATGCCAGTGGCCGCCGTGGTGGTCGACGGCGTCGGGCCAGAACACGCTCTGGGCCATCGCCAGGTCGCCCCGGTCGACCCCGTGCGCGTACCGGGCGAGGAGCTGGTGCACCTGAAGGTGCAGCTCGATGTCGTCGGTTCTCATAGGACACTCCTGATGCGCACGGGGCCGGCGGTGGGTCGCGACGGCCCGGCTGAGGGACGGGAGACGCGCCGGGGTAGGACGCGGGCCCGGCCACGGACGCGCGGCCGGGCAGATCATGCTCCAGTGTGCCGCATCCGGGTGGCGATACGGTAGGGCTGATGCGGAACCCGACGCGGAATCCGCCGGGCGGACCGGCCGGCTCCAGCCGGGTTCACTCGGCCAGCGGCAGGTTCTGCGAGCACAGGAACCGGCCGTCGTCGGTCACCACGGCCGACGCATAACCCTCCAGTGTGGACAGCCAGGCGATGCCGGCCTCCCCCATCGCCAGCGCGGCCGTGGCGAGCGCGTCGGCCTCGCCGAGATCGGTCCCGACCACGGTGACCGAGCGCAGCCCGCGGGCCGGCGCCCCGGTGAACGGGTCGAGCACGTGGTGGCCCCGCTCGTACACCCCGGACGTCGCCACGGCCAGGTCGGTCCCGGCGACCACGCAGCACACCGCGTTTCGCTCGAAGGGGTGGCGGATGCCCACCCGCCAGGGCCGCCCATGGGACGAGTGGCCGCGCACGCGCACGTCGCCGCCCGCGTCGACGCAGTGGTTGACGGCGCCGGCCGCCAGCAGCCGGTCGGAGGCGACCTGCACCGCCCAACCCTTGACGAAGCCGGACGGGTCGAGCCGCCCGGTCGCGTACGCATCGAAATACCCGTTCGTCTGGCGCCACAGCGCGGTGCACCGCGCGAGCACTTCACGCAGCGACGGGGAGGGGTCGACCGGCTCGCCGGCGTTGACCCGGCTCACCTCGCTGTCCGCGCGGTAGGTGCTGAACCGGGCGTCCACCTCGTGCAGGATGGCGAACGCCTCGTCGGCCAGTTCCGCCGCCCTGTCCGGCGGGCCAAAGTCGACGATCTCCACGGTGGCGGTGGTCCCCATCACCGTCTCGACCCGGCGCATGTCTGGCTCGACCCGCCAGGTCAGGCGAGGCCGGCCTTGACCAGCGCCGAGCGGACCGACTGCCGGTACGCCTCGCTGGTCCACGTCGCGCCGGACACCAGGTCGACGTTCGCGCTCTGGGCAGCCAGCACCCGCTCCCGCATCACCGACGCCACCCGCGCGCTCAGCGCCACCGAGCGGGCTTCGTCGGCCGGCATCTCGAGCGCGACGACGTCGACGATCCGTCCATCCTCGACGGTGATCTGCACGGTCACGTAGCCGAACTCGGTGTACGCGCTGTCGCCGATGTAGGTGTTGCCGCCCGGCCCCGGGCTCGGCGGCGGGTCGGCCGGGTCCGGTTCCGGTCCGGGCTCGCCGCTCGGGGTGGGCTCACCCGACGGGGACGGCGCGACCCGCTGGATGACCGGCACCTGATCGGGCAGCCGCATCACGCCGGGCCCGCTCTTGAGCGCCACCAGCAGCGCCGTGGTGGCGAACAGCCCCGCCACCGCGATGAGCACCCGTCGCATGTCCCCCTCCGCGCCCGCCCGGCCCGACCAGCCGGCGATCCGTCAGAACCCGATGCCGTACCAGAACCCAGGGTCCCGGAGACTCGCGTCCCCGAAACGTACGTCCCCAGGACTCGACTTCATCAGAACTCGAATCTCGACCGCCTCAGAACTCGAATATCGTGTCGTGGATCTGCCGCCGGCGCACGCCGGCCTGCCGTACGGCGGCCCGGGTCGCCTCGACGAAGCCCCGCGGCCCGCAGATGTAGACGTCCCGACGGGCCACGTCCGGCACCAGCTGGAGGATGCCCGGCCCGGTGAGCAGCGCGCGCGGGGCGGGATCGGTGCGCCGGCCGAGCACGTACCAGATCGTGGCGTTGCGCTCCTCGGCGATGCGGTCGAGCTCCTCCCGCAGTACGACGTCGTCCGCGGTCCGGGCCCGGTAGATCACGACGGTCCACAGGGGCAGCTCCTCCAACAGCGCGCGGACGGGCGCGATCCCGATCCCGGCCGCGATCAGCAGCGCCCGGTTGCGGGTGCGGTGGCTGGCCGTGAACCAGCCCATCGGACCCTGCGCCCACACGCGTACGCCCGGCCGGAGCCGCCGCAGCCGGGCCGTGTGCGACCCCACGGTCTTCACGGTCAGGCGCAGCCAGTCGGGCCTGGTCGCGGCGGACAACGAGAACGGATGGGCCTGCGTCCACAGGCCCGGGGTGAGGAACCGCCAGCGGTAGAACTGGCCGGCCAGGGCCGCCTCCCGCAGCTCGTTGCCGGTCAGGTAGATCGAGGTGACGGTCGAACTCTCCGGCACCACCTCGGCGACCCGGAACTGGTGCCGCAGGTTCAGGCGCAGCGGGGCGACCACCCGCCCCCAGATCAGGCAGCCCACCACCCCGACATAGAGGAACATCCAGTAGTAGCGACCGAACCCGGGCCGGAACAGCTGCTGCCCGTTGGCGAACTGGTGCCCGTACGACAACAGCAGCACGAGGTAGCTCGCCGTGTGCAGCAGCTTCCACAGCTCGTACGGCAGTACCGCGCGGACCACCCGGACCGCCAGCAGGCCGACCGCGATGAGGATGCCGGTGGCCACGAGGGCGCTGGTCGTGTCCTCGTACTCGGCCAGGAGCACGTCGACCTCGGCGACGAGGGTCTTCCGGCCGACGAGGGCGTACCCCACGACGATGAGGGCGGCGTGGGCCAGCACGGCCACCAGCAGCACCGGGGTGAGTTCCCGGTGCCAGCGGGCGATCCGTTCGGTGCCGACCAGCCGCTCGACGAACCCCACCCGGCTGCGCAACAGCACCTGGACCAGCAGCACATACCCGGCGACCAGCCCGGTGATCCGTCCAGCGTGGACGAACAGCTCGCCGCGGTTGTCGATGGAGTCGGGCGGCGTGTCGCGCCACCACACGAGCAGGGCGACGGCCAGGCCGGCCCAGGCGAGCAGCGCGAACAGCGGCGCGGTGCCCCGCCACCAGCGGTCCGGAGGGCGACGCAGCCGCGATCGCGGCGGCGCCAGGGTCTGCGGGCTGCTCACGCTAGGCGAACAGCTGCATCGGGGTGAACGTGTGGTTCGGGAAGATCGACGCGACGTCCGCGTCGCCGAGGTCGAACCGGGCCTTGATCACCGAGCCGAAGACATCGAACATGTTGTTGAACTCGGGGATGTCGCCGCGCACCAGCGAGTCGAAGCCGCCCCACGTGCCGAGCAGGGAGCTGCTGAACCGCTTGTTCCGGCCGGTCACCAGAATCATCGGGCCGCCGTGACCGTGGTCGGTGCCGCTGCCGGTCTGCGCGACCCGGCGCCCGAACTCAGTGGAAATCATCACTGTCACGTCGTTCCCGTGCTCCCCGAGGTCCGTGTAGAAACTGGCCAGCGCGGCGGCCAGGTCGTTCAGCTTCCGATAAAGGTAGCCGCCCTCGTGGGGCTCCTCGTTCTCGTGGGTGTCGTAGCCACCGGTGCCGATGGTGGCGACACGGACGTTGGCCCCGCGCTTGATGAGCATCGCCAACTCCTTGAATGCGCCCGCCACCGGGCCGTTGTAGGTGACGCCCTCGGCCGGCTCGTACGGCGTGGCGCTCAGCTGCTGGGCCTGGGCGAGCGCGCTCAGCCCCGAGGCCACCACCTCCTCCAAGGGGTGGTCTATGCCGGTGAACAGCTCCCGGATCGCGTTGGCCGTGGGTTCCCGGAACTTCCGGTCGCCGTTGAGGCTGAGCGCCCCGACCGTGTTGAACGCCAGGGTCGGGTTGCGGCCGACCAGCGACAGCGGCAGCGTGGTGCCGATGCCGACGCTGCGGAACGTCGTTCCCGGACCGAGCAGGTCCAGCAGCGCGTCGAGGAAGCCGCGCCCGCCCGTCTCGGCGGGCAGACCGCCGAGGTTGCACGCGTCCTGGGCCTGGAAGTGGCTGCGGGACAGGCGCGGGTCAGCCACGCCCGGGATGAAGGCGACCTGGCCGCTGTCCAGCATGGGCTTGAGCGGGGCGAAGGCGCCGGTCAGCTTGAAGTTGCGCGCGATCGGGATCGACCCCTCGTCGGGCAGCACCAGGTCCGGCCGGTGGGTGCGCAGGTACCCGTCGTCGGCCGGGGCGATCAGGGCCAACCCGTCCAGCCCACCGTACAGAAAGACGTGGATAAGTGTGCCGCTCGGCGCGACCCCGAAGGCGGCCCGCGTCGCCACGAACTGGCTGGTCGCCAGCGCGGTCATGGTGGCGGCCACCCCGGCGAAGAAGGTCCGCCGCGTCACGCCCCGCCGCTCCTGCTGCTGCTCCTCCAGGTCGTTGAGGGTGCGGAAGCGGTCGCGCAACTCCGCGTTCTCCAGGGCCACGGCCTCCGCCTCGGCGCGCAGGATGGCCTCGCCGGGGTTGTCGGCCATCCGCCACACGGGCGGAAGGTCGGGATGCAACGGGTTCCGATGCCTGGCCATGTGGTGTCTCCGCTGGTCGCTGCCGGGTGGTGGACTGGTCGCTACCTGAGGTGGTGCAGGGGTGAGGCGAGGAGGGCGCGGGCGACCGCGCGGACGGCGCCGTTGAGGGTGGCGTCCACGGGAGCGGCGGCATCGAGGCCGGCCACACCGAGCAGGACGTCCCGCTCGCGCGGCCGCAGCGGGCGCGAGAGCAGGTTGCGGGCCAGCGCCTCCACGTAGTCCCCGGCGGTGGAGGGCGGCTTGGGGCCGACGAGCCGCTCAGGCGGGACGTACGTGAACATCTTCCGGGAACCAGTGACGACGTTGTACGCCTCGTTCCAGAGGCGGATCAGCGTGCCCGACGAGGTCCAGGCGGCGAACACGTCGGGGTAGCCGTCCGGGGTGGGGTGGCCCGCCGGGGAGTGCCCCACGCTCGCCAGGAAGTCGTGCAGTTGGCGCAGACCCTGCAGGAAGGGACTCGCGTTGGGGTCCTTGTTCTCGAACGAGGCCGGCGTCGCCGGCGAGACCCCCAGCGCCCGGAACGTCGCCACCAGGTACTCGCCGGGCCGGCGCACCTTCTGCCCCACCGCCGACCAGAAATGGGTCGAGCTCAGCAACGTCATGAGGGTCGGCTTGATGGCGCCGTGGGTGCGCACGTACGTGTCGGCGACCGCCTCGATCAGCGCGGCCGGGGGATCGTCGGAGACCAGCCGGATGGCCAGGGCCCGCGCGATGTGCCGGCCCGTGGCCCGGTGCCCGGCCAGGTAACGGTAGTACGCCTCGGCCGCGGCCTCGCCGCCCTCCGGCGTGGCGTTGGCGTGCTTGAACCCCATGATCTTGACGCGCCCGGTGATGTGCTGCTCGGGCCGGTAGACGTACTGGTCGTCGCGGATGCTGTGTCCGGTCTGGAGGATCGCCGCCTGGCGAACGTCCTCTTCGGTGTAGCCGCCGTCCACCCCGACCGTGTACAGCTCGAGGTTCTCCCGCGCGAGGTTCTCGTTGATCGCGTTCTTGCGCGACTTGTCCTGGTCGAGGTAGCGCAGCAACGCCGGGTGGCGGTTGGCCGCC
>Ga0065720_1020746_pt1 | contig 12921 bp, 9 predicted proteins | sample Thericmetagenome_FD_59107 | JGI IMG/M metagenome (GOLD analysis project Ga0065720, IMG submission 59107) | Thermophilic microbial communities from the Joint Bioenergy Institute, California, USA of rice/straw/compost enrichment - eDNA_2 v2... | ecosystem: Engineered > Solid waste > Grass >... | reverse complement strand
AAAAAAAAACCAAACCAACAATTTTCCCTGCAGTAATTTGTACTAACCTCACCTTTCACAGATTTCCCCTCCATCCCGGCTTCCTCTCCCTCCCCCTGGGGCCCAATCGCTCCTCCCCACACCCAGAGTGCTGCCAGCACCGTCGCGAGCAACAACACGCGCTCGACAGACACCACCACTGCGACCAGCAGCAACGGGGTGAGCATCGCCACGGCTCCAGCTCGTGCAAGCGGCAGCAACGGCAACCCGTACTCTGTGCTCTCCTTTGCCCATGGCGAGGATGTCAAGCAGGAGCAGAGAGCCGAAGAGGATCTTTCGCTTGAAAGCGAGTAAAGGGAGACACAGAAACCTGTTTCTACATCAAGAGTGTGTGCTTTTCTAAACAGTTCTTCTATTTACCATTTCCTGCTGTTTTTTCTGCTTCTTACTACCAGTTCCCTGGCATATTACCAGTATGTTTACAAGAATGTGTAGATAGTGGGGTTGAGAGCAGAATAAAACTTGTTAGATAGGTCAACGTTGATAGACTGGCAATGGGACATCTAGTCAATGAACTCACTTATGAAGACTACGTCAGTTGAACTATCACATAGCGTGAAATAGGCTCATCCCTGTCACATTGGATAGAGAAAAGACACATTTGAACTCAGACAGCCAACCTCAGGCGATAAGGGCATTGCTGGTGTCTGCTGCTAATGCCGGCTCTGACTTTCCGCTCAAGGGGTCTACCTTTGTAGGGGGTTAAACCGATGTTGAATCCACTGCATCCATTGCTAAAGCCCGATGTAACCGCCCGCAGGGAGTGCCAACCATACTCTCTCTCCAAGCTTTGCAGCGAGCTAGATAAGACCTATATTAGCGACAGACAGATTCACATTCACACTGGACGGAAACTCATTCAGGCTGCAGCTGCAGGATCTTCGTAGCCCTTGGCCCTCCTCGCCATATCCTGCCCGTCGTAGGGGACATCGTAGTAGATAACCTAACCACAGACGGAGATATCCTCTGCCCGTAGCCGTCTTATACCCACAGCTGGTCGTCTCGGCTCGCTCGTTTCGTCCGTTCCCGACAAAGACACTTACGGCAGCCGGGACTACTAGACGGAAGGGGAGCTGTTTCTTTTTATCTTAGCTAGGATATGCCGATAATCCTGTAGCAGGACGCTTTCTTCTTGGATATGGCACATTTACCCACGATAATATTTATACTTTTCGTGAAGGATTAGCAGGTTAGAAGGGCTTTTTGATCTGATGTACACGCCGCATAGTCTTGTCTGGACGAGGGTTGGAAAGGTCCGTGAGAAGCGACTGGAGATTGGAAATGCGGTTTTGCTGTCCGAAGGGACGGCTCACCAGCCCGTTGCTAATGCTTGGTGCTAGTGCCAACTGTTAATGCCTGCCATTATCGCCCAGGTACAGCAACCGCTCGGTGATGCTGGGAACATCATTTGGGAGCTGCTTGCCTCGGTACTGCCGGCGACGAGCAGTCCCCCTCCCCCCGTTAGTGCCTGCATAGGATACATTCCCTTCCCCCCGTTGCTTCCACTCGTTGTTAACACCCGCTGTGGGCACCAACACACTAGTATCGGCTACCGACAGCCTTTCTATACACTGGCATTATTAGAGAGGTCCTCAAAGGCCAAGCAGCGAAGTTCAAGTACGGCCAGCAGTACAACCAACCCCATCTAACCTTGAACCGAGGACCGGTTTACTAACCCAAATAATACTGCCATGCGGCCCATGAGATTCAGCTCTAAGCATTACTCTTGTCTGGCAACAGGCAGCGGTATAATCCAATCCAGTCCTGAATCAAGGACCAGCACACTGTCCCGGACAACATTTCTGTACGGCGCTTAGTTAGCCAAACTCTAAGGGTCGTCCTTGTCTGCAGCAACCATGACTGTGCTGGCCTCCGGTTTCTAGTACAGCCAGCGCCAACAACCAGTTCCTTGAGGTTATGGCCGGTCTTGTGAACAACCGGCATCTACAGTGGGCTCCTTGATTTTACGAAAGTTGCTGTTGGGTTCCCAGCCGAACCGATCTTCGTTGGCGTCGTCCGACCTAGAGTCGCCTTGACAAAAGTCAAGATGCAGTTCCATGAAAAACTGGATGTTTACAATCAAGATGTGTATCGTATCAATCCAGTTGTCTTGGCGGTGTTGCATGACATGTGCTTTGAGGTTGGGACTGAACAGTCCAAACTGGAACTCGTAGATGCGAAGTCATAGTGACTTGCGGCTCCATCTGATGACGGTACAGGAACTTCGAGAAGATGGAAAGCTGCTGATGGTAAGTCACAGAGACTTAATGCTCTCTAACGACCGGAGAATCCATAAACCTGGCCACGTCTGTGCCTTGGCACCGTCTGTTTAACAAGGTATATGATGACCGTTCTCATAATAACTTGAGGCTGAGATCTTCCTTTCAAGACCACAATGATACCAAAGATGCCTCTCACTCAAAAATTACGTCTTGTCGGGTGGTCCAATATCTGGACACCACGGCGTGTGAAAATGGTTGTTGTGATGGGCGCGTCTCGTCGAATGTTAGGTTGCTTACCATCACATATGGGGTGTGTTGTTGAGAGTAGAGACATTCACTGTCTTGGGGAATGAGTCTTGTTGAAGGTGGCAGGTTGCTTTGTCGTGAGATCCCTCCTCTGTGCTAAGATGCTTCCTCTCTACTATGGCCAGCGTTGCATTCCGACCCTCAGCATGTATTTCATCTTCCTTCTCCTCCTGCCATTCCTTTCAATGTTCCCGGCAATTCAGCGTACTGTCATCCCTTCTCTTTCCTGTCATCACCTTCTCCTCTCATCCTTCACTTAGCAGTACAACCATATTCAACCTTCAACCGGGCATTTCCTTCTCTTTCTTCCCTTCAACTGACACTCTAGGCAGCTGAGGTGATACCTTAGCCTCTCTTCATCTACCCTGATGATGCATGTCCCTTCTCTGTTCCCCGTCACCCAGCGTATTGCTGTCCTCGTTTTCTCCTATACTGGGCAACTACCAATGTTATGGCAGTAGTACAGCACCTATTCAGCCCTGAATCAAGCTGTGTGTTTTTTTCACTGACCAAAATAACAACATTTTGTTTTTCGAAGCACAAGAACTACCTCTCAGGGCTGTTCCCTTGCTCATGAGAAGACAGCAGGATGATGTTAGAATAGGAGAGGAGAAAAGAAAAACCTCCACATGAGAAGACTTGGGATTGGAAGAAGGAAGTCTTAAAAGAGAACTTGAGAGAAAGAGAGGGTGAAAGAGATAAAGAAGAAGAATGATTTTGCGAGGGGAGATCCGGGAGGGGAGTCCAGCACTGCCAAAGAGGGAAGTTAAGAAAGAAAGGAGTCTTAAAGACCTAGAGGAAGGTGGACTTGGATAAGTACTTAGAGAAGGAGCAGAAGTGCTCAAAAAGCGAACACATCTAATGGAAGCAAAGCATCCTTTTGTCGCGTCCCATGTCAGATCTCACTGCGAACGGGGAGATTGTGATCATGGAACAGGGACTCGGAGGGAATACCTGCTCCATCGCATTGTCCAGATAGATCTCTGAACTTGGAATGTAGGTTATTTTCCAACCTCTACCAGCAACCCTGATTCTCCCATGAGCCCTTATCAGCTTGAACCCTGTTTGTGTCATTGGGCTTTCATACTCAACACGCAGGCGTGAACGCACTGTTTGACATTGATTACCTCGTCCTAGTGTTGCCTTATGTTCAATTCTCTCTCAGTCTTTGCTCACGACAGGGTTCTCCTCGGAAGCTGCAGGGTGTCTTGATGAACCATGTCTTACCTTTTCTCTTTTATTAAATGCAAAACATGTCCCTAGTTCTCAGGGTTAGGATCGCATGGGAAAGAGGAGAGGGGAGCCCAGATGGAGCCTAACACTATGAAACGATATCCAGAGCCTGCAGAGGATTCCCTGATTCTCTAAGGTATGCCTGGTTGAAGAGATTGGTTTTCCATTCCTGCTATTGTAGGTCTCAGATAGACCAGATACAACAGCGGATAGCAGGCTATGTCCCTGTAAAAGAGGTTGTTTCTGTTATATGGAGAGGATGTAGGTCATTTCCTGAGTTTTGACTACAGTGCTGGCCTCTCTAACACCCATCATGAGCTGGATTACGGTGCCGAATCCTCCTAAGTTTTCACTCAGCTTTTCCGATAAATAAGTCATTCCGCAGCATCCACAAAGCATATGGACACAACCACACACAATCCATATCATGGTTCCATTTATCAACCATGTTTCCTCTCCCATGATATGCACACACCTCTAAAAACGCCAGGCTTCGTAAGCAGCAGTAACTAAGCACGCACCATGACTGTATCCGCAGCCAGCCACTGTTATCCCTTCTTTGTTGTTTCCCACACGTTCCATTCCATTTCAAAAACACAAAAACCCTTCCCTCTCCATGAGTACCATCACCCTAGCCAGGCCTCAACCCTCAGCCAATCTCTCAATACTTCGACGCAACCCCCATCATCAAATCCTCATCCTCTACCTGCGCCATAAAACTATCCACATACTCCTGCCCCGCGGCGGCCCCCCTCTCTGCCCGCTCCTTCTCCTTCTGCTCCTTGACCAAAAACCGGATATACTCCTTCGTCTTCCCCAGCCTCTCATTTGCCGCCCTAACCAGCGGCTCCAGCCCCTTAATCCGCTGCGCAGCCTCCGCCATGCGCGCGGCAAACTCCGCTTCGGTCATCGTCCCCTCGCCATCCTTCTCCCCAGACTCGGCACCGGCGCTACTCCTGCTGCTGCTCCCCTCAGCCTCGTCTAAGAAACGAAGATAGGGTTCACCATTATCAGGATGCTCCACAACCCCCCTCAACATTCCCTCTTGAATCATCTGCCCCACCAAATCCTCCACCTCAGCATCCGTCGCCAGCGGCGCCCCCGTCTCAGCGCTCTGTGTACGCGCTCTGATCTGTGAGAGCGGAATCTTCGTATACACATGCCGCATATTCAGGATTTGCCACCGCTGGTAGTGCCTAATGACCAGACGGACCAAACTCAGGTTATTCTCCTCCGTCCAGACATTCGCGGGGACGGCATCGAACTCAGCCCTCAAATTATCCGGCGTTCTTTCCTCGAATGCGCGCGCCAGCGCGAGATAGGGCTTGGACAAGGTGGTGTATGCTTTGGCCGGGCCAGGGGATGTCGTCGGCGGAAGGGCGGGAGCATGTCCGTTGAGCAGGAGTCCAACCAGAATCCACTTGTTATGCGCCTCAACCATGATCTTGCTACATGCGTGGGAGTCTTTGACGGGGTAGGTAACGACGCGCTCGAGGGCCTCAAAGGCGGCACGCCAGGCGCGGCGCTGGATAAACGCCAGGCCACGGAGGAGGTCGTATTGCATGACGTCGCTGCTGCTCACTTTTTGAGTGAGCCCGGATTCAACGGTGATGTAGCCTACGGGGGGCACGTCCGGATCGCAGGGGGGTCGCGAGTCGGCAAATTTTTTGCCGCTGGGGTAGAAGACGATGTCCTTTTCGAGGATAGGGAGGGCCGCGTCGATGTTATCGGTTGTGTAGGCGAGTTTGACGAGGGCTAGGTGGTGGGAGGTGAACATCGAGCCGGAAGGGTCGAGGCGCAGGAGGGCTGTGGTGAGCAGCTCGACGGCGACGGAAGCCTGGAGAATGGGGTATATTAATGGCCGTTCGTCCGACTAGCAAAAGCCAAGGATCACCACGCAGTCGCGGAGGGACTCACAGGAAACAGCGTCCCGCTACTGATCCAGCCCAGCACCGCCGAGAAATGCTTCCCAAAATACCGTATCTGCCTGCTGTCAAACGTGCAGGCGAACGTAGTAATCTTGGTCAAAAGGTCCTCCGGAGTGAGTCTCCCAGCGTCATGGGCGGCGACCAGCAGGCCCAGGTATGAAATAGTGTGGTCGGTCGGGTGAACATGCTGTAGCAGAGTCCAGTCAGTCAGCCAGAGGAAGTCCGGAGAGGAAAAGGAAAGAGAGCTGTCGCGCATACATCAATCAGCTGGTGAGCATAGTTATGCAGCTCTTGCGATGACAACAGCTTTTCAACATTTTTGGCGTGTTGGACGGCGGCCTGGTTGTACTGCGCGCCCTCGAGCTGGGCGCCCACCGGTGGGAACTCCAGCAGCACCGAAGCGATTCGGTCCATGTGTGACGTTGGGTATCGACTTGGGGAGGAAGGTAAAGCGTAGCAGAAATTAACTGAATTTCAGGGTAGGCCGTAGGATATTAGGTCTTGTGAAAGACGAAAGTCACCAACACTGGGCTGAACAAGGTATCGGTGCTTCTCAAGTTTTTGAAGTTGGAAAGCTTCTGAGCTTGGAGTCAGGGCCGACTCCAATGCGCCGAGGGGACAGCCGTGAGCGATCGGGTCATGCGAGTGCTTGCGGTATCTTCTAAGATGATATCACAAATATAATTCCTGCTTCTTTCAGCGGCTGCTTCAGCAGGGAGGCTGGCGACTTCACGGCGGGCTGTTGATGCTGGTCCACTTGATTGGAGGTTGGAGCTCCCCGCGATTAGGCAGCCTGGCCCCGCTTTGGTGACGGCGCTGGAGATGAGCCCCCCACTTTGAGTGATGTAATTTTACAGCTGGTAAAAATTACTCGTAAGGAGGAAAGGTCGTTACAGACCCTAACCCTGAGCCCATCACAACGACCTTCGGGCGGCCATGGCAACATCTCTCGCCGTCAAACAAACCATATATTTACGTCGTTGATTAAGTCTCACTGTTCGGTACCGAAAAGTTCCCCAGAATAATCGTCCCAATATCCCAGGCCATATAACCCGAAGCCATCCCATCAGCATGAACTCCCATCTGGGGCGCAGCCAATACATAAGCCTGCCCCTAACCGCGCTACCCCCTCGCTCCCCACTGTGTTCAGTAGACCGCGTTGTGCCAGAACGAAGAATTTCAGTTGTCGTTTGTTGACCATCTGGTCCAACAACTAAACTCCAAAATCTTGTCCTCCCGCTTAAACACTCATCTGCCTGATGAGCTCGGCCAGCTTGTGGCCCTCCGACTTGAAGTCGATGGGCGTGGCACTCATAGCCTGGTAGCGGACCCTGAGCACCCGTTAGTCGTCATCCCTTTGGTAGACAAGACAGAAACCTACCTAGGCATATCACCAAAAGTGTCCATCTTTGCCCGGACGCGGAACGTAAGCTTCTGGCAGCTGGCCTCCTCAAATATGGCATCAAGCGCCGCCTTGTCACCCTGGAGGGAAACGAGCTCGTCGGCCGTTCGGCCCATGACCACGTTGGCGATATCATCGAAGCACGTGACCCAGAGGTGTCCGGTGTGGTCGCTAACCATGACACCCAAATTGTACCGGTACCGGGCGCGGTCGTGGGTAACATCACACTTTTCGCAGCGCCAGGTGCCGTCACCCATATCAGTAACTTTCTTGTTGCAAGGTGGGTTATCGGTGAGGCACGAGGGATAGCAAAAGTTGTCCTGCTTGATGGCGACGATGGTTCCCTTGAGGCTGAAGTAGTCGGGCTGCTCGCCCATGCCCAGGTTCTCGTCCTTGACCTGGCGGACTGTCTTAAAGTCGTCCTTGCGGCCGGTCGCCGCGCCCACGCTGCTCATGCTCTTGTGCGTCAGGAACGACTGTGTCCGACCCATCGAGTCGTACCAGCCCTTCAGCCGGTGCGCTTCAGGAATATCTGGATCCGCGGACCAGCTGCCGGAGGATAGGAGAGACAGGCTGCGACCGTTGAAGTCGCTTACTTTGCAGTCCTTGAAGGCGACGATCGACTCCTCGGTGGCGTCAAAGCTCGTTGCCTGCTTGCCCCAGAGCGTCAGGCGCACCGAGTAACCGGTGTCGTCGACCAGCGTGATGTCGCGCTTGTCGAACGGCTTCTGGGTGGTCTTGCTGATGATCGAGTCTACCGGCCCGATCTCCTTGATCACACCGAGCACATCAACAATGGTATTTGCTTCCACGTTCTGCAGGTCCTGAATGTTGCACAAGTTCAGACGGACTTGCGGGACGCTGCCGTCATCTTCTGCTTTTTCGATGACAGTGTCGCGATCGATCACCATCTCGTAGTCACTAGCGCGAGCGTCTAATTTCCTCTGAGCCATCCTCACCTTGCAGCCGGAGATGTAGTAGACTTGGCCTTCCTGCAAGACGTCATACCACCGGTCAACAGCGTCGTTGAAGCCAGTCATGCGGATATCGCCGGTCTCATCGAAGAGGATGACATTGAAGAGCTTGCCCTCGCCACTGGCCTTGTGCCAGGTCCGGATGGGCGGTTTCGACCTAACGCGGACCTTGATAGTCCACTTGCTGTTGTAGGGAGACAGCGCCTCGACAGGGTAGATGACGCTGCCGTTATGAGACATGCCGCCCCCCCCACTCCCATTGGACCTTGTACTACCGGTAGAAATCTGTCTCTGTACCTGCGACTTCGACTCCTGCGGCTCCTGCTTGGCGCCGTAGAAACTAGTGCCGCCCATTGCGTTGGCCTGGGGCTCTGTGTCTCGCGTGTCCAAACCCTTGGGCTCGCCGATCTTGTCTGGAGTGCCGAGGGAAGTGATCACTTCAAGGTCCAGCACGACGAGAACCCTGGGGATGTCAGCGAGTACTTTTTTTTTTTTTTTACACAGAATAAGACCCACGGATTCGACTTACCACTTGCCCTTGACGGATTGAGCCTGGTACTGCTTCAGACGCACAATGCAGTTGCGCTGAAGCGAGCCATCATGGACGACGTGGTTGGCCTGGGTAGCCAGCATGCACTGAACATAGTTCCGCATATCACTCAAAACGATGCGGTACCTCTCAGCGCCACCAGGCTGCTGCGCGCCCGTCTGCTGCCCGGAGAGGGTCTTGATCTGCAGACATTGCAAGACAGGCACCGGAAACTGACGCTGAGCCCGGTCGGGGTCGAAGAAGATAGCCTCGATAGCACCTTGGGTGATTGCTTGTGCCGCCATCTCGCTGTGATCCCGTTTTCTGCTTACTCCTACAAAAGTACCGCAGTGCTCAGGATCGAACTATAATGCCAGCCAGGGCGGTGTATAGGTCGATGTTGGGATGAAGTAAGTAGGTGGGCTTGTTGAGTCTAGGCTGGGGGCCTGGAGTGAAGTTTGGAGTTTGGAGGGGTCGCGACGAGCCACGCGCAAACGCGTGTCGTGGGGCAGCCCTTAATTGGAGCAGGTGGACCCCGCTTTCCCCACGTGCTTCGCGCTGTATGTAACACTCTACGGCTTACATCGTAAGTTACAAGCCTCGAGGTCTGGTTGTTGGTATCGACGATCATCTCCAGATGCAATCCTCTGCCCAAGCACAACTGAGGCCTGCTATTGCTCCTTGATAGACCAGACTCCAACAAACATCTGACAGTATAGAGACGATATATACACAGAATTTAGGCCAGCATATCGGGCACCAATAAAATGCAGTCAGGCCCAGCAGCGGGGTCTTTGGCTCCCGCCCTCCATCCAATAAGTCGGTGAAGCTGCAGCTCCGCCCAATTCACCCGTCTCTAAGTCACTGTTTACTTTCTCAACATTTTTGAAATCCTCCAAGGTTATACTCATCAATTGAGAGTCGACTTCTATACAGTTAACCCCCAAACGACACCACAATGGCCCCCATCATCGACTCCCACATCCACCTCAATCCCTCCTCCGCGCTACCCACTCTCCCCTGGCGCGATCCCTCCCATCCCCTCCACCGCGAGCACTCAGTCTCCGACTACAATTCCGCCACTGGTTCTCCTTCCAGCCTCTCCGGCTTCATCCTCATCGAAGCCGACCACAGCTCTAATGATGACCCCAACTCCTGGACCCCTCACCTCCAAGAAGTTTCGTTCATGTCCACCATCGCAAACAACAATCCCTCCTGTCTCGCCCTGATTCCCTGGGCCCCCTTGCCCGAAGGGGCCGCAAAATTAGAGGAGTATCTCACCGCCGCCGAGAAGGAGGCCGGGACCCAGGCATGGAAGAAGGTGCGCGGGTTCCGGTTCCTGCTGCAAGACCAGCCGGCGGGGACGGGGACGAGTGAAGGCTTCGTGGAGGCGTTGAAAGTGTTGGGGAAGAAGGGGTATGTGTTTGAGGTGGGGATTAACCAGCATCGGAAGGGGAAGAGGCAGTTGGAGGAGGTGTGGGAGATGATTAGTAGGGTGCAGGAGGGGGTTGAGGAGGGGGAGAGGGTGAAATTTGTGTTGAGTAAGTGATTTAAAATGAGTTGGGGTGAATGTGCAGAATGAGGAAGTGAGACTGATAATGAGATATAGACCACCTCTGCAAACCAGACCTCACAATCCTCAACCAAGCTGATCCATCATTTCTCGCCTGGTAAACCCCCTTTGCCCTCCCAAACCCCTTACAGTGACTAACCCCCCTCCAGGCGCGAAGCAATGTTCACCCTCTCGAAATGCCCCCAAACCTACATCAAGCTCTCGGGCTGCTTCTCCGAGCTGCCCGAGAAACTGCGCCAGCGCCCCGCTGAGGACATCGTCTCGGCCATCCTGCCTTGGCTAGCGGTATTGCTTGCGGCATGGGGCCCGAAGCGCATCATGTTTGGGAGTGACTGGCCTGTGTGCACGGTCGGCGTTGGAAATGATGAAGCATGGAAGAAGTGGCACCGGGTTGTGGAGTTGGTGTGCGATTTCGCCGGATTGAGTGTTGAGGATCAGGAGAGGATTTGGAGCGGGACGGCTAAGGAGGCTTATGGACTTGAATAGTTGGGGGACCAAAGCGTTTGATCTGGGTTTGGCATGGAATATGGAATGGTGATTGGGATTTAGTAGGATGGCTAAACGCTAAACAGGACAGTCAGCCATATTTTCAGGGACTCGATCGCTGAGTGGTCGATGCGCATGAGCACAAGAGCAAGCTTAGAAATCTCGATTCGGGCGCTAGCTGGAAAAGTGGAAATGATTTGACGTTGAGAACTTGGATGTAACGACGTCTATGAGGACATTCAAATGCTCTTGTAACGGCTAGGCGGCACGAACAGTATTCGCATACGACTCTCGAGGCTATAAAAGATCCGGCACCAATAGGTTGAGCCGAAATGTCCTCCCAAGTATCAAACCAATTCAGCAGTCATTCAGTCTAACATTGGCTCGGAATGAATGCTGCCATAAGAATGACTCTGCACTCAAGCAACCTGACCTCGCGGCAAAGGCCCCAAGTCGAGTACCGAGTTTTCCCATGGACACGGCTATACAGCCATGTGGAAAAGTCCGGTCAGCTCGGCCCCTAAGCTCCAAATATGGACATATAGACCTCTAGCAACATGTGACATGGTCAATACAACCAGGGGGTTGCAAAGTTGACTGTTCGGAATAGCCGAACAAATTTTGACGTATAGAGACAGCAGTCACTAATCAGGTTTCCAGGCTGACAAAAGAATTCAGCCGGGCAGTTCGACCATAGCCCTGTACGGGCCACCAGTGAGATGGATCAAGAAGTCGGTGCTCTGACCCTGTCAAATTGGAAACAAGGCATAACTCGACACAATGCTGGCCGCAAGGCTGGGCTAACAGATTGCTTGTGTGCAGAAACGGCCATCGGCGACCATTCATACAGGCCGGTCCCCTGACCGCCCCGCCTAGGGCCGACCATAGCCCATAGTGTAGACAATCCGCACTCTACTGGTAGATCCCGTGCGATTCGGCTAATGGTAAGAGTAAATCATTGCCCAGCGTGATGATGTGATCAACAACACCATCGTCAGATCTTCAACATAGCCGGTACACCAATACTTCCAACAGTTCAAGAGAGCCCGTGAGTGTGGTTTACCGGTTCCATTGCCTCGGTTGCGTGGCGACGTCAAAGGTGACCGGGGCAAATTTCGTCCCTGACTCAATATTTCAGCCCTGACATGGGTGTGTTTGCCTCTTTTCTCTTTCGGGGCTCGTCTCCAATCACTTGGATCCTTTCATTATTTTGATGAGAAAAGCGTTTACCGATATCATGGCGGCACTGCTTGCCCTTGCAAGGGATGGATATTATTGCTGCTTTCATCAGATCGGTAAATGCCATCGGAAACGGCCACATGGCCGAGCTGGGAAACCAAATGCGTGGGAACTCTGACTGCCATGCTGGTGGAGCAAAGATAATGCGTCGCAACTCTGCGACAAAAGCAGCATTAAAGAATATATCACTCGTCAGAAGTTGTTCCTCACAGTAAGCATCAGCAATGTAAACAACATCGCTCATCCCCAAACTCCCAGAGAATTGCCGATGGAAACACGCTCGAAAAACATCTTGACAATTTTCCTTGACCCCGGGCAGAATGACATGACAGACCAGGGTTCTGATGAGAAAAACGCAGAAAGCATGGGCGGGAAAGCGACCCGAGGCTTGGCAGGCACCCGGGAGGGCGGAACGTCTGGGGAAAAAGGGGCAAGCCCGTCGAAAAAAGCAAAGAAATCACCTGAAGGAAAAAGCGCCAAAAAAAAAAAAAACAAGCAAGCATTCCTCCTGGCGGAAAGCGGCGCCGACTTCCGGTAGCCTAGTTAGCGAAACATGACCCTGGTTCTGGGAAAATCTGGTTTAGGGCGGGATGAGTTGATTGTGAGGACTGAAAACAAAAAAAGGATGTTGCAGTGCAACGGGGTTGCATTTCGAAGACTTCTGGTTAGCCTGTATGAGTGTTCCAGAAAATTGCTTGAAATGGACAGACACCCGAACTGTCAACTGGGGCATACGCAGCGCGGGAAGATCATGAAAGATAACCTGACGCGATAGGAAGGCAAAACTTCAAAATATGTTAGATGCGGTCTTTGTTGGCCTTGTAAGAGTGTTTCAGAGCTTGCAGGCTGCCAGATGAGATGCGGATTGTTTCACCAGTTGTGGTAGCTGGCCACAAAGGCGATGCTATCTTCGGAGAGATCTTCCAACTAACATGACTGCCTTCCTCGCCCGTAGCAAAAAAAAAAAAAAAAAAAAAAAAAAAAAAAAAA
>Ga0065720_1020744_pt1 | contig 12923 bp, 16 predicted proteins | sample Thericmetagenome_FD_59107 | JGI IMG/M metagenome (GOLD analysis project Ga0065720, IMG submission 59107) | Thermophilic microbial communities from the Joint Bioenergy Institute, California, USA of rice/straw/compost enrichment - eDNA_2 v2... | ecosystem: Engineered > Solid waste > Grass >... | reverse complement strand
GGTCTCGCGAGCCCCAAAAACGGTCTAGATATAAGCGGAAAAATTCGGTTCCTTCCATCCTAAACGATTCGAAATATTATATTCAAAAATGGTGGTGATTAGGTGTCTGCTAAATCTGATGTGAATGGTCTTGTTGTTAATACAAAAACAATCGCAAAAATGTTTAATATGACAGAGCGCCGAGTTCGTCAATTGGTAGAAGAGGGTGTGATAAGTCGTGTAGCACACGGACGATTCGATTTAATTGATACTGTCAGCAAATACATTAATTTTTTAAAACTTTCATCAGAGGGAATGGATGAAAACGACGTAACAGAATCGTTAGAATATGAAAAATGGTTACATGAAAAAGCTAAGCGTGAAAAAGCAGAAATCGAGCTTGCTCATTTAAAAAATGAAATGCACCGTTCTGAAGATGTTGAAAAAGTGCTTAACCATATGATTATGGCATTTCGTTCAAAAATGTTATCTTTACCCACAAAACTAGCTAATATGCTTGTTAACAAAAGTGACCCAAAACTCATTGAGGTGTTGATTGAAAGAGATATCCATGAAGCGCTTCAAGAGTTATCAGAGTATGATCCGTCAATGTTCATTGAAGTAACTGATGATGCTGATGAAGTAGAGGAAGTTGACGATGGTTCGCAAACACACACTGAATCTGTTTAAAAAAATTGCAAAAATAACAGCACCACCACCTAAATTAACCGTATCTCAGTGGGCAGATAAATATAGAGTATTATCGAAGGAATCATCAGCGGAACACGGTAAATGGAATACGGACCGAGCGCCATATCAACGGGAAATTATGGATTCCATTAATAATCCTGATTATGAAGAAATTGTTGTGATGTCCTCTGCACAAGTTGGTAAATCAGAAATTATCAATAATATCATTGGTTATCATATTGATTATGATCCGTCGCCTATGTTATTAATGCAACCAACTTTAGAAATGGCTGAATCTTACTCAAAAGACAGAATCGCACCAATGATTAGAGATACACCATCCCTCGCCAAAAAAGTGAACAGTCCAAAAGCGAAAGATGGTAACAACACTTTGCTGCAAAAAAAATTCCCAGGAGGACATTTGACGTTAGTTGGTGCAAATTCGCCTGCAAGTTTAGCATCAAGACCAGTTCGAATTGTATTAGCGGATGAGGTTGACCGTTTTCCACTAAGCGCGGGCACGGAAGGTGACCCGTTATCACTTGCACATAAAAGAACAAAAACTTTCTGGAACCGAAAAAAAATATCTGTTTCCACTCCAACTATTAAGGGGGCTTCAAGAATTGAGGCTGAGTATAATGAAAGCACAATGGAACAGTGGTGTATATCGTGCCCGTCATGCGGTAAATTTCAACCTTATGTTTGGGAACAAATAAGATTTGAACCAGTTGGCATGGAATGTATTTATTGTAAATCACTACACACAGAAGTCGAGTGGAAATCAAGGCCTGGAAAATGGATTGCAAGGAATCCAGAAGCAAGAAAAAGAGGATTTCACTTAAATGCTTTCGCTTCACCTTGGGAATCTTGGGAAAATATTATTCATGAATTCAAGGAAGCAAAAAGGAAAGGTCCGGAAACATTAAAAACATGGAAAAACACAACATTGGGAGAACCATGGGAAGAAAAAGTGCAGGAGCATGATCATACAAAACTGATGCAGCGTAGAGAAGAATACAAACATGACATTCCAGAAGGTGTTTTGGTTCTGACAGCTGGTGTTGACGTACAAGATGACCGGTTAGAAGTTGAAATTGTTGGTTGGGGTCTTGGTGAAACAAGCTGGGGGATTGAATACAAGATTTTCTACGGAGACCCAGGGCAACAGGCGGTTTGGGACCAACTCGATGCATTTTTGCTAAAAGATTGGTTTACACCAAACGGAGTTAAATTAACCATATCTGCTACCTGCATAGACAGCGGTGGTCACTATACGCAAGAAGTGTATGATTTTTGTAAAGCGCGGGAATACAGAAGGATTTTTGCTGTTAAAGGTAAAGGTGGTTCAGGGGTACCGTTCATCTACAAAACTTCTAAAGTAGGAATCAAAAAAGATACTTATCTATTTATAATCGGTGTAAATGAAGGTAAAGACACGATTTATAGTAGATTGAAAATTGAAGAGCCTGAAAAGCCTGGTTATTGTCATTTTCCTTTGAATGTGGAAAAAGGGTACGACGAGGCTTATTTTATTGGCCTTACATCTGAATACAAAAAGCCAAAACGTGTTAATGGTTCGATTCGGTATGAATGGGTCAAACGTTCATCAAATATACGGAATGAGCCACTCGACTTGCGCAACTACTCTTTAGCGGCATTAAGAATTTTAAATCCAGATTTAGAATACTTGCACAAGAACAATCTTACTGGTGCGGTTTACAATCAAACCGTAAAACGCAAGAAAAGACGAAGAAAAGTGATTTCGAAAGGACTGTAATAAATGGCTTTTACGGTAAAAGAATGCAAAGAAAGGTTGCGAATGTGGCTTGATGCGGAAGCTGCAATTGCATCCGGACAAAGTTATTCAATTGACAATCGTCGGCTTGAAAGGGCGAATCTATCTCAAGTGCGTGAACAAATTAAGTTTTGGCAAAAAGAATTAGCAAAAGCCGAAGCAAGAGAAAGTGGACGTGGCAGAAGGAGAGTGACACGCGTTGTTCCTAGAGATTTATAGAAAGAGAGGTGAATAATTTGAATGCCATAGATAAAGCAATTGCTATTTTTTCTCCTGAAAAAGCATTGAAAAGAACGCATGCGAGAAAAAAACTAGAGTTATTAAACTCCGGTTATTCTAATGGCGGTGCAAGCAAAAGAAAAAAATCAATGCTCGGTTGGGTATTTAAAGGGGGGAGTACAAAAGAAGATATAGATGATAATCTAGATACTCTACGTCAACGCTCACGTGACTTATTTATGAACACCCCTTTAGCTACTGGAGCATTAAAAACAATTCGAACAAATGTAACCGGTGCTGGCCTCCGTTTAAATGCTCAAATCGATTATGAATATCTAGGTTTAACCGAAGAAGAAGCAGATGAATGGGAAACTACTGCAGAAAGAGAATTTGAATTGTGGTCTGAAAGTTTAATGTGTGACGCAATGCAAATGCATGATTTTTACGAGCTGCAACAATTAGCATTTCTATCATTTTTGATGAGTGGAGAAGTATTCACATTATTACCCTATCGTTCAAATCCACAAAATCCATACGGGTTACGAGTGCAATTAATTGAAGCTGATAGAGTTACTTCGCCCCCAGGCAATAATCCAAACATTATTAATGGCGTTGAACTTGGTAAATATGGCGAAGTTGTAGCTTATCACTTTTCCAAACAACATCCATTGTCGCTTTCTTCAGGTAAAAATGATTGGGTACGTGTAGAAAAATTCGGTAAAAAAACGGGTAGACAAAATGTACTTCATTTAATGGAATCAGAAAGACCTGAACAAAGAAGAGGGGTTCCGATTCTAGCTCCTGTCATAGAAAGCTTAAAACAATTAGATAGATATACAGAAGCGGAATTAATGGCCGCTTTAGTATCATCTTTATTCACTGTGTTTATTGAAACCGAGGATGCTGAAAATGATGGTCCGCCATTCGTAGATTCAATTCCTGAGCAGGAGCAAGTAGATAGCGAAGATGAAACTTCCTACGAAATGGCACCAGGATCAATTATTGCGCTTTCAGAAGGAGAAAAGGCGAATGTAGCAAATCCAGCTCGAAACAACGCATCATTTGATCCGTTTGTTGTATCAATTTGTAGACAAATTGGGTCAGCTTTAGAACTACCTTATGAATTATTGTTAAAACACTTTACAAGCTCTTATTCTGCTTCTCGCGGCGCGTTGTTGGAAGCATGGAAAATGTTCAAAATGCGTCGAGAGTGGATTGCAAAAAGATTTTGCCAACCAATATATGAAGAATTCTTAACAGAAGCTGTTTTGCTAGGCCGTATTCAAGCGCCTGGCTTTTTTAATGACCCGATGATACGTAAAGCTTACTGTAAAGCTGAATGGAACGGCCCAAGCCAAGGACAATTGGACCCACTCAAAGAAGTGAATGCAGCGATTAAACGTGTGGAGAATGGATTTAGCACCCGTACAAAAGAAACGGTCGAATTAACTGGAGGCGACTTCTGGAGAAATCATTTGCTTCGTATTCGCGAAGAAAAGGCACGGAGGGAATCAGGATTAGACGCTAAATATGAAGAACTTCAAAAGGAGGTGAGAGAGGGAGATGAAGATTGAAATCAAAGGACCAATTATTCCAGACAGTCACCAATGGGTATATGACTTATTTCGGATACCAGCTACTAGTCCATCCAAGGTTTCGAGAGTGGTTGAAAATGCTATTCGTAACAATGTCAAAGAATTAAATGTTGTTATCAATAGCGGTGGCGGTTCGGTTTTTAGTGCATCTGAAATCTATACCGAATTAAAAAAATTTGCTGGCAATGTCAAAGTAGAAATTGTTGGGGTTGCAGCAAGCGCTGCCAGTGTGATTGCGATGGCTGGGACCCATATTGCAATGGCTCCAACAGGGCAATTGATGATTCATAATGCAATGAATAGCGCAGAAGGCGATTATCGAGTGATGAATCATAATAGTGATTTCTTGCAAAAAGTGAATCGTTCAATCATGAATGCTTATATCTCTAAAACAGGGAAAACGGTGGATGAATTAAAACAATTAATGGATGCAGAAACATGGATGACTGCACAGGAAGCAAAAGAAGCCGGTTTCATCGATGAAATCATGTTTGAAAGTGAAGTGGGAGCAGTTGCAAGCATGAATATACCCGAATTATCTGGCGGTATGTTGCCAGAAGAAGTTATTAATCGGATGAGAGAATTGTTGGCAAACCAAGAAAAAGGTATTTCTGTTGTGAACAGTGTTGGAGTCCAACAAAACATCAAAGAAGGAGTGAATAAAAAAATGGATTTGCAGGAATTAAAAAATCAATATCCTGAATTAGTTGAACAAATTAGGAACGAAGCGAAAGAAGAAGCAATTGCTGCGGAACGCAAACGTATCCAAGAAATTGAAAATATTGCTGTGCCTGGTGCAGAAGAAATTATTAATAAGGCGAAATTCGAAACAGGTGCAACTGCAGGTGAAGTAGCTGTTGAAATACTGAAAAATGACGCATTAAAAAAATCGATGATGTTGCAAAACATTAAAGAAGATGCACAGCCAATCAATGAAGTAGAAGCAAATGCACTACCAAAATCAAAAGATGAAGAAGTAGATGCATTGATTAATAAAGTGTTAGGAGGTAATTAATATGCGAGTTTTAGAGTTTGACAACCTTTTAGCTGGATTTCAGTCGGATGTGGTAACTGAACCGATTACAGTTGCACCAGGTCAAGAACTGTCAGTCGGTCAGGTTTTTGCATTAAATGCAGAAGGACAAGCTATTGCTATGACAACTGAAAGCAACGCGACCGATGTTTACGGTATTATGGCAGATGCAATTGCAACAGCTACCGGTGAAACAAAAGAAGCAGTTTGTTATGTGTGCGGAGAATTTAATGCGCGGAAAATTATTTTTCCAGAAGGTGCTAATCAAGTAGAGTACAAAAAAGCATTAAGAAACATTGGAATTATTTTAAGAAATACAGTACCAGCTGATCCACAAGGAAAAGAGGAGGAATAATCAATGGCAGTAGATTTATTCGAAACGAGAACAATGCTTAAATTCGTGGAGCGTATGCCACGAGTTACAACATTTATTCGAGATACTTTATTTAAAAATAAAGAGCTTTCCCCTACGAATAAAGTTGATGTAGACGTTAAAAAAGGAAGAGCAAAAGTTGCTCCTTATGTTAGCGAAAAAATAGGTGGGAAAGTTGTAGAAAATAGCGGATTCCGTACTGAAACATTTGAACCACCACTTGTTGCGCCAACAACGGTTACTACAGCTGCAGATTTACAAAAGCGCTTAATGGGAGAAAATATTTATTCTTCTCGCACCCCAGATGAACGCGCTGCAGAAAAACTGATAAAAGACTTACAGGATTTAGATGATATGATTACACGTCGCGAAGAAGTAATGTGCGCGCAAGCAATTTTCGACGGGGAAATTGAAGTAAAAGGCGAAGGTGTAGATTATGTCATTTCATTTGGTCATACAAATCGCGAGGTCTTATCTGGGCAAAATTTATGGAGCGAACCAACTTCTAGCAAGTACGCAGATTTAAAACGTTGGGTGCGTATTGTTCAAAATACTGGCTTTGTGAATCCTGATATTGTCATCGTTTCTCCTGACGTTACGGACGTACTTTTAAAAGACGAGGAGATTCTTAAATTATTAGATGTCCGAAATGTCAATATCGGAGAATTAAGACCTCAAAATTTACCAAACGGAGCGACTTATATTGGAAAAATTGCAGGTGTAGGCGAAATTTATGAATATTCAGCAAGCTATTATGATGACGTTGCTGAAGAAGTAAAACCAATAGTACCAGATGGAACAATTGCTTTAATTGCTACCGAAGCAGACTTTACGATGGCTTATGCAGCCATTACGATTGCTAAAGACAATGATCTAGTAACTTACGAAGCCGATCGTGTTCCTGATTCTTGGACAGAAAAACGACCTGCTCGAAAAATTCTGCAGCTAAGTTCAAAACCACTTCCAATTCCTAAGGAAATTAACTCATGGTTTGTTGCAAAAGTGCTATAAGGAGGCGATGAAATTGATTAGAGCAAAACATACAATTCGCCACAACAATATCACATACAAACACGGCGCTATTATTGACGGTCTAAGTAAATCAGAAGAAGAGCGCCTTGTACGGTTAAAAGCTGCAGAGTATGTGCTAAGTCCAGAAGAAGAATTGAGAAAGCAGCAGGCGAAGGGCAATAAAACCGAGATTTCGCAAGAAGAATTCAAAGAACTTCGCGAGGCACTTGATGCAGAATACAATGCAGAAGAATTAAAACGCGCGGCAAAAGCAGTCGGTGTTGATTTGAACGGTGCTTCAACAAAAGCTGAAGTAATTGCTGCAATTATTAACCAAGGTAAAGCTGATGAATTGTTAGAGGATGATACAGATGAATAATAAGACGTTCAAAGACTTCGTGAATGAAGATTTGAATGTCTTTTTTAATTTAGATGAATTTGGAGAAGAGCATGAGTTGGATGGAGAAGTTCTCACTCTAATAGTTGTTGATTCTAAAAACGACGATAATTTTACTGGCTATCCGAGAGAACAATTATATGCAAGTCAAGAAGTATATAAACATCAAAAAATTATCTATGTCAAAGCTGCAGATTACTTTGTTCCAAAAGTAGACAGCATAATTAATCTTGACGGCGAGGAATTATACGTAGATGAAGCTGAAGAGAATATGGGGATTATTCGAATCCTTGCATCTTCGCATGAAAGCTAGGTGTTTAAACTGATACAGGTTAGAGTAGATCACGCTGAACAATTAGAACGACTTTTTTCAATCGCGCCAAAAGAAGCAAAAATTATTTTATGGAGAGGGATAAACCGTGCTGCCACTGCAGCTAGGACAAGAGCAAGTGTTAGTATACGAGCTCGATATATTATAAAAGCTGCTGATATTAAGCGTAGAATTAAAATTCGAAAAGCTACAGCTAGTCATTTATCAGCACAGTTACGAGCAAGCGGACCTGTCACACCACTACTAAAATTTGATGTAACACCTAAATTTCCTGATATTATGCCGGTTCATGCTAGAGTGTTGAAAAGTTCAACAAAAAAACCGATCCGATCAGGTTTTGTTACACGAACAAAGAAAAATTATGTAAATGTGTTTACAAGAGTTGGTCAAAGTCGTTATCCAATTCAAGGACATTTTGGTCCATCCATAGCTCAAATGATGGGTCACGAAGAACCTTTAAATGATATTATCACTCGAGCACAAGAAATATTAGACAAACGTCTAGAACATGAACTATCTAGGCTACTTTGGGGGTAACAATTAATGCATGATAATACACCTTTAGCGATGGTTTCGGCCATTGCTTCTTTTTTACAAGAAAACTTAAAAGACATGAGATTTCCATCAAAAAATGGTATTGAAAAAACGGTTACTGTTCATAAAGGTTATTTACCTCCAATAAAGAACCTTAAACGTGGTGAAGAACAGGAATCTGATGACTATCCGTTTGTCATTGTTAGGTACCTAGGAGAAGAAGACGATACTGATAAAGAAAAGTGTATCTTAAACTTTCGTATTCTACTTGGTGCGTTCAATGATGATGCACAAAATGGCTGGAAAGACGTTGTGGGTTTATCGACTCGAATAAAATTCTTACTGAAACGTCAGAAATTTATAGGTAGCGGTGAACTAACAGGAAAAATAGAAACTGCAATTTATGAGGAACAAATGAAACCAACATGGCATGGAGTAATGGATGTAAATTTTAAAATGCATTCAGCACAACAAGAAATAGGAGGGATGATAGAGGATGACTTCTTCGCGAAAAACTACCAAAAATAACAAAGAAAAAAACGTTCTTATCTACGTAGGTCCCACTGTAAAAGGACTACCGAGATATAGTTCTTTTATTGGAGGTTATCCAGAAATTCATAACGCCCACAAAGAAAACTGTCCTGCATTTACAACATTATTCATTGAACCTGAAAGACTAATTGACTTTGAGAAAAAATTAAAGAATCCTAATTCGGCAGAATCAGCTTTTTATAAGAATGTAGAAAAATATTTTAGCGAGGTGAAATAATGTTCTATCACGGTTCACGAACGAAAGAATCACGACCATCAGTAACGGTATCAACAGAAGCAACAGCTGCCTTACCTGTATATTTTGGCACAGCTCCTGTGAATTTAGCAGATGAAAAAAACGTTAACAAAGTTGTGCTTGCATACACATATGATGATGCAGTCAAAGCATTCGGTTACTCTGATGATTGGGAGAAATATACGTTATGTGAAGTTATTGATGCAGCATTTGATAAGTTTAAAGTTGCACCAATATTATTAGTGAATGTACTAGATCCAGAAAAGCATAAAACTAGCAAATCAGAGGACTTAACTGTTAAGGATGGACAAGCAAAAATTGATACAGAAGGTGTTATTTTATCTTCTTTAAATATCACAGCAAATGCTACTCAACTTGAACAAGGAAAAGATTATGTTGCCTCTTTCGATGACGAAGGAAAAGTAATTATTGCTTTAATTACAAATACTGAAGCAACAACATTATCAGCAACTTTCAACGTGTTAGATACTTCGTTAGTTGCGGAAGTGGATATTATTGGCGGTATCGATGTTAATACTGGTGACGTTACTGGATTAGAGTTAATCAACTTTGTATTTCCACAACATAGAATGGTACCCGGCATAATTTTAGCCCCAGGATTCTCTGAAAATCCGACTGTCGCTGCGGTAATGCGGGCGAAAGCGACATCTGTAAATACTTACTTTAAAGCATTTGCAATTACTGATGCTGATACAACAGAAGCACCAAAATATACAGATGTTTCAAACTGGAAATTAGAAAACAGCTATACATCATCCTTCGAAGCTATTGCTTGGCCAATGGCGGCTTATAATAATAAGGTTTATCACATTTCTACTTTGGTTGCTTTGAGCATTTCAAAAATTGCTGCCGAAAATGGCGGATATCCTTACGAATCCCCGTCAAACAAAACATTACCTATTAACAAAGCAGTAGTAAAAGAAGGTGCTGGAAAATATCGAGAAGCAATTATCCCGCCAGACATTGCTAATGAGTTGAATAACCAAGGTATTTTAACGATATTAAATTTTGTCGGCGGATGGGTTGCTTGGGGCAATATGACAGCTGCATATCCAGAAGATAAAACATTAGACGTCCCAAATAAATTTATCCCAACTCGCATCATGCATAACTGGATTAGTAACACGATTGTATTAACAACTTGGTCTGATGTAGATGGACCAATACGTCCACGGATGATTGATAACATCTTAGATAAAATGAACAACTGGATTAATAGTTTAGTAACAAATGAAGTGATATTAGGCGGACGAATTGTTTTCTTGGCTGAAGATAACCCAATTGAAAATTTAACGAATGGGAAAGTGGTCTTTCGTTATTATGTTGCGGAGTCTTCTCCAACTCAAGAAATTGAAAATATCATTGAATTTGATGCGACGTATTACAACACATTATTTGCATCTTAATGAGGTGAGAAAATGAATAAAAATAGAATACCTGAAAAATTAAATGATTTTAGAGTATATATCGACGATAACAATTCATCACCAGGTATTTCTGATATCGAATTGCCCACTTTGAATGCTATATCCGATACAGTATCAGGAGCCGGCATCCTAGGAGAATACGATTCTCCTTTATTAGGACAATTCGAGTCAGCAAAGATTAAATTGAATTGGAAATCTATCGGTGAAGAAAGGGCATTATTGTATCAAGTTGGTAGTCATAAAATTGATTGCCGTCTAGCAAACCAATCTTATGATATTGCTTCCTCTACACATAAAATTAGTGCAGACCGAGTAGTCGTAATTGGTCCAGTGATTAGCAATGAATTTGGAAAAGCATCAAAAGGTTCTGCTTATGAGGGCTCAACAGAAATTGAATGTATGTATTATCGATTGGAAAGCAACGGTAAGGTTCTAATCGAATTAGATAAAGTGAACCACATTTTTAAAGTAAATGGTGTAGATCAATTGAGCGAATTAAGAAAAGCGTTAGGAATGTAAGGAGTGGGAAAGAATGACGGGAGTAAAAGAAAAAAACGATTTAACAACAAATTCTGAAGAAAAAAATAAATGTATTATTCCAGTCCCTATCAAGCACCCCATTGAAATCGACGGGGTGCTTATTAATTCTATTACATTAGATTTTTCTAATTTTACTGGAGAAGATATTTTAAAAATTGACGAACAATTGCGCTTAGAAGGCAGTTTCTTTGATCATTTGTATAACCAAAAAGTTTTATTAAAACTTGCATCTTTTGGAGCAAATATGAAAATTGAAGATTTAAAAAGGTTGCATGGAGCTGATTTTTTAGAAGTTACTCTTCAAACTCGAAATTTTTTCATCCAATGGTAGGTTCAGGCGGTGCAAAAGAAATTCGCAAATGGCTCTTAAATTTATCTGCTTATTCAAACACTTCTCTCGAATATTGGGAAAAACAATCTTTAATTTCATTGAAGGCTTGGACTGAAGCGTTGAGTGCAGAGGATGAGAACGATGTCAAAAATACATGAACTAACAGTTGAAATCAGTGGTAATATAGGTAGTTCGTTTACTAGTGCTTTCAAGAAAGCAACAGCAGGACTAGCAGACTTTCAACAACAAGCTCGGCAAGTACAAAGAGAAATTGATCGATTAGGTGCTGATTTTAGGCAAGGTAGAATTCATGAATCTCAATTTCGAGAAGAGACTGAAAAGCTAACAAGAGAATTAAATAAACTAGAAAATGCACAAAAAAGAGTTAATGCCATTAAATCATTTGGTACTGAGACATGGAATAGAACAAAAGCGGTTGCAGGTATAGCTCTAGCTACTGGTGGGGCAGTAGCTACTGCTGCATTCGCAAAATCTATCAGCACTGCAGCTGATTTTGAAGCGCAAATGGCCAAAGTCGGAGCAAAAGCTGAAGCTACGAATGCAGAAATGCAGGCATTAAGTAAAACCGCACTTAAGTTAGGAGCATCATCTAGCTTATCAGCATCTGAAGTTGCTATCGGAATGGATGAACTAGCAGCAAAAGGGATGAATGCTAGACAAATAATCGAGGCAATGCCAGGACTTATTGCGGCTTCAGAGGCATCTGGCGAAAGTTTAGAAGTTGTATCTAATGTTGTTACTTCAGCTTTAAACTCTTTCGGTATGCAAGCGAAAGAAGCTAGTAAAGTAGCTGATATTATAGCAATGTCTGCGAACAAATCTGCTGCAGATGTACTGGATTTAGGTTATTCGTTTAAGTATGCTGCTCCGATTGCAAATACTTTAGGTATTTCCCTTGAAGAATTAAGCGCAGCTACAGGCCTGTTAGTAGACAAAGGACTAGCTGGTGAGCAAGCGGGTACTGCATTGAGAATGGCTTTAGTGCGTTTATCAAGTCCACCAAAAGATGCACAAAAGGCATTGAATAAGTTAAATATTTCAGCAACTGATTCAAATGGTAAATTTAAAAGTCTAATTAAAATAACAGAAGAATGGAATAAAGCAACAAAAAATTTAACTGATAGTCAAAAAGTCGATTATGCATCTACAATTTTTGGTACTGAAGCTTCTACCGCAATGTTAAGCTTGTTTGAATCCGGAGCAGATAAGATTAGAGAAATGACAAAAGCACTCGAAGAAAGTGGCGGGGTTGCAGAAGTAGCTGCACGTAAAATGAAAGATAATTTTGCGGGTGCAAAAGAGCAATTTTTCGGAGCCATTGAATCTGCTCAAATTGCATTTGGAACACCAATATTAGATGTATTAGAAGATACATTCAATGGTTTATCGTATGTAATCGAAAACAATCTCCCTGCAATTGAAAATGCAGGCAAAGCAGTTGCTAATGTTCTTGATAACATCACAAAACCATTCCAAGTGGTCGAAAAGCCAATAAAACCTGAAATCACACCGGAGATGAATCATCGAGAAGTTGAAGAAGCCATGCTTAAATACCAAGAAGATCTTAAAAATTGGGAATTGTATGGTCGTATGGACTTTAGCGAAAAAGTCGAATATGCATTGGACGAAACCGTCGAAACAATTGACAAATGGATGCAAGGCGATGGTGGAAAAGCTTTAGATAGTATTTTTAAAGAATTAGGTACGCTTGCTGGAAAAGCATGGGTAAAATCTTTCACAACTGCAGTAAAAAGTTCTGTTGAAAGTATAGGAGAAGGAAATATTGTTGGGGGCTTAGCAATGGCGGCTGCTGCCAACATGATGACCGGTGGTTTGCTA
>Ga0065720_1003782_pt1 | contig 12942 bp, 11 predicted proteins | sample Thericmetagenome_FD_59107 | JGI IMG/M metagenome (GOLD analysis project Ga0065720, IMG submission 59107) | Thermophilic microbial communities from the Joint Bioenergy Institute, California, USA of rice/straw/compost enrichment - eDNA_2 v2... | ecosystem: Engineered > Solid waste > Grass >... | reverse complement strand
GCGCGCTCGGCGCGGGAGCTGCCGCCGGCGGCGGGGGAGTCGTCGGACGGATCGGTCGCGTCGTCGTCAGCGTCCGAGTCCTCCTCCGTCGTCGAGCCGGTGCTGCGCGCAGCCGGCGCCGGGCCGGCGGACGAGCCCTCGCTCGACGGGCCGCTACCGGATGGTCCGCTGCTCGACGGACCGGCGCTGGAGGGGCTGCTGCTCGGCGGAGCGCTGCTGGAGGGAGTGCTGGTCGAACCGTCACTGGTCGGCTCCCCGGCGGACGGTCCCGGCGCCGAATCGGCCCCACCCGAACCTGAGGGCTCGGCCGGCGGCGAGGGTGGCTCGGAGACCAGTGCAGTCGGTTCGTTCGGCTCCGGTCGGGTCGAGCCGGCCGACACCGACGGTTCGTTCGCGGGTCCCGCAGTGATGGGCCCGGACGGCTCCCCAGCGGGCGGGGAATGGGTCGTCCCCGGCTCGGCGGGCGGTGCGGCTGGTCCGGCAGGGGCTGGACTCTGGTCGGGCGGTGGCGGAGGGGCCGCCGAGACACCCGGATCGGCCGGCGGCGCCCCGCTGGACGGCGGGGCGGGCTGGGCCGACACGGCAAGCCCAGTGGGTGGCGCAGCGGCCTGTGCCGATGGGGTCACCGTGGGCGCGGAGGCGAGCGGGCCGAGCCCGGTCGGGTCCGGGGACTCCAGCACCGGCGGAAGGCTCGGGATGATCTCGCCGCCGACGACCGCGACGATGATCTCGGCGTGCTCCTTGGCGAGGAGCTCGCGGCCTTCGTCGGGCCGCACTGCGGCCAGCTCCCGCTCGGCGACGGCCAGCGCGGCCGCGGCAGCGGGGCGGTCACCGCGGGCGAGTGCCTCCCGCGCGGCCAGGTGCAGCTTGCTCACGTCGAGAGCGGCCTCGATGGAGCGGGCCTTCTCCGCGTAGAAGACCTTGGCGACCGGCCACAGCGCGCCGCCGGGCTCGGCCTCGTACGCGGCGATGGCCAGCCCGGATCCGGCGATCGCGACGATCGTGGCGGCGACGGCGAACCGGCGCACGTACGGCCCGGCGCCCGCGGCTTCGTGCCGGCGACCGATGAGCGCGGGCGGCGGGGGCTGCGGATCGGGCACGGGCTGTAACCGAGGTGCGGCCCGCACCAGCTCGGGCTCGCCGTCCTGCGCCGGGGTCTCGGCCTCCGGCGCGGCCGACTCCGCCTTCAGCGCGCCCGAGTCGGCGGTCTCCGGTCGCACCTCCGCCACCCACGCCGCGAACATGGCGGCGAGCTCGTCCTGGACGGGATCACCGGTCGGCGGTTTCGGGGTACCCGAGGTCGCGAAGTGCTCGACGAACTCGTCGTCGGCTCGCAAGGCGGCGAGATCGAGCGGATCGCCCGACTCGGTACCGCGCTGCGGGTCGTCGTCGCGCAAGACCGGGCCCCTCCCATCGGGCGGTGTCGTCGAGCATCGGAACCGGTCGACCGGGACGCACTGTACCTCCCGTCGATCCGGAGGCCACTCCGGTGTCGCCCATAGGTCAGCTCGTCGTTCGTCTCGAAACCGTTACGACCCGCACGTGCGAACTCCGGTCCTGGTCAGGGCCCGATTTCGCGTGAACGTTCAATCGAGCAAGATCCGCTCGACGGCGTTCGCGCGGGCGGTCGCCGCGTAGAACCAGGCGCTGTCCTTCGGGGTGCGCCGCTGAGTGGCGTAGTCGACGGCGACGATCCCGAACCGCTTGGAGTAACCGTGCGACCACTCGAAGTTGTCCAGGAGCGACCAGACGTAGTAGCCGGTGACCGGAGCTCCCGCGCTGATGGCCTCGTGCACGGCGGCGAGGTGGTCGCGCAGGTACGCGATGCGCTCGGGATCGGCGACCCGCCCGTCCGGGCCGGGTTCGTCGGGGTACGCGGCGCCGTTCTCGGTCACCATCAGCTCCAGCCCCGGCCGCTCCGCGGCCACCCGCAGCAGCAGCTCGCGCAGGCCGCGCGGATCGATCGTCCACCCCATCGCAGTGCACGGTGCCCCGTGCTGGACGGGGAACTCGACGTCGTCGGCGGCCACCCACGGCCGTGCGCCGCCGCCGGCGTGCCCGTCCGCGCCCTCGCGGGGGCGTTCGCGGGTCCAGTGCCGCACGTGGGTCGGGTGGTAGTAGTTGACGCCCAGCGCGTCGATCGGCGCCGAGATCACCTCGAGGTCGCCGGGCAGCACGAACGACCAGTCGGTGACGGCCGCGGTGTCGGCGAGGACGTCGGCGGGGTAGCGGCCGTGCAGGATCGGGTCGAGGAACACCCGGTTCTGCAGGCCGTCGATGCGGCGGGCGGCGTCGGCGTCGCGCTCGGAGTCGGTTTCCGGGCGCACCCACGCGAGGTTCAGGGTGATGCTGACCCGCGCGTTCGGCGCGGCCTCCCGGATGGCCGCGACGGCGAGGCCGTGGGCGAGGTTGAGGTGGTGCACCGCCCGCAGCGCGGCCACGTCGTCGGTGCGGCCCGGCGCGTGCACGCCGCTGGCGTAGCCGAGGTAGGCCGAGCAGAACGGCTCGTTGAGCGTGGTGAAGCGGGTGACCCGGTCGCCGAGCCGGGCGGCCACCACGGAGGCGTACTCGGCGAACCGCTGCGCGGTGGCCCGGTTCGCCCAGCCGTCTGCGTCCTCCAGCGCCTGGGGGAGGTCCCAGTGGTACAGCGTCAGCATGGGCGTGATCCCGGCGGCGAGCAGTTCGTCCACCAGCGACGAGTAGAACGCGATCCCGGCCTCGTTGACCGGGCCGAGCGCGTCGGCGGTGACGTGCGGGGTGATCCGTGACCACGACACCGAGAACCGGTAGGCCGTGATGCCCAGCTCGGCCATCAGCGCGACGTCCTCGCGGTAGCGGTGGTAGTGGTCGGCGGCGACGTCACCGGTGTCGCTGTTCAGGACCTTGCCGGGGGTGTGGGAGAAGGTGTCCCAGATCGACGGGGTGCGGCCGTCCTCCGCGACGGCGCCCTCGATCTGGTAGGCGGCGGTCGCCGCGCCCCAGAGGAAGCCGTCGGGGAAGCGCAGCAGCTCGGTGCGCCGGGCAGGCTGGATGGCGGTCATGGTGCCTTTCGGGGAGAACGGGGTGGGCGGAGGAACCGGACGTCAGCCCTTGACGGCGCCGGCGATGATGCCGCCGACGATCTGGCGGCCGAGCAGCAGGAACACGACGATCACCGGCAGGGTGCCGACGAGCGTGCCGGCCATGATCACGCTCGTGTCGGGGACGTAGCCGGTGCCGAGGTTGGCCAGCGCCACCTGCACGGTCGGGTTCGACGAGTCGAGGGTGATGACCGGCCAGAAGAAGTCGTTCCAGGTCGTCATGAAGGTCAACATGGCGAGCACGGCCATGCCCGGCCGGCAGATCGGCAGCACGACGCTCCAGAACGTCCGCAGCATGGTGGCGCCGTCGATCTTGGCGGCGTCGAGCAGCTCGTCGGGCAGCGCCTGCACGACGTACTGACGCATGAAGAACACGCCGAACGCGCCGACCAGCGACGGCAGGATCACCGACGCCAGGTTGCCGGCCAGGCCGAGCGCGACCATGAGGCTGTAGAGCGGCACGACGCCGAGGCTCGGCGGGATCATCATCGTGCCGACGGCGAGCCCGAACAGCTGGGTGCGTCCGCGGAAGCGCAGCTTGGCGAACGCGAAGCCGGCCAGCGTGCACAGCAGCACGGTGCTGACCGTCACCACGCCGGCGACGAAGAACGTGTTCGCCAGCGCGAGCCCCAGGTCCTGCTGGGCGAGCGCCTTCTCGATGTTGTCCAGCAGCAGCGGGCCCGGGGTCATCGGGGGCGGCAACTGCGCCATCTCCGACATCGGCCGGCTCGCGGCGACGATCATGTAGTAGAAGGGCAGCACGAACAGCACGGCCGTCACGCCGAGCACGGTGCAGGCGAGCGGACCGGCCGAGGTGACGCCGNGCCGGNTGCGCCGCCGGGCCGGGGGCTCCTCGGTCACGGTCCGGGTGGACACGCGGTGGGTTCGCGTGGTGTCGGGGCNGGCGGTCACGGTCATGCCGCACGCTCCCGGCGCCGGGCGAGCCAGGTGTTGATCAGCACCAGCACGACGATCACCGCGAACGTCACCCAGGCCACGGTCGCGGCCCGGCCGAGCTGCCCGAACGTCCAGCCCTGCTCGTACATGAACAGGCCGAGGGTCTGGTACTGCCCGAGCGCGCCGCCGGTCGGCTGCCCGCCGCCGAAGATCAGCGGCTCGCCGAAGACCTGGCTGGCCCCGATCGTGGAGACGACGATCGTGAACAGGATGGTCGGGCGCAGCCCGGGCAGGGTGACGTGGAGGAACTGCTGCCAGCGGCTGGCGCCGTCGATCGCGGCGGCCTCGTAGAGGTCCTGCGGGATCGACTGCATCCCGGCGAGGTAGATCAGCGCGTTGTAGCCGGTCCAGCGCCAGATGATGATGATCGAGATGGCGATCTGGGCTGTCCAGTCGCCGTTGCGCCAGTCGATCGAGTCGATGCCGACCAGGCCGAGCAGCCAGTTGATGGCGCCGGCGTCACGGGCGAACAGCTGGGTGAACACCAGCGTCGCCGCCGCGACCGACGTCGCGTACGGCATGATCATCGAGACCCGGAAGAACGTGCGGCCGCGCAGCTTGTAGTTGAGCAGATGGGCCAGGCCCAGCGCCATCAGCAGCTGCGGCACGGTCGACAGGATGCCGATCGTGATCGTCTTCCAGAGCGCGTTGTAGAACTGCGGGTTCGTGAACAGCCAGATGTAGTTGTCCAGGCCGATCCACGACATCGAGCCGCCGAGCCGGTAGCGGTGCAGGCTGATCCACGCCGTGTAGATCAGCGGGAACAGCCCGAACGCCCCGAACACGAGGAAGAACGGCGCGATGTAGACGTACGGTGCACTGCGGCCCTCCCACCGGTGGAGGCGGGAGCGCCACGCCGGCCGGGCGGAGGTCGCGGTTCCGGCCGGCGTGGGGTCCAGGGAGAGCGTCACGGTCAGCCGACCTGCTGGCGGACGTCCCGCAGGGCGTTGGCCCAGGCGTCGGCGGGGGAGACCCCGTTCGCCTCGACGGACAGCAGCGCCTTGTTCATCGCCTTCTTCACCACGCCGTCGTCGGGACCGAGGACCTGCACCGGGGCGGCCTCCGCGGAGGCGGAGTAGATCTGGCCGATCGGGGCGCCGTTGAAGTACGGGTCGGTGGTGTTGCTGACCTGGGCGATGGCCTCCTTCGTCGACGGGAAGTTGCCGACCGAGTTGAAGATGCGTGCCTGCTGCTCGGGCGCGGTGAGCCAGGCGATCAGCTCGGCGGCCTCCTGCTTGTGCTCGCTCGCGGCGGGGATGCCCAGGTAGGAGCCGCCCCAGTTGCCGCCCTTGCCGCCGGGCAGCGGGACGACGTTCCACTTGCCCGAGCCGGCGTCGCCGGCTTTGCCCTTGATGTAGCCGATCATCCAGGACGGGCAGGCGATCGTGGCGAACGTGCCGGCGCCGAAGCCGGAGTCCCAGCCGGGGTCGATGAACTGCTCCAGCCGGGCGGTGAGCCCCGCCTGCGCGGCGCCCGCGGCCATGTCGAACGCGGCCTTCACCGCCGGGTTCGAGTCGACGACGAGCGTGCCCGACTCGTCGTAGTAGATCTTCTGCTCGGTGGAGACGATCGCGTTGTAGAGCCCGCCCGCGGAGTCGATCCAGGCGCTTCCGGCCGGGGCGTTGCGCTGGTACTCGGCGCCGAGGGCGAGGAAGTCCTGCCAGCTGCCCATGCGGGCGGCGAGCGCGGCGGGCTCGGTCGGCAGGCCGGCCTGACCGACGAGGTCGGTGCGGTAGCAGATGGCCATCGGCCCGATGTCGGTGCCGAGGCCGAGCACCGCGCCGTCCTTGGTGGTGGCGGCCTTCTGCTTCCAGTCGAGGTAGTTGGGCAGGTTCGCCGCGGCGGGGGTCTCGCGCAGGTCGGTCCACAGATCTGCCTGGTTGGTCACGACCTCGGAGATGCGGGCGACCTCGATGCCCTGCACGTCGGAGGCGCCCTTGCCGGACGTGAGTCGGGTCTGCAGGGCGGGCCAGTACTTGTCCTCGCCCTGCGTCGACTCGTACTTGATCGTGATGCCCGGATGGGCCCGCTCGTACTCCTCGAGCAGCCCGCTCTCCTGGTAGCCGAAGGTGCCGAACAGGCTGACCGTCAGCTCGACGGGACCGCCGCCGGACGCGCCGGCGCCCGAGCCGGATCCGCACGCGGAGAGGGCGAGCGCGGCGCTGGTGACCAACGCGGCCAGTGCCGCGACACGGCGCCTGCGCGGGGACGGGATGTGCATCGTTGCCTCCGGGAGCGGGATGAGAGAGCGCTCTCACGAACGGGTGACAGCGTGGCGCCGACCACGTGATCCTGTCAAGAGAGCGCTCTCACGAGCGTTCATGATCGGGTTCGGGTCGACCGGTCCGCGGTGCGCACCGCGGACCGGTCGACCCGAACGCGGTCTCATGCGCTGTCCCGGACCACCAGCTCGGCCGGCATGAGCACCGGTTCGGGCACCTCGCCGTCCTCGATGGTGCGCAGCAGCTGGCGGGCCAGCGTCGCACCCATGTCCACCACGGGCTGGCGGACGGTGGTCAGCCCGGGCCGGACCGTCGCCGCGAGCGGGGAGTCGTCGAACCCGACGACCGCGATGTCGTCAGGCACCGACCGGCCGGCGTCCGCGATCGCCTGGAACGCACCCAGCGCCATCAGGTCGCTCGCCGCGAACACCCCGTCGACGTCGGGATGGGTCGCGAGCAGGTCGGCCATCGCCCGCCTGCCGCTCTCCATCGAGAAGTCGCCGTCCACGACGACCCCGGTCAGTCCGCGCTCCGTCAGCTCGGTGAGGAACCCGTGCTCGCGGTCCAGGGCGGCGGTCATGTCCCGCGGGCCGGTGATCGTCGCCAGCTTGGTGCGGCCGATGTCGGCCAGGCGCGCCGCCGCGAGCCGGCCGCCCCCGACGTTGTCGGCGGACACGTAGCTCACACCCTCGATCGGCACGAGCGGGCGGCCCATGAGCATCACCGGGATGCCGGCCGCGTGCAGCGCCCGGGGGAGCGGGTGGTCGCCGTGCAGCGAGACCAGGATCGCGCCGTCGAGGTGCCCGGCGCGGGCGAAGCGCTCGAACCGCAGCCGGTCCGCCTCGAGGTGGACGATCGAGAAGACCAGCTGCACGTCCTGCTCGGCCACCGCCTCGTGGGCTCCGCGCAGCGCCAGCGCGAAGTGCGGATCGTTGAAGAACCGCTCCTCCGGCTCGGTGACGACGAACGCGATCGAGCCGCTGCGCCGCGTCATGAGCGCGCGGGCGGCCCGGTTGGTCACGTAGCCCAGCTGTTCGGCGGCGCGCAGCACCGCCTCGCGGGACCGCTCGGTGACCCGCGTCGACCCCGAGAGGACGCGGCCCGCGGTGGCCCGGGACACGCCGGCCAGCGCCGCCACCGACTCGAGCGTCGGTGCGGTGCGACCCGTCGATCGGGGAGCAGCCATGCGCAGATGATGCCAGCCGCCGCGCCGGTGGCCAGTCGGTCGCCAGCGCGGTCAGCCGTCCGGCCAGGCGTCCAGCCGGCGTCGCGAGCGGAAGCTGCGCAGCTCGCCGGTGATCGGGTCGGTGAACTCCAACGTGGCCGCGAGCAGCTGCAACGGGTTCGTGAAGTCGTCTAGCGGCCGCTCGGTGAGCACCGGGTAGAAGTCGTCGCCGATGATCGGGATCCCGAGCCGGTGCATGTGCAGGCGCAGCTGGTGGGTGCGCCCGGTGGCCGGGGCGAGCCGGTAGCGGCCGAGCCCGCCGCGGTGCTCGAGCAGCTCGACGAGCGTCTCGGCGTTGGGCGGTCCGTCGACCTCACGGGCCTGGATGATCCCGCGCTCCTTGACGATGCGGCTGCGCACCGTCTGCGGCAGCGGCAGGTCCGGGTCGTACGGGGCGATCGCCTCGTAGGTCTTGCGCACCCGCCGGTCGCGGAACAGCGTCTGGTAGGCGCCGCGGTGCTCGCGGTTGATCACGAACATCAGCAGCCCGGCCGTCATCCGGTCCAAGCGGTGCGCGGGTGAGAGCTCGGGCAGACCGTGCTCCCGGCGCAGCCGCACGAGCGCGGTCTCGAGGATGTGCTGGCCGCGCGGGATCGTGGCCATGAAGTGCGGCTTGTCGACGACCAGCAGCAGGTCGTCGCGGTGCACGACCTCGATCTCGAACGGCACCGGCGCCTCCACCGGCAGGTCCCGGTGGAACCACACGTACTCGGCGGGCCGGTACGGGGTGTCAGGCGTGATCGGGCCGTCCCGGCCGACGAACCGCTGCTCGGCGAGCATCGCGTCGATCCGCTCGACCGGGACCCGCTTGAGCCGTTCGACGAGGTGGTCGCGCATCGTCGCCCACCGCGTCTCGGCCGGGGTGCGCAGGCGCACCGCATCCAGCCCGTGGCGCTGCTCCAACGGTGACGCGGGCAGCCTGCGCCCTCGACCCAATCCGTGCCCGTTCCGTCCCGGTCCGTACAGTCCGCCCGCTACAGCTCGTCCCGGATCGCCAGCAGGATCGGTTCCGTCCGGTTCGGCTGTTCGACCTGGGCGCACAGCCGGTCCATGACGGCGGCGTAGTGCTCGACGTCCGGCCGCTTGTCCAGGTACAGGGCGCTGGTGAGCTGCTCCAGGTAGACGATGTCCGGCAGGTCGGGCTCCGCGAACCGCAGGATCGTGAACGGACCGCCGGCCGCGGCGTGGCCGCCGTAGCGCAGCGGTGCGATCTGGATCGAGATCGAGGGCAGCCGGTTCATCTCGAGCAGGTGATCGATCTGCTCGCGCATCAGCTGCGGGCTGCCCAGCCCGCGGCGCAGCGCCGCCTCGTCGATCACCGCCCACAGCCGCGGCCCGTTGCCGGACAGGAAGATCTCCTGGCGGCGCATCCGCAGCTCGACCCGACGCTCGACCTCGAGCGTGTCGGTCCGGGCGAGCTGGGTGACCGCGCGGGCGTAGTCGCGGGTCTGCAGCAGCCCCGGCAAGAACTGCAGCTCGTACGTGCGGATCAGCGACGCCGCCTGCTCCAGCCCGAGGTAGGTCTCGAACCAGGTCTCCAGCAGGTCGGAGTAGCGGTGCCACCAGCCCGGAGCGTTGGCCTGCCGGGCCAGGCTGAGGAACTCGGCGCGTTCAGTGGGGTCGGTGACGCCGTACAGCGTGATGAGGTCGGCGACGTCGCGCTCCTTGAAGCCGACGCGGCCGAGCTCGAGCCGGCTGATCTTGGCGGGCGACGCCCGGATCGCCTCGCCCGCCTGCTCGCGCGTGACACCCGCGGCCTCCCGCCGGCGACGCAGCTGAGCCCCGAGAGCGATGCGCAGGACCGTCGGGCCGGAGGCCGACGAACCACTGGACAGAACGTCAGCGCGACCCGCGGAGTAGTCCGCGGACTCACCCCGCAGCACGTTCATATTCAGGACCTCCCCGTTCGGGGGAACACTGTGCCGTGAACGGGCGTCCCTCGGCAAGTCGCGGACGGGTGGAACCGCCTCGACGGCTACGGGGCGTGGTGGATCACACGGAAATCACACGGCCAGATCATCGAACTCACCCGCTCGGGCACCCTCGAGGAACGCGGCGATTTCGGCGGGTGTGTAGACGATCACAGGGCCGTTCGGGAAACGGGAGTTGCGCATCGCGACCTCGCCGCTGGGGAGTTTTGCCAGCTCAACGCAGTTTCCGGTGGGGTTGCTCGCGCTGGCCTTCCGCCAGATGAGGGGCTGCTCGTTCAGATGCACGTGCAGATGGTCATGCATCAGAGCTTGCGCGCGCAAGCCGGACGGGCCACGATCCCATGCGGGCGCGGAACCCGATCGGATGTCGACCAGAACGGGCGGCGCGTTCACGGACTGTCACATCCAGTCGCGTGGGGGGAAGAAGATGAGCTATGCGTGGGGGGCGGGTGGTGCGGGGAGAAGCCCCGCGCCGGGCCCGCTGCACACCTCGATCGGAATCGTCCGGGGGGTGAGCAGCAGGAGCCCGGCTCCCGCTTCGCCCCGGCGGCACCGGCAGGACGCACCGCCGGCCGCAGTGTCCCAGTCGATGTCCGGGCCTGCCGCACCGCAGGCCGAGGACGAGGAGGAGACCGGCACCGAGCCCGCCGCCGGCTCCCGGAAGCCCTCGGAGCTCGAACTGCGGCGCCTCGCCGCGGAGCTCGCGCCGATGGTGGACGTCTGGCAGCGCCTGCTCGACCAGCACCTCCCCGACCGGGCGGGCCGGTGCCAGACGTGCACGAAGGGCGGAACGGGGTTGCCGGCGGCTCCCTGGCCCTGTTCGATCCACGGCATCGCCGACCTCGCCCGGCAGTGGCACGACCGCTCGGCCTGACCTGACGGCCCCGACCGTCCCGAGCCTGACCCGGACCGCCTGGCCCCCGACCTCGCGGTCCGGGTCACCCCAGCAGGTCCAGCGTCACCGAGGCCGTCCACGAGTGGTCGCGCGGGCCGATCGGTTCCCCGGTGATCGGCTCGTAGAACTCGGCGAACGAGTGATCGCCGAGCATCTCCAGCGCGGCGTCGCGCAGCACGGCGCGCAGGTCCCACGCCCCGTCCCGGGTCGCCGCCCACACGAGCGCCAGCACCATCCACGGCGACACCGGGCCCCGCCAGCGCTCCCGGCGGCGGAACTCGGGGTGCGACGGCGACACCGTCGGCGGCAGCGGGTGGCGCAGCACCGGGTGCCCCATCCAGTCGTCGCCGAGCAGGATCGCTCGCTGCGCGGCGAGCACGTCCACGTCCCCGCCGGCGATGAGCGGGGCGAACCCGGCGATCGTCACCTGGTCCAGCCACACGCCGGCGCGCACGTCGTAGTCGCGGGCCAGGCCGGTCCGCGGGTCGATCGTGGCCGCGATCCCGGCCCGGAAGCGGGCGGCGTCCTGCTCGAGCTCCTCGGCGACCTCGGTGCGGCCCACCTCGTCGGCCAGTTCGGCCAGGACCTCCGCGGAGCCCGCCAGCAAGGCCGACGCCAGCACGTCCCGCACCCGGAACTCGGCCACTTCGCGCACCGCGGTCTCGTCCCAGCCGACCGCGTGCATCCGATCGAGCAGGTACCACTCGCGCTCGGCCCGGCTGGCCCCCGGATGCGGCCCGGTGCGCGACAGCGGGGCGTCCCAACGCGGACAGGCGGCGAACATCGACTCCCACGGGTGGTGGATCTCGACCAGCCCGACCCCGTCCGGGTCCCGGTGAGTGACCGTCCAGCGGTGCGCGGCGAGGAGGACGTCGAACACGTTCGCGACGTACTCCTCGGCGAGGTCCATCTCCGCGCCGCCGTTGTCGCGGCCGCGCTCCAGGATCATGCGCGCCGCGATCGGCTGGCCCGGCAGCGCGGCCAGCCCGCTGGTCGGCGCCGGATCCGGGTGCTTGGCGTACGCGGTGGTGCTCCAGCGCCGCGGGTCGAACCCCCAGCCGATGCCCGGGTCGTCGAACACGCACAGCGGCAGCATCCCGGTGCGCCACTGCGCAGCGAGCAGACCGTCCAGCTCCGCCATCGCGCGCCGCAGATCCGTCCGGGCCAGGCCGGCGACGACGAGGATCGATGCCCGGTGCCAGCGGTAGTTCCGGCTCGGATCGGGCACGGCCGCGATGATCCGGCCGCGGTCGTTCCGGCGCAGGACGGCCGCAGCGGCGTCGCGCAGGATCGTGCTCTGGAGCCGGGTCACCGGAGCATGGAATCCGACGGGCGGCGATCGCGGCAAGCGGACGTGAGATGTGCTGGCAGGTCTTGATCGCGTCCGGATCGTTCGTCCAGCGGGATCGTGGCCCGTTGCCCGGGCGCCCGGTCAGGTGCGGTGAGGGTCCGGACATCGGGACCGGTGAGCACGGAGGTGCGGCGAGGCGAGTCCGCCGGTCGGGGTGACCGACGCTGCGGGAACGGTGACGATGACGGCGGGCAAGCCGCAGTGTTGGTCAGGAAACCGCAGTGTTGATCAGGAAACCGCAGTGTTGGTCAGGAAACCGCAGTGTTGGTCAGGAACTGCAGTGTTGATCAGGAAAGGCCACGGTGCGATCAGGAAAGCCGCTGTGGTGATCGGGCTCTGCGGCGAAGGAGCAGAGCGCGGGCTCGTGCGCCTCGGTGTCGACGACGGCGAGCGCCGCGGTCGCCTCGCGGTGGCGCTCGGTCAGCGGTGGTGGGACGGTCCGGGGCGTGAGGCCCGGGGTGTTGAGGTGGATCGCGCCTGCAGAGGATTCCTCCCCGCCGTTTCTCGCTGGGGAAGCTGCTTTCCTGCCATCACGCGTCCCGGAGCGGTATGAGGCGCGAGAACCGAACGCTCCGATCTTCGATTGCGGTCACGCGGCTTTCCCGGTCGTTCGCGTGGGGTGTCGACCGGGGACTCGGTGGGGGTGCCGGAAATCGGAAGCCGCGAACTCCGGATGCGCGGGTCCGGAAGTGCGGACGCGCCGCGCGGGATGCGGAGATCGGCTGACCCGATGCGGAACTCGCGGGACTACATGCGGAACTCGCCGCACCGTCTGCGCGACTCGCCGGGCCGAACGCGCGACTCGCGCTCTTCCCCCGGCCCGGCCCCGCCCGTCGGTCGCCGAGGGGCGGTCCGGGGCGGCATACTCCGGGGGTGGCCGGCGAGCAGTGGTTCTGGTGCCTGAAGCACAACACCGTGGAGCCCCTGGAGGGCTGCCGGGCGGCGGACCGGCTCGGTCCCTACCCGGATCGCCAGACGGCGGCGCGCGCCCTCGAGATCGCCCGCGAGCGCACCGAGGCGAACGACGCCGCCGACGAGGACTGGGAGGAGGGCCGCCGGTCCTGAGCGGTGCGTCGGCGGGCCGGGTTGATCGAGGGCCGCGTTGATCGAGGGCCGCGTGGATCGAGGGGCCGCGTTGATCGAGGGGCATTGATCGAGCACCGCCCCGATCGCTACCGCTGCGCGGCCAGNCGCGCCAGGAGCGGGATCGCCGCGATCTTCTCCGGGGTGAGCTCCTCCCACCGGATCCCGTCGGCTGGGCGGACCCCGCGACCGGGCCGG
>Ga0065720_1020741_pt1 | contig 12950 bp, 13 predicted proteins | sample Thericmetagenome_FD_59107 | JGI IMG/M metagenome (GOLD analysis project Ga0065720, IMG submission 59107) | Thermophilic microbial communities from the Joint Bioenergy Institute, California, USA of rice/straw/compost enrichment - eDNA_2 v2... | ecosystem: Engineered > Solid waste > Grass >... | reverse complement strand
CCCCTCCTCGACCGTCCGAGCAGCCTCGGGGAGGCGGCGATGACGGCCCAGGGCCGTGCGCACCGGCCGGGGCGGGACCAAGGCCTGTCGGCGGTGCGGCGTTCGGACCAACAAAGTTTGACTTGACTTCGAGTCAGTTTGGTCGGATGCTGCTTCCACCTCTTCGGAATCCAGGCCTTCCGATCAGTCCGAGCAGGTCAAGGAGGGAATGTCATGGCTTCACCGGCGAAGTTGGCACACGTGGTGCTCTTCACACCCCAGGTGCCGGTCATGCGCGACTGGTACGTCACGGTTCTCGACGGCCGGGTCGTGTTCGAGAACCAGCACGCCGCCTTCATCACCTACGACGAGGAGCACCACCGGATCGCCGTAGCGGACCCCGGCGGCGCCGCTCGGATGGTCGAGGAACAGGTGGGCACGGCCGAGGGCATGCTGCGGGCCAGCGCCGTCGCGGAGTACGACCCGCAGACCGCGCCGAAGGTGAACGAGTCCCCGTACGGGCTGTCCCACATCGCGTTCACGTACAGCTCGTTGAGCGACCTGCTCGGGACCTACGAGCGGCTGCGGGAGCTGTCGATCCTGCCGGGGTCGACGGTCAACCACGGGCCGACCAGCTCCTTCTACTACCCCGATCCCGACGGCAACCAGGTCGAGCTGCAGATCGACAACTTCGCCGACGTGAACGAGGCGACGGCGTTCATGGAGTCCCCCTCGTTCGCCAAGAACCCGGTCGGTGTCACGTTCGACCCGGACGTGTGGCTGCGGCGGCTCCGCGCAGGCGAGCCGGAGCTGTCGATCGTCGCGCCGACGTGGTGAGCGCCGGACTGGTCCCGCCGGCACTGCGCGCGGCGGAGATCGACGACGAGATCCGCGCCCGGGTGGCCTGCCTGGACGTCGTCGGCAGGTTCTTCGAGCTGGTCGACGACGGCCGGGCGGACGAGGCCGCATCGCTGCTGACCCCGGACGTCGAGCTCACCGTCAACGGACGCCTCCTGCGCGGCGCCGAGGTGCGGGCGATGCTGTCCGACCGCGCGGCCGACACCGCCCGCCGGACGGCACACGTGGCCTCGCCGATCGTGTTCCGCCGGACGAGCGCCGACGAGGCACGGCTGAGCAGCCATCTGCAGCACTACGTGCTCGGCGGCGAGCGCACCGCGGCGGCGCCGGACTCGCTGGCGCGCATCGACGACGTCTTCCGCCGGGACGACACCGGCACGTGGCGGCTGGCCCGCCGCACGCTCACCACGATCGCGGGAGCCTGATCCCCGCACTCGCCCCGGGGCCGGATCCGCGGACGGTCCGACCCCGGCCTCCCGGGGAAGTTCCATGCAGCTCTACACCCTGACCGACGGCGTCGCCCGCCGAGAAGGCGCGGAGCTCGCCGTCCTCGATCTCCCCCATCCCGACATCGGCGCCTTGATCGCCGACGACATCGACCTCGCCCGCACGGCACGGGTCCGGCACCGGCGCCCGCTCGAGGGCACGGCGCTGGCAGCGGTCGTGCCCCACCCGGCGAACCTCGTGCTGAACGGCCTGATCTTCCGGGGGCACGCCGCCGAGGCCGGCCTCGAGGAGCCGGCCGAACCTCGGTTCGTCCGGGCCGGCAGCGGCCCGCTCGACGCTCCGGGCGCCCCGATCGTCCTCCCCTCCGACGCACCCGGCGAGATCGACTACGAGGGCGAAATCGCGCTCGTCATCGGGCACGCGGCGCAGGACGTTCCGGATCGGGACGCGTGGCGGACGGTGGCCGGCCTCACCGTCGTCAACGACGTCTCGGACCGCGCCGGTCAGCGGGCCGCGATGAGCGGTGCCACCTGGGACCTCGACGAGATGGTCCGGGCGAAACGCCGGCCGACGTTCAAGCCGTGCGGTCCTGCGCTCGTCACCACCGACGAGTTCGACCCCGAGCCCGATCTCACGATCGAGACCCTCCTCAACGGCGTCACCGTCCAGCGGGACAGCACCCGCAACATGCTCTTCGGCTTCAGCGAGGTGGTCTCCGCGATCTCGCGCAGCATCCCGCTGCGGCCCGGTGACGTGATCTGCACCGGGACACCGGCCGGCGTCGGCTCGGCCCGCGGCCGGTACCTCGCCGACGGCGACACGGTCACGGTCCGGGTGTCCGGCGTCGGTCAGCTCGTCAACCCGGTGCTCGGCCCGCGCCGGTGACCGCACCATCACCGATCCACCCTTCCCACCCCACTCCGTTCGGGAGCTCGCCATGTTCATCGCCACCGCCGTCGTCTCCGTCGTCCTCGCCGCGCTACTCCTGGTCTCGGCCCACGGAAAGCTCACCCGGGAGCCGAAGCAGATGCAGACCCTCAAGAACGTCGGCGTGCCGGAGGACAAGGTCTGGCTGCTCGCCACGGCCGAGATCGCCGGGGCGGCCGGCCTGCTCGCAGGGCTCTTCTGGTGGCCCGTGGGGGCGGCCGCCGGAATCGGCGTCGTCCTCTACTTCATCGGCGCCGTGGCGGCCCATCTGCGGGTCGGGGACAAGCGGATCGCCCCGGCGGCGATCATCCTCGTCCTCGCGGTCGCGGCACTGGCCGGCCGCTTGCTGACGTCCTGAAGGACGGCCGCTGCGTTCGCCTCGCGGAGGCGCCGAGAAGTAGAGTGGAGCCTCCGCAGGTCGAGCAGAGGGGACACGGCAGCGCATGGGGAGGTCGCCGGGAGCGCGGGCGTCGGCCTCGCGCGGCGCCCGGCGTGAGGCGCTCGTCCGGGCCGCCGTCGAGCTGTTCTCCAAGCACCCCTACGAGGACATCTACATCAGCGACATCGCCGCTGCCGCCGGCGTCGCGCACGGACTGCTCTTCTACCACTTCAAGGACAAGCGCGGGCTCTACCTCGCCGCACTGAGCCAGGTCATGGACGAGGTGTCCGCGCTGCACCAGTCGGCCTCGGACGCCGGCTCCCCCGCCGACCGGCTGCGGGCCCTGATCCGCCGCCACCTCGAGTACCGCAGGGACCACCCGATGACGATGCTCGCGATGATGCGCACCGGGCGGGACCCCGAGATCGACCGCCTCTACGAGCGATCACGGGAAGCCACGATGACGTTCATCGCCGAGCTCATCGGGCTCCCCCAGCCGGTCTCGCCCCGGGTTCGCGCAGCCGTACGGGGGTGCATGGGCTTCATCGACGAGATGACGGTCGACTGGCTCACCCACGACTGCGACATCGATCTCGACGAGCTCGAGGAGCTGGCCTTCTCGGCGACCGTGGGGGCGTTGTCGCAGGTGTGCACCGCCGAGGTCGACGCCGCGCACCTGGTCGACGAGCTCCGGTCCGGGGACGGCGATTCCGAGTCTGCGCGCGTGTCCAGCGCTTCGCGTTGACGGCTCGGACGACCCCGCCACATACCGCCGCTCACCGCAGATCACCGATGCGCACCGCGGGATCGATGCGGATGTCGACGAGCAGCGGGAGCCGTCCCTGCCGGATGTGGTCCGACACCGCCGCGAAGTCCGCCTCCTTGCGGACGGTCAGGCCGTGCCCGCCCAGGGCGGACGCGACGTCGGTGAAGTCGGGCCACGGGATCAGCGAGAGCTTCGGATCCACCCCGTAGTCCGCCAGCCGGTCCCATTCGGCGCCGTAGCAACCGTCGTTCACGACGGCCAGGACGAGGGGTGCGCCGTTGCGGACGGCCGTGCCGAACTCGACCAGGCCCATCATGCCACCCCCGTCCCCGACGATGCCGAGGGTCGTCCGCGTGAGATCCGCGACGGCGGCCCCCACGGCGCCCGCCACACCGAGGCCGATCGAACCGAAGCTGCCGGTGTGGGTGAACCGCAGCGGGTCCTCGACGTGGACGTACCGCCACGGCGCGAGGACGTACCGCCCGACGTCGGTCACCAGCGTCCGGTCCGCGGGAACCGCGGCGTCCAGCGCGATCATGGCGGTGCGGACGTCGATCGTCTCGCCCGTGGAGACGTCGGTGTAACCGGCCCGCGGATCGAACGCGGCGAGCCGTTCCCGCAGCTCGGCCGAGCGGAACCGGGCGGGGCGGTGACCGGCTTCGCGGAGCAGGGCGGTCATCGCTCGTGCGACGGCCGTCGCGTCCCCGACGACCCCGGCGGTGACCGGAGTGTCGGCACCCAGCCGGGCCGCGTCCACGTCGACCTGGATCACCGCGCGCCCCTCGGAGAGGGAGCCGTGCGCGGTCGTGTGGCGGTTGAGACCGGCCCCGAAGGCGATCACGCAATCCGCGGTGGCCGCGATCTCGGTGGTCAGATCGTGGGCGACGGTCCCGAGCACCCCGAGATCGAACGGATCACCGCGGAAGAGATCGCGGCCGAGGAGCGTCGTCGCCACCGGCGCCCCCAGCACCTCGGCCAGCTCGAGGAGGGCCGCCCGCGCTCCGGACCGGGCCGCACCGCGCCCCGCCAGCACGATCGGGCGGCGCGCCGCGGCGATCACCCCCAGCGCGGCGTCGAGCGCGTCCTCGTCCGGCCGGACCGCCTGCGGCACGAGCGGGCCGCGGACCGGCGCCCCCGTGGCGACGACCTCCCGGTGGAGATCGGCCGGCATGTCGAGGAGCACCGGACCGCGGATCGAGGCGGCCTCCTGGACCGCCGCGGCGACCGTCGCGGCGGTCTGGTCGGCGGCCAGGATCCGCCGTACCCGGGCCCCGGCCGGCGCGGCGAACGCGCCGATGTCGATCCGTTGGAGGTGGCCGGGGACTCCCGGGGTGTCGCCCGTGACGATGACGAGCGGGGTACGGGCCCGGGCGGCCTCCACGACCGACGTGAGCGCGTTGGTGATGCCGGGACCGTGCGTGACCGTGGCGACCCCCACGGCACCGGACATCCGGGCGTGCACGTCGGCCATGTGGACCGCGCCCCGCTCGTCGACGGCTCCGACGTACCGTCCGCCATAGGTGACGAAGTCGGCGACCACCAGCATGTTCGCGTCGCCGAGCACCCCGAAGACGGTGCCGATCCCCAGCCGGCGCAAGGTGGCCGCGACGACGCCGTGCACCGGCACACCGTTCATTCCCCACTCCTTCGAACCGCCGGACACGGTCTACTGGTCAGTCGGTATACCGACCGTGGACCGGACCGTGCCGGACACACTCGGGAACCTCGGGGAACCGCGGGCCACCTGCGCAACCCGCGCCCCGCTCACCGGGACGAGCTCTGCAGCCCGGACCAGATCAGCTCGAACAGCACCTCGCCCACCTTCTCCGCGCTCAGCCGCGCCCCCTCGGCGTACCAGTGGTGCAGGAAGTTGAGCGAGCCCATGATGGCGACGGCGGCGGGATCGATCCGTGCGTCCGAGGGATCGAGGCCGACGGCCCGCCGGACGGCGAGGATGAACTCGCGGGCGTAGGCGCGCCGTAGGCTCCGTATCCGTTCGCGGTGCTCGGGGGCGAGGAAGCGCCGCTCGTAGCTGAGGGCCCGCAGCGCGCCCATGTTGCGCGCCACCGTGACGCAGTGCGCCACCACGATCTTCCGCAGCGCCTCGACCGGGTCGGGGGTGTCGGCGCAGATCCGCTCGGCGAACCCCACGCCCTGCCGGGCCAGACGGAGGTTGACCTGGAAGAGAACCGTCTCCTTGTTCGGGATGTAGTAGTAGAGGGCGCTCTTGGTCAGCCCCGCGGCCTCGGCCAGGCCGCGGGTGCTCATGTTGTCGTAGCCCTGCTCGAACATCAGCTCCGAGGCGACGTCGAGGATCCGGCACAGCACCGGGTTGTCCGCCCAGTCCTGCTCGTCCTCCGCCTCGGCCGCGACGGCGGGCGGCGCGGGCGGCACGGCCTCGAGGTGCTCCGGCAGGAGCTTCGCCACCGCGGGGAGGCCGCGCAGCACGAGCTCGACGATCATGTCCGCGATCTCGTCCGCGGACAGCCGCCCCTCGAGCTGGTACCACTCGTACATGTTCGCCACGAGGCCGAGCGCACCCTGCGTAGCGACCGGGACGTCGTACTCACGGAACGTGCCGTCGGCCATGCCGCGGCGCAGGGTGTCACGGAAGACGGCTTCGTAACGGTCCCGCAGTTCGACGACCCGCGCCTGGCTCGCGGGCGAGAGATGGGTGCGCTCCTCGAAGAACACGCGGATCTCGTCGAGGTTCGTCACGACGGTCCGCACGTAGTTCCGCAGCAGGCCGGCCACCTGTTCGTCCGGCGTTCCATCGTGGTCGACCGCGGCGGCCACGCGCGCGAGGAACTTCTCGTGGATGGCGAGCAGGAGCGCCTCTTTCGAGCCGATGTAGCGGTAGAGCGTCCGCTTCGTGATTCCGGCGTCGGCCGCGATCTCGTCGGTGGTCACGCGGCCGAACCCCTTCTCGTGGAACAGGCGGGTCGCCGCGCTCAGGATCAGGTCACGGTCGACCACGCCACGCCCTCCTCTCGAAGCTCCACCCACCTCCAGGACACTACGACAGCGCCGCCGCCCGCTCCTGGAGCACCATCGCGCGCAGCTCGTGCTTCAGCTTCTTGCCGAGCGGGTTGACCGGCATCCGGTCCACGATGTGGACGGCCTTCGGGCACTTGTAGTGCGCGATCCGGTCCCGACAGAAGGCGATCACGTCGTCCTCGGCGACGACGGCCTCCGCCTCCGGCACGACGAACGCCGTGACGGCCTCGCCCCACCGTGGGTCGGGGATGCCGACCACCGCCGCGTCGGCGATCGCGGGATGGTCGAGCAGCACCCGCTCCACCTCGACCGTGAACACGTTCAGCCCACCGGACTTGATCATGTCCTTGAGCCGGTCGACGAAGTAGAGGTAGCCGTCCTCGTCGGCCCGGACCAGATCGCCGCTGCGGAACCAGCCGTCCGCGAACGCGGCCTCGGTGTCGCCGGGGCGGCCGAAGTACTCCTTGAACACGCTCGGGCCGCGGTACTGCAGCTCCCCGACCTCACCCGGCGCCACCTCGGCCCCCGCGGCGTCGACGATCCGCACGTCGACGTAGCCGTGGGGTTTGCCGAGCGTGCCGCGCCGCAGGATCAGATCCGTGGTGTGGCGGGTGGTCACGAGCCCGGTCGAGGTCTCGGTCTGGCCGAACATGAAGAAGACCTCCGCGCCGAGCCCCTCGCTCAGCTGGCGCAGCTGCTCGTCCGTGTGCTGGGCGATACAGGTGCCGACGACCTGGAGCGACGACAGGTCGTACGCCGCGAGGTCCTGCTCGACGACAGCGTTCCACATCATCCCGATGCTGAACGCGAAGTTGACGCGGTACCGCTCGATCGTGCGGAGCATCTTCACCGGATCGAAGTCGTCGAGGAGGACGAGGGTTCCGCCGTCGGCCAGCACGGGGGTGGAGGACGTGATCAGCCCTCCGATGTGGTTCAGCCCGGCGGTGACCAGCCCGCGCACGACCGGGCCGAGCCGGTCGCGGTAGCGCCCCCAGACGAACCGGGCGGTGATGTCGTCGGCCGCCACGATGTTGGCCTGGGACAGCACGACGCCCTTGGGCCGGCCGGTGGTCCCGGACGTGTAGATGATCACCCAGCCGGCGTCGGCCAGATCGACGTCCCCGCGTGTGCGGTGATCGCCCGCGGCGGCGAGCAGGTCCTCGAAGTCGTGGTCCGCGGTGATCCGCCGGGCACCCTGCGCCGCCTGGCAGGACCACAACGGACGGTCCAGGTGCGACAGCACCTCGGTCGCGGTGTCGGCGTAGCGGGTGGAGTACACCAGGCCTGCGCTCTGCGAGTCCGTCAGCTCGTAGGCCATCTCGCGCGGGCTCAGCCTGCGGTTGATCAGGACGACGGTGGCGCCGATCTTGGCCGCCCCGTACACGACTTCCAGGTACTCGACACAGTTCTGCATCAGCAGACCGAACCGGTCGCCGGGGCCGATGCCGAGCCGTTCGAGGGCGTTCGCGACGCGCCGCGCCCGCGCGTCGAACTCGGCGTACGTGCGGCGTACGCCCTGTTCGGCGTCGATCACGGCTACTCTGCCGGGGTACTCCCTGGCCACGACCTCCGCGGTCCAGCAGAGGTCCTGTCTCGAGCGCGGGCGCACGCTGGGCACAGTGGGGCTCATTCTCGTCCTCCGCGAGCAGGCGGACAGGGGATGGGGAAGGCAACGAAGGGGTAAACTGGGCACCCAGTATATTGAGTCGGGTTGCCGTGTCAACGGCCGAATCTGCCCTGGTCACGACGCGGTCCAGTGGTCGATGTCCGGCTTGCGCTCCCGGTCGACCAACTCGATCCGCGGACCGTGCCGGGTCTGGTGATACGTGAACAGTCGCGGTTCGCGGCCGGCCACCGTCACCTCGACCGGTGCGCCCCCGTCCGCCAGCGCCGCGACCCGCTCGGTGAAGTCGGCCGCCCAGAAGCCGAGGTGATGGATGGCCGGCACGACGGGGCCGTCGCCCGGCCACCACGGCGACCCCGAAGGCGCCTCGATCAGCTCGATCGCCTGGACACCGGCTGGGCTGCGGGAGTAGGTGAACCGGAACGTGCAGTCCACCGTTCCCGATGCCGTGCGCAGGCGGAGCGATTCCGTCCGCGGGCGTTCGAAATCCAGGCCGACGAGGCCGACGAGCTCGTCGATCGCGGCGTCGAGATCCGCGACCACGATCCCGACGTGGGAGAAGTCGACGAACGTCACGGAACGACCGGGCGGCCCAGATGCGGCGCGATCAGCCGGGGTGACCAGTCCAGGCCCTCGTCGACGTGCACGACGACCGAGCGTGCCGCGAGATCGGCCAGTTCGGACTCGATGCGGTCCCGCAGGTGCGGCACCAGGTAGCAGGCGGGCGAGGTGAGCCGCAGATACACCTCCACGGCGTCGTCGCGCACCTCCACCCGCTCCACGAGGCCCATGTCCACCAGCCCCATCGGCCTCCCGGCCGCCACGCTGCAGGGATCGAGGACGGCGTTCAACCGTTCGGCGACGTCCGGTCGCACGCCCTCAGCCACGGCCGGCCTGCCACTTCGCGACGATCTCGGCGTGGGAGGTCGTGGAGTACGGTTCCGGCAGGTCACCGGCCTGGTCGCCGGCGAACTCGTCGTCCGCGATCCCCGCCCGGGCGGCGTCCAGGTCGATGCCGTGCACGCGCGCGTAGTTCCCGCCCAGGATGTTCGCCCTGTCCTCCGGGCCGAGCTGCCGGATCGGCCCGAACAGGCCGGCACCCTCCAGGAGATCCTCGGGGATCGTGAAGTCGGCGAACGCCTCCAGTGCCGGCCGCGGATGGTAGAGCGTGGTGCCGGAGCCCCAGAACAGGCGGCGGAACAGGCGATGGCCGCCGATCCGCACGAGGCCGAGCAGGATCTCCGCGAACGCCCGCGGCCGCCGTTCCAGGATGATGTTCTGGATCTCCATGTTGACGTAGACGTTCTCGAACCGGGCCAGCAACCAGGCCGTCTCGTCGAGGAACGCCATGCCGCCGTGCACGATCTCGAAGGTCAGCTCGGGGAACGCCGCCGCGGCGCCCTCGATGTCGCCGGGATGGTAGGAGTCCTTCACCGGGACCGGCCCGATCGGCACGGCCTTGTGCACCGCGATGTGCCGGATGCCCAGCTCCATCGCCTTCTCGTAGACGGGGAAGACGACCTTGGGGTCGTCCATCCGCCAGAGCTCGATGTCGCCGGTCGCCCAGCTGTTCGGGTACAGCTTCAGCCCGATCGGACGCAGCAGGTCGGCCTGGCGCTCGAGCTCGGTCAGTGCGCCGCGGCCGAGCATCGGGTCCACGGCGGCGTACGCGCCGAGGAACCGGTGCGGCCACCGCTCGAGCGCCTCGGCCGTCTTCTCGACCGAGACGAGCCCGTCGCGGAAGGCCGAGATCGGCAGCGGGTGCATGATCGCCGCGTCCGTCGGGCTCTCCCGGAACAGCAGGTTCGCGGTGTCCTCGACGGACCAGTCGCTGAGGTAGATCTCCGCCGGCAGCCCGTAGCGCGGATCGGGTGGGTTCCGGGCCATGTAGTAGGACAGCTCGGCGATGATCTTCGCGTGCGCGGGGACCGCGTAGTTGCTGGTGTCGAAGTTGTAGGCGTGCGCGACCGCGTCGAGCACGAACATCCCTGAAAGCACGTGGCTCTCTCCGTTCCGTCGGCCGGTCAGAGCGCCGGGTAGGCGCTCTGCGAGTCCGTGATCGTTGCGAACAAGGGCAGGGTCTTCTCGATGGCGAAGCGGTGCAGGTCCTCGCTGTGCGCCGCGCACAGGTCCTCGAGGACGAACACCGCGAAACCGGCGTCGCCCGCGTACCGGGCGGCGGACTCCACGACGAAGTTCGTGGCGACGCCGCCGAGCAGGAGCGTGTCCACACCGGCCCGGCGCAGCCGCTCGTCGAGCCCGGTGCCGGAGAACGGGCTGACGCCGCCCTTCGTCACCACCAGCTCGCCCGGCAGGGGCGCCGCCTCGGCGCAGAACTCCGCGCCGGGCGTCCCCTCCGCGAGGACACCCTGTTCCTCGAACGCCGCGAAGGCCGGGCTCCGGTTCACCCGCCGCAGGCCGGCGGGATCGAAGGCCAGGCGGGCGTGCACGACGAGATCACCGGTGCGTCTGGCCCGCTCCAGCACCTGTGCCACCCGGGGCAGCACCCCCCGGGCCGCGGTGTGGACCGTCGCCCCGGATCGCGCGCCGAGCGCGCCGCCGGGACCGCACACGTCGATCTGGAGATCGCACAGCAGGAGGGCTCGCCGGCTCATCGCGGCGCTCCGGCGGGAACGGCGAGTACGGCCTCGGCCGCGAGCGTCTCCCGGTCGTCGGGATGGGCGATGCGCAGGATCCGGGCGGCGCGCTCGGCGGCGGTCGCGCCACGCAGGACCGCGGTCCCGTACTCGGTCACCACGTGGGTGACCGCGGAGCCCGGCAGCTGGACGTGCCCGGCCCGCGCCACGATCTTGCTGCGTCCCCGGGCGTCCCTGGCCTCGATCGCGATCACGGAGCCCGCTCGGACCGCACCCGCCGTCGCGTAGTCGACCAGTCCTCCCCCGCCGAACATCGCGTCGCCGGACGGGCAGCCGACCTGGCCGAGCAGGTCGACCCGGCCGGCCGAGTTGACCGCGACGTAGCGGGCGAAGCCGGCGAGGTGGCCGACGTCGTGCGCGTGGGAGGAGGGAGCCAGGCGGACCCGGGGGTTCCCGTCCAGCCAGGCGAGGAACCCCGCCGAACCGCGAGCCGCGGTGCCGACCACGCACGCACCCGGGGCGCATGGCAGGTCTCCCGCGACGACTCCCGAGTCCACGAGATCGCGGACGTTGTCCGTGAGCAGCCCGGTGTGCACCCTCAGCGAGCCGGGTCGGCGCCGGAGCAGCGCCGCCGCGACGCCGGCGAGCGCCCGCCCGACCCCGAGCTCCACCACCGCGTCGTCCGGGATCAGCGCGGCCACCTGCCGGCCGATCTCGAGCTGGGCCTCGGTCGGGGGCGGTGGCGGCTCCTCGGCCACGGGCTCCGCGCTGTCGACGACGAGCTGGCACTCGGCTTCGCTGATCCAGCGATCCGCCGTCGTGACCGGAAGCGCGGAGTTGCACTCCAGTGCCCGAAACCGCGCCACCGCGGCGGCCGTCGCGACCACGTCGAAGGACAGCCCGGGGCTGATCCGGCCGTCCGCGGCCCGGCTCCCGGCGACGAGGAGACCGTCGATCCCCAGGTCACCGTCGGCGAGGAGGCGCTCGAACCCGTTCATCGACGCCGGGAACAGCTCGGCCTCCCCCGCGCGTACCGCGCGCAGCCCGGCCGCCCCCGCGGCCAGGAACCGCACCCGGTGGCCACGCAGCCGCCCGACGGTGGCGAGCTCCTCCGCGCCGCCGACGGCGACCTGGATGATCTCGACCGCGGTGCGCTGCGGCAGCACGTGGTCGACCAGCGCGCGGATCAGCGTGCGTGGCTCGCCCGCCCCCGTGCCGACCAGGAGCCGATCGCCGTCGCGGACGAGGGCGACGAGCCTGGCGCCGATCTCGGCGGGGTTCACCGGAGCAGTCCGAACTGGTCGAGCGGCTGGTCCGCGCGGGTGTCGAGGACGACGTTCTTCACCTCGGTGTAGTGGGCGATCGCCGAGTCGCCGTTCTCCCGCCCCAGCCCGCTCTGCTTGAACCCGCCCATGGGTGCCTCGGTGAAGTTCCAGCCGTAGGTGTTCACCCAGACCGTTCCGGCCCGGATCCGGCGCGCCACCCGCAGCGCCCGCTTCCCGTCCGTCGTCCAGATCCCGGCCGCCAGTCCGTAGGAGGTGTCGTTGGCGATGGCGACGGCCTCGTCCTCGTCGTCGAAGGGCAGCACGACGCCCACCGGGCCGAAGATCTCCTCGCGGCTGACCGGCAGCTGGTGGTCGGCCCCGGTGATCAGGCCGGGCGCCATGAAGGTTCCGGCGGCAAACGGATCGTGGTCGAGCCGCTGCGCGCCGTGGACCTGCGCGCCGGCGACCGTCGCCGATCGCACGTAGCCCTGCACCTTCGCCAGCTGCGCAGCCGAGACGATCGGGCCGATCTGGGTGCGCTCGTCGGAACTGCGGCCCACACGCAGCGTGCCGACGGCGGCCACCGCCCGCTCCACGAACTCCTCGTAGAGCCGCCGCTGCACGAGGATCCGCGAGCCGGCGATGCAGGTCTGTCCGCAGTTGCGCATCAGTGCCGTGACGGCCCCGGCCACCGCCTCGGCCGGGTCCACGTCGTCGAAGAACACGGTGGGCGACTTGCCACCCAGCTCCAGGGTCACCCGGGCGATCCGGTCCGCGGCCGCGGCCATGATCCGCTTGCCGGTGGCTGTCGATCCGGTGAACGCGATCTTGTCGACCCCGGGGTGGGCGACGAGCGCGGCCCCGACGTCACCGGCCCCGCAGACGACGTTGACCACCCCCGGCGGGACCCCGGCCTCGTCGACGATCCGCGCCAGCACCAGCGCGCTGAGCGGGGTGAGCTCCGACGGCTTGATCACCACGGTGTTGCCGAGGGCGATGGCGGGAGCCATCTTCCACACGGCCTGGATCAGCGGCCCGTTCCACGGCAGGATCAGCGCGCACACCCCGACCGGCTCGCGCATCGTGAAGTCCACGTAGCGGGGCGAGACGG
>Ga0065720_1005407_pt1 | contig 12956 bp, 14 predicted proteins | sample Thericmetagenome_FD_59107 | JGI IMG/M metagenome (GOLD analysis project Ga0065720, IMG submission 59107) | Thermophilic microbial communities from the Joint Bioenergy Institute, California, USA of rice/straw/compost enrichment - eDNA_2 v2... | ecosystem: Engineered > Solid waste > Grass >... | reverse complement strand
TTGCCTCCGGCTTCCTTCAGATTCGGCCTCGCGACCGACACCCTTGCCCTCGGCTAATGGTAGGCGCTCGCCAGCCCCCATTCCGGACTTTCACCGTAGAGATGACGCCCATGCCGGGCGTACAGCGAAAACGGCCGGCCGGGAACCGCGTCCCGGCCGGCCGCCTGACGGGGAGAAGCGTCAATGCTCCTGCCAGCTCTCCAGATACCGCTTCTGATCGTCGCTGAGCCGGTCGATCCCCGCGCCCAGCGATTCGAGTTTCAGCCTTGCCACCTGCTCGTCGATCTCGTACGGCACGTTCACGACGCGGCGGCCGATCGTTTCGTGCGCCTCGTTCACATACTTCAGCGCCATCGCCTGAAGGGCGAACGTCATGTCCATGATCTCGGCCGGATGGCCGTCGCCCGCCGCGAGGTTGACGAGCCGCCCCTCCGCGAGCAGGTAGAGCCGGCGGCCGTCCGCGAGCCGGAATTCCTCGATGTTCTTGCGCACCGTCCGCTTGCTCACGGACAGCGCCTCGAGATCCGGCTTGTTCACTTCGACGTCGAAGTGGCCGGCGTTCGCGAGCAGGGCGCCGTCCTTCATCACTTCATAATGCTCGCGGCGGATGATGTCGCGGTTCCCCGTTACGGTGATGAAAATGTCGCCGATCTTCGCCGCCTCCAGCATCGGCATGACCGCGAATCCGTCCATGTACGCCTCGACCGCGCGGATCGCGTCGACTTCGGTCACGACGACGTTCGCGCCGAGCCCTTTCGCGCGCATCGCGACGCCTTTGCCGCACCAGCCGTACCCGGACACGACGACCGTCTTGCCCGCCACGACGAGGTTCGTCGTCCGGTTGATGCCGTCGAACACGGACTGGCCGGTGCCGTACCGGTTGTCGAACAGATATTTGCAGTAGGCGTCGTTGACGGCCACCATCGGGAATCGGAGGGCGCCGTCCCGCTCCATCGCCTTCAGGCGCAGAATGCCCGTCGTCGTCTCCTCCGCGCCGCCGCGCACGTTCGCGAGCAGATCCTGCCGCTCCGCATGCAGGATGGCGACAAGGTCGCCGCCGTCGTCGATGATGAGGTCCGGCTTCGTCTCCAGCGTCTTGACCAGCAGCTCCTTGTACTCCTCCGGACTCGGATTGTACTTCGCAAATACCGCAATGCCGTCTTCGACCAGCGCGGCGCAGACGTCATCCTGCGTCGACAGCGGATTGCTGCCCGTAATCGCCACTTCCGCGCCGCCGGCGGCGATCACCTTCGCGAGATAGGCCGTCTTCGCCTCGAGGTGAAGGGAAATCGCCACTTTCAAGCCCGCGAACGGTTTCTCCCGCTCGAACCGCTCCCGGATGCGGTTCAGCACCGGCATGTGCGCCGCCGCCCAGTCGATCTTCAAATGTCCTTCCGGCGCAAGCCGGATGTCGGTGATGATGCTTCTCTCCACAACGCCCAACGGGGCAACCTCCTTACCCGGCGCCGGCTCATGCCGGCCCCGAACAAATTTTACAAATCGATGCGATAATGGCCGCCGAGCGGATGAAACGGCACCGTCCGCAGCGCATCCAGCCAGCCGCCGCCCCAGGCGTTCCACATCGCCGCCATGTTGAGCACCCGCTCCTGCTGACGGCCGCCCGGCGCCAGCCAGTCGCCGATCCGGTCGAACCGCTTGACATCGGCTTCGAACCGCCGGCTGCGCGACTCCAGCGCCTTCTGCTCGAGCCAGCGGATCTGTTCCCGGATTTTCTCCTTGTTCTTCTGTCCGAGCGGCCCGAGTCCGGCGTCCGCGGCGGCGAGCGCCGCGAGCAGCGGATCGTACAGCGCGTCGAACCGCTGCGCCGCTTCCGCGAACAGCCGTTCCACCGGCAAGCTGTCATGCTTCGCCAGCCAGGCGCGCTTGCGCTCCTCCAGCCGCTCGCAGACATCCTCCAGGGTCAGCCCGAACATTTCCATCCGCTTGCGGATCGCCCCGTCCGTCACCGTGAACGACATGCGCGGGACGATGATCGGCATCTCCATGCCGAACGTCCGGAACGCTTCGCCGACCTGCGCCCAATACGCGATCTCGCCCTGGCCGAGCACCGTCGCGAGCACCGGCAGCACATAATCCTGCATGAGCGGGCGCGTCAGCACGTTGTTGCTGAACAAATCCGGCGCTTCCAGCGCAAGCCGCTCCAGCTCGCCGCGCTCCAGCGCGAAGGTGCGCCGCTTGTCGACGAACTTCCCGCCGTTGCGATACAGCATGACCCGTTCGCCCGCCGGAGCGCCCGGACCGATCCCGCCGAACCGCTCGTCGCGGAACATGAACAGGTTCGCGCCGCCCGGCTGCAGCTCCGCCTGCACGGTGTAGCCGAGCCGCCTGAGCTTCGACTCCGCCGAAGCGAACGCCGCCTCGAGCGCCTCGTTTTCGGCGGCCATCCGCCGGAACATCGGCGCTTCGACGGCCCGGATCGCCGGATCGTCCGCATCCATCAGAATGAGTCCGTCTTCGGCGAACAGATCCGCCATCAGCGCGCCGAACCATTCGGACAGCGTCTCCGCGCGCGCGGCCGCCGCTTCAATCCGGTCGAGCAGGGCGGGCTTGTGCTCGGAATCGGGCAGCGAGGCGGCCAGCTCCCGCATTGCTCCCTCCATCCGGCCGCGGCCGAGCTTCGTCCGGCTGACCGAGGTGCGCGGGTGCTCATCCCGCTCGACCGCGATCCGCACAAGCCCCGTCTCGTTCGATACGATAAACGCGTGGTTCGCTTCCTGCCAGTCGTGGTCTTCGCCGGCGATCCAGAACACGGGGACAACCGGGCGGCCGATCTTCTGTTCCGCCCATCGCGCCGCGTGGATGACGGAGAGCGCCTTGTAGATGACGAGGACCGGACCCGTGAACAATCCGGCCTGCTGGCCGCCGACGACGGCCGGCGCTCCGGCCGTCAGCCGGTCGATGTTCGCCAGCGCCGCGCCCGAAGCGCCGATGCGCTTGTTGTATGCTTCAAGCGCCTCCGCAACCCGCTTCGCGTCGGCGCGGTCATGACGGTGCCGCTCGAGCCGCTCCGCCCTCCGGCGCCAAGCATCCGGATCGCCGGCATGGCCGCCGAACAGAGAGGCCAGCTCCGGATCGTCCCCCCTTACATAGGCATCGCTGACGGGCGAACTGATCAAATTCGTCAAACAGTGAACGTGCATGGATGCGTCCGTTCCTCCTCGCGCACACTCCGCTTGTTGATGTTACATCTGATTGTACCAACGCGTGCCACAACCGTCAAAACCGACACCCGTCCGCGCATGTTTGGAAAAAAGGACATTCCGGGAAAAAGAAGGGGAAAATCAAAAAAACCTCCGGCTTCCGGAGGCTTCACACTTCGACGATCGAACGAATGAGGCCGATGATCAGCAATATGATGTACAGGACGGCCAGGACGAAAAAACCGATCCGCCAGATGACCCGGACGATGCGGACGGGATCGAATTTCCCTTTCGTCCGGTGCTGCAGATTGCCGAGCAGGCCGGCTCCGATCAGCATGATCAGCAGAATGCCGTAGAAACCGAACGACCCGCCGAAAAGCTGGTTGAACAGCCCGGAGACGCTGCCGATCAGGAACACCATCGTCACGTCCATCGCCAGCCGGATCGACTGCCTCCGGTCCCTCGAGTAAAGGTACGTTCCGATATAGACGGCCGCGAACGGTATGAACGGCAGAACGGACAAATAGCCGTACGCCTGCTTCACGACTTCCCATAATGCTCCCATGGCTCCAAGCCTCCCCCCGGCTCTTCCGGTCCGATCGCACCGATCAGGGCCGCAGCCGCCTCGTTGAGCGGCGCAGCGATGCCGGCTTTTCGGGCCAGCCGGGCGACCCCGCCGTTGATTGCGTCAATTTCCGTCAGCCTGCCCGCCTCGACGTCCACGAGCATGGAGGAGCGGTTGTCCGCCGTCCGCCGGATGACGTCGAGCAGCCGGTCCCATTCTCCGCCGTCCGTCCGCATGCCGGAAGCCGCAAGCACCGCGAGCGTCTCGCGAAAGAGCGCTTTCATCAGCCGGAGACGGACGGGATCCCCGGGCAGCTCCCCGTTCCGCACGCGGAAGAGTGCGGTGAGCGGATTGACGACCGCGTTCACGAGCAGTTTGCCGTACACATGGTCCATGATGTTGTTCGACAAGACCGCCGCAATTCCTGCCGCGGAGAGCGTGTCAATCAACAAAATTTGGCGCTTTCTGCCGATCGCCGAATGCGTGCCGATCACGGTCCTGCCCTCACCGGTCAGGCGGACGGCGGCCGGCCCTTCGCGCAGCGCGCCTTCCGTCGTCACGGCTTGAAGGAGCGGCGTCTCCGGCATGCGGGCGGCGAGCTGCTCCATATGGCCGATGCCGTTGGCCAGGCAGACGACCGGCGCGCGATCCGCTCCGGCGAGCGCGCGCAGGAAGCGGACGGCCGGTTCCGCGGCGAGCTGATGCGATTTCATCGCCGCGATGATCCACCGCTCCCGGCCGGCTGACGCCTCAGCCTCAGCCGCCGCCGCGGCGGCCTCCGGTTCGGCCGGACGCGCGTCGAGCGCGGCGCGCACCGTCCCGCCCCCCGCGGCCAGCGCCGCGCCTTCGGCGCGGATCCGTTCGGCCTGCTCCCGCGTCCGCGTCCACAGCCGCGTTCCGACACCCGCGGCGGCCAGCCGCACCGCCCAGGACAGGCCGATGGCGCCGCCGCCCGCGATCTCGATCAGCATCCCGATCCCTCCCGTCCATTTCGGGATTATTGTATCATCCGCCCGAAAACGACGAAAGGCATGTCCCGGCCCTGTCGCCGTCATGCCTCGGGATGCGCCCGCAAACGCCGTTCGCGGACGCGCAACCTGACTATTCGATGCGCTCGAGATTGCCGTTCGCATCCATTTTGAACCGCGGCTTCGCCTCCTCCTCTTCCTCCAGCACCGCCAGCCGCCTCGCCCGGTCCATGATCTGGATCAAGGTCTTGTAGTCTTCGTTGACGGCGCGAAAATCGGATTTGGCGTTCGTGATGTCCCGGATCAGCTGGTCGTTTTTGGCGCGCAGCTCCTGGATCTCCTCATCCCGCTCCTTCAATTCTTTCTCGAGCGACTTGATCTGGCGNACCGCGTCCTGGTAGGCATTGCGCCAGCCGCGCAGATGCCGGATGATCGCATCGAACGACAGCGGTTCCTCGCCGCCCGCCGCGACCCGTCCGGCCTGCTCGCCCTGATCGCCCTGAGGCGGCGGCAGCTGCTGCCCGGAGCCGGCTTTCTTCATCTGGTTCCGCTTCTGCCGCTGCTGCTTGGCCAGTTGAATCGCTTCTTCATAACGTTTGCGCACGCAGCTGTTCCAGCGGAATCCGCATGCCGCGCTCGTCCGCCCGATCCGCTCGCCCACTTCCTCGAACGCCGCAAGCTGCGTGCTGCCTTCCCGGATATGGCGAAGCGTCACTTCGGCCAAAATGAGATCGTCTTCCGGTGTCCATGCGTCTTGTCTGACTGCCGCCATAAAGCCACAACCTCCCGCAAAGGAATTCGCTTGTTTTATCTCTATGCCCTTGGTAGAGTTCATAGAATCTATCGCATACTCAAATGTATTGCCAATATCCCCGGGACGCATACATCATGCCGCCCGGCGGGCATCCTAACCTGGAACGGCGCGGGAAGACGCGAAAAGTTCGCCTTTTCGTCAAGGTTGCCGGTTTACTCGGGCGCCAAGCGGCGCTATAATGGACGTTAGGTTATGGGATCCGTGGCAACGAGAGGGGGATATCGACATGGCACGCATGTTCCGGGTGCTCGGTCTGTTCACGCTTGCGATCGGGCTGATGGCTTTCGCGGGCGGCTTGATCGAGATGGCGCTGCTCTTCTTCTTCCAGACCGCGTTCTTCGTCCTGCTGGGTTACCTGAATCTGTCGGAACGCAGCTACATCTTGACGTTCTGGGGATATATGATCGTCGCCTTCCTCGGCTTTACCTATTGGACCGTCTTCGAGATGGGATTGCCTTACTGATTCGGCGGCGAACGAGAACAGCCTCGCATTCCTGCGAGGCTGTTCTCGTATTTTCAGGGGCGCTCGAGCACGATCACCTTGAACAATTCGCTCATCCCGTCATCGATCAGCAGCTGGCGCACCGCCCGGTTGCGGCGCGCGGCCGGGGAGAACGGGTCCGTTCCGTCATGTTCCGCCAGCAGTTCCAGCGCGCCGCACTCAAGCAGGAACCGCTTCTGCGTGCCGTACCAGGCGGCGCGCCACCCCTTGCCCTCGGCCGCGCGCCGGACCGCGGTGAAATTGACGTGCGCGGTAATATCCTGATCGCCCGGGTGCAGGTAGGGGTCGTCGTGCATGATATGCCGCCGGTAGCAGCGCATCGTGCCCTTCATGCGGTGCGGCGCGAGCAGCTCCTCCTGCGCGTCGCCGTAATCGATCAGCACGATCCGGCCTTCCCGCATGATGCCCAGCATCCGCTCCAGCCATTCCAGCGCGTCCGTCCCCCACTCGAACTCCTGCCCTTCGAGCGGGCTGAATCCCTCCGCCTCCAGCCGGTCCAGCGACGGCCCGTCCAGCGGCATCAAGGCGTCGCGCAGCCGGCCTTCCCGCTCGTCGTACGCCGCTCCGATCTCCCACAGCTGTCCGCCTTCGCGCTTGATGCGCCGGAACGGGAACGCGTCGAGCAGCTCGTTCGCGATGAGAAGCGGCCTTTCCGCTGCGACAAGGCGCGCCTCCGCCTCATCCGGCGCGAGCGCCTCGACCGCCGCCGCGAGGCCGGCTTCCGCGGCGCCGCGCCGGGCCGCCTCCCGATGGCCGGAATGGCTGTCCGCCATCACGTACCGGACGGCGGCCGCCCGATCGGGATCGATGCTCCGCCATTCTTCCAGCAGCCGGATGCCGAGGCGCCCCGTGCCGGCACCCCACTCGAAGACGACCGGACGCCGGCCGTCCTCCGCAAACGACCGGCTCGCATAACGCGCCAGGACGGCGGACATGACGCCGCCGACATCGGCGCTTGTGTAGAAATCGCCCTCCCGGCCGACCCGGCTCGGGCCGGCGGCGTAATAGCCGTGCTGCTCGTCATACAGACAGACGGCCATATAGTCGCGGAACGAGATGGCCGGCAGAATCCGGCGCTTGCCGTCCGCGTCCGTGACATGGCCCGTCCGTCCGCTTTCCCGGATGCGCCGGATCAATTGCCCGGCCAGTTCCGCGTTCCGATTGTCTTCCCCTGCCGTCATCATTCGCATCCTTTCCGAACGGCGTCCCCCGCCCCGCAAAATCCGGCGGAAGGGACAAAACCGCGCCTACCGATTATAATGGGATCAAGTCCGGCATACGTATGGTGTTATCCGGCCGCGAGAGGAGGACCAGCGCTTGCATCGTCCGCGTTCCAAACGGCTCGCCGCCATTCTGGCAGCCGTCATCTTCATCTGGGCAGCGGCTCCCGGGCAGGCGCTCGCCGTCGACGAAAGCGCCATGAGCGACGGGGAAATCCGCGAGCTGCTCGAGAAAAGCTTGAACATCGTCGAGCTCGACAAGGAGATCGAGCGGATCGCCGGTCAACGCCGGGAGACGGACGGTCAGATCCGGGCGCTGACGGACCGCATCGCCGGGCTCGAGTCCGAACTCGAGATGCGCCGGGAACGTGTCGGAGACGTGCTCAGGTCCTGGTACATGGGCGAGCGGGACGTGCTGCTTCAGGCCATTTTCTCGTCCGACAGCCTGTCGGATCTGATGGCCATGCTCGACTATCTCGATGAAATGCTGTCCCATGACAAGTTTACGATCAATGCCTACCGGAAGCAACGGGAAGACTGGCTGAAGGAGCGCGAGCGGCTGGTTGCCGAGGAGCGGCGGCTGGCCGAAATCGAGGAGAACCTGCGCCGGCAGCGCGAGCGGGTGCTGCGGCTCCGGGCCGAAGTGGACGACATCCTCGCAACCAGCGGGGACAGCGACCGGCTGCGGCTGCTCATCGCCGAATGGATCGCCTGGTGGGAAAATACCGGCCTGCCCGAAGTCGAGCGCCATTTCCGGGCCTTGGCGGCCGCGATGGAAGGCCTTCCCGGCTGGCTCGCCGAGCGGAAGGATCTGGTGAAGTCTTCCGGGTTCACCTATACGGTGCGGCTGCCGGAAGAGGATCTGAACGCATTTTTAAGGGAGCAAAATCCGCTGTTCAACGATTTCGCCTTCCGCTTCGATAACGGCGTCGTGTCGGCGTACGGCCGCCGCGAAGGGCTCGAAGTCGAAATCGCCGGCCGCTACGCCATCGAGGACGAACCCGAGCATGCCGTGCGCTTCCATACCGAGAAGATCGTGTTCAACGGCTTCGCGCTGCCCGACACGACGATCCGCGAACTGGAGCGGCGATTCGATCTCGGCTTCTATCCGCAGCTGCTGGTGCCGCTCGTCCGCGCCACCGGCGTCGAAGCCGACGACGGCGTCCTGACCGTCGAGCTGCGCATCGGGCTCCGCCGCCGGCAGCAGGATGAAGCGGACTGACCCGGATAAGCGAACCATTCAAGCCCCGCGGCGGGCGCCATCCCGCGGCGGGGCTTGATGCCGTCCGGTGGCCGCCTCACAGCTTCTCGGCCGCCAGCTGCGCCAGCTTCGAGCGCTCCCCTTTCTCCAGCGTCACGTGACCGCTGATCGATTCCGTCTTGAACCGCTCCACGATCAGCGTCAGCCCGTTGCTCACCGAATCGAGATACGGGTGGTCGATCTGCTCCGGGTCGCCGATCAGCACGATCTTGCTCCCCTCGCCGACGCGGGTGACGATCGTCTTCACCTCGTGCCGGGACAAGTTCTGCGCCTCGTCGATGATGATGAACTGCCCCGGGATCGACCTGCCGCGGATGTAGGTCAGCGCCTCGACCTGGATGCTCCCCAGCCCCATCAAAATTTTATCGAGATCCCCCGACTTCTTCGCATCGAACAAGAACTCGAGATTGTCGTAGATCGGCTGCATCCAAGGGCGCAGCTTCTCGTCCTTCTCGCCCGGCAGATAGCCGATATCCTTGCCCATCGGCACGATCGGCCGCGCGATCAAGAGTTTCTTGTACCGCCGCTCATCCTCCACCTTGTGCAGCGCCGCGGCCAGCGCCAGCAGCGTCTTGCCCGTTCCGGCCCTGCCGGTCAGCGTGACGAGCGGGATGTCGTCGCTCATCAGCAGCTCCAGCGCCATCCGCTGCTGCGCGTTGCGGGCGGTGATGCCCCAGACGGGATCGCCGGCGAGGCGCAGCGGCTCCAGCCGCGTCCCGTCAGCCGACGCCTTGACGAGCGCCGATTTCGACGAGCCCGTCTCGTCGCGCAGAATGACGAACTCGTTCGGATGGACGGGCTTCCCGATCACGGACGCGGCAAGCGAACGGTCGGAATAGAACGCGTCGATGACGCCCGGATGAACATGAACCTGTGAATAGCCGGTGTAGAAGTCGTCGGGCGACACGGTCCGGTCGGACAGATAATCCTGCGCCATCAGGCCGAGCACGTCCGCCTTCACCCGGACCAGCACATCCTTGCTCACGACGATGACCGGCCGGGGCGAATCGCTCTCCTGTTCCTCGAGATGATAATTGAGCGCCACGGCGAGCATCCGGTTGTCGCTCGTCATCTCGCCGAACTGGGCTTTGAGCCGGATGAAGCTGCGGTGATTGAGCTCGACCTTGAGCAGCCCGCCCTGATCGAGCGGAATGCCCTCATGCAGCCTTCCCCGTTCCCGGAGCCCGTCGAGCATGCGCGAAACTTGCCGGGCATTGCGGCCGATCTCGTCCTGCAGCCGTTTCTTCGCATCGATCTCTTCCAGCACGACGGCGGGAATGACGACCACATTGTCCTCGAACTTCAGCGGCGCCTGCGGATCGTGAAGCAGCACATTCGTATCGAGCACGTAGATTTTTCGCATCGCGAATACCTCCCGGCGTCGGTATGGGGTCGGAACGCGGCAGATACATATCAGCGGATCATCGGGGCAACGATAAGGACAGACATCGAATGAAAAGCGATGAAAGGATGCGGAGCGATGACGAAACGGTTCGCCTGGTGTCTGGTCGTCAGTCTGTGCATCATCGCGGCTGCCGCCGGCTGCGGCAGACAGACGGATAACGGGCAAGCTTCACCTCCTCCCGGAGCCGCGGACGGCCGGATGCAGATGCAGGATGAGCAGCAGATCGAGAAGCTTGACATCGATGATCCGACGGCCGTCGCGCGCCATCTCGAGACGCTCGCGAAAAACGTTCCGGGCGTGAAAGACGCGCGCTGCGTTGTGTTCGGCAATACGGCCGTGGTCGGCATCGATGTGGACGAGAAGCTCGACCGTTCGCGGGTCGGGACGATCAAATACTCCGTCGCCGAAGCGTTCCGCAACGATCCGTACGGCATTGACGCCTTCGTCACGGCCGACATGGATCTGAACGAGCGGATCCGCGAAATCCGCGCCGACATCGAAGCCGGTCATCCGGTGGCCGGATTCGTCGAGGAGCTGACCGACATTATCGGCCGGATCATGCCGCAGCTGCCGCGCGACATCGAGCTGAAGGATCCGCCGGAGACGGATGCGCCGAAGACGGACGGACGCCTGTAAAAAGCAGGAAAAGCCTAACGGCCCGTATGGCCGTTAGGCTTTCTTCATGGCATCGAATACTTGTCCGTCGAGCTTGTCGGCGGCGCGCTTGTCGTACGTCTTCTCGTACTCGGGCAGCGCCGTGAGCCGCGCGCCGTAGAACATCGCGTCGCGCACCGCGGAGATCGCGATGTCGAAGCAGACGAGTTTGAACGGCACGCCTTCCAGCGCCTCCGTCACGACCGAAGCCGTCCCGTAAACCGCCTGCACCGTTCCTCCGGCGAACAGCGTCACGGCGACGGACGGATTGCTCTTCAGATTGCTTACAAGGCGGGAACGCCCGTCGACGGCGAACCGGAGCACGGAAGGGCTCGGCGCGAAAATCCACGAGATCGCGTTCGTCGTCGGAGATCCGGTCTCGGCGTCGATGGTGTGCAGCAGTACGAACGTCTCGCCCTGCATGGCGGCGAACTGCGCGTCGGTCAGCGCTGTCAATGTTTCGGCCACCCGCATGACCTCCTTGGCTGCATAGCATGGTAGGATCACAAAACGTTCAATCTTGCCTCCATTATACCACAGCGGGGGCCGTCCTACTACCGGCCCATCGCCTCTTGCCGCTGAAGGCGCGGCGCCATGATGTCGCGCAGCGCGGCTTTCGCTTCCTCCAGCTTCGCTTCATTCAGATGGATGTAGGGGCTTCGCCATTCGCCGTCCAGCTGGATGAACGTGATGTTGGATCGGCGGATATTGAAATAGACTTTGATCATCCGCTCGATCTCCGACGCCGGCATGTCGATCGACAGATTGTTGCCGACCGCTTTGATGACGTCGTCCAGCTTCGTGAGACCGCCTAGCGACATCAGGCGGTCCGTCAGCGCGCCGATCACTTCGCTCTGCCGCCGGTTGCGCTCCAGGTCGCTCGAAGCGCGCGTGCCGCCGTTCGACTGCCGGTAGCGGACGAAACCGAGCGCCTGGTCCCCGTTCAGCCTCTGCTGCCCTTTTCTCAGATCAATGTAGGTGTCGCCGGCAACGTCCGTGTACTTCATGTCCTGGTCGACATACACCTCGATGCCGCCGAGCGCGTCCACGACATCGGAGAATCCTTTGAAGTTGATCTTCGCGGTGTAGTCGATCGGAATGCCGAAAAATTTGCCGAACAGTTCCTTAAGCTCGTCCCGGGCCTTCAGATCGGCTTGCTCCGAATCCATCTTCTTGCGGGCGGCCGTATAGAAATTCGCATAGTAGGCGTTCGCCTTCCACACCTGGTAACCGTCGACGTCGATCCGCGTATCGCGCGGAATCGTGACGACCACCGCGCGCTTCTCCTCCGGGTCCAGCGCGGCCGCCATCAGGACGTCCGTGTTCAGCGTGCCGAGCTTGGGGCGCGAATCGAGGCCCATCACCAGCATCGCGATCGGCTGCTCCCGCACCGACAGCGTCGGTCTCGGCGTCTCGACCGACGCCGTTTCGCCCTTCTCGACATCTTCCGTGCTGATATTCCGGATCGCATCCTTCGCCGCATCGTACAGGCTGCCGAGATACCAGGCGGCTCCTCCCGCGATCAGGAGCAGCGGAAGCAGCAGCCAGAGCAGCCATTTCCTTCGCGGCTTGCGTCCTTCCCTTTTCTTCGCCCGGCGGGTTTCGCCGCGGGGCGGAAGCGGATTCTGCGTGCTCATGCGCTCACCTATTGCTCGTTGTATTTGGGATTGGCGTTGATGTCGATGAGCAGCTGCTCGGCCGCCTGCCGAGGCGCCCGCCAACGGCCGGGCCGGCCTTCGCGGACATAGGCGACCGTCACGAACTCCTCGTCCTTCTCCGCGATGCCGACCTCGGTCACGCCGTGATCCTCCGTCAGCATCTGCAGAAAAAAGTCCCTCGTCTCCAGAGCTGCCCGATCATCCGGCCGGCCGGCGGCCACGATCTCCATCTGCAGCCAGTTGAACAGCGCGTCATCGAACTTCATCCGCCGCATCCCGTCCTTTGCCGCCCGGTTGTTCCGATCCTGCGCCGTCCGACCCGCGGCCCTTCCGCCACCGGTCGTAGAGCTGCCGCAGCCGCAGGACAAGCATCAGCGCGACCGCCACCGCCATGCATTGAATGATCGGCAGCTTGTCCACCTGGAGGATGAGCAGCACCAGACTGCCGAGCAGAATGCAGACATAGACGGCGATCTCCTTCAGAACCGGCAGCTTTCGCACCGGTCGGAAGACACTGTTGAAAATGTAAATCGTAAACCCGACGATGAGCAAGTAAGAAACCAGCATGTGTTCCGCCAGCCATTCCTGCATGTTCACCCCTCCTTCGCGGGCGTCAGACGCCGGCCTGAGCCGATTTGCGATGCTTCTCCGCCCGCTCGCGCTCGCTCTTGTTCAAAATTTTCTTCCGCAGACGGATCGATTTCGGCGTCACTTCGCAATATTCGTCGTCGTTCAAATATTCGAGCGC
>Ga0065720_1020738_pt1 | contig 12970 bp, 11 predicted proteins | sample Thericmetagenome_FD_59107 | JGI IMG/M metagenome (GOLD analysis project Ga0065720, IMG submission 59107) | Thermophilic microbial communities from the Joint Bioenergy Institute, California, USA of rice/straw/compost enrichment - eDNA_2 v2... | ecosystem: Engineered > Solid waste > Grass >... | reverse complement strand
CCGCAACCTGGACCTCGCCTGACCCACGGCCGGTGGGGCCCTCCGCCGGGTGGGCCCCACCGCCGGACGCTCATCATCTGTGTCCGCTGTGGAGGGTGATCACCTCCGCCGCGCGGTCTGGTCGCCCGCCCCGGGCGGGGTCGCTGGCGGGCGTCCAGGGCGACGACCTATCGTTGCCTCCGGTCACGCTTGCGCTCTCGACCCCGGCCGGGTCGGCGTGACCCGCCAGCCGAGCGCCTCACCGCCCGGAGGTGATCGATCGATGGCGACCGTGCTCGGTATCGCGGCGGCGTTCTGGGGCGTGCTCATGGCCCTGGCCCCGGTCCTCCAGATCCGCCGGATGATCATTCGCCGGTCGTCCGCCGACGTGTCGCTGGGATACTTCGGCGTACTACTGCCCGGCTTCGCCCTCTGGGTCGGGTACGGGCTCTCCCGCAGTGACTGGCCCCTGGTCATCCCGAACGCCATCGCGCTCACGGTGGGGATCGCCACCATCGTGGCCGCCCTCGCCCTGCGCCGCCGGCCCCGATCACCCGACACCGACCTTGTGGACTAGGAGGGTGGGCGGCCCGGGCGAGACCCGCGGGCCGGATCAGGAGAAGACGGGCACATACGGTTGGGCGCTCGCGGCGTCCGCTCCGGCCAGGTAGCCGAAGGTGATGGCGGGTCCGATGGTCCCGCCGGGTCCGTAGTAGCCCTGCCCGGTCGGCGACGCGATGCAGTTCCCGGCGCCGTACAGGCGCGGGATCGGCTGGCCGTCGGTGCCGATGACTCGCGCCCGGTCGTCGACCACCGGCCCGCCCTTGGTATCCAGGGCACCGGGGCCGAGGATGATGCAGTGGTAGGGGCCGGTGTCGGCGAACGGGTGCATCGTCGGATTGGGCTGGTCGGGGTGGCGCGGCGGCGTGGCCCACGCCTTCTCGATCGGCGTCTCGCCGCGATGGTGCTCGGGATCGACGCCGGTGCGAGCCATGTCGTTGAAGCGAGCGATCGTCTGCTGAAGGTTGTCCACAAAGGACTCGTGTAGCGTCACCGACCCGCAGCGGTCGGCCAGGTCCGCCAGCCGCGCGCTGATCGCGGCGGCCAAATCGGGCCAGGTAGGGGCCGAGATGACGTGGTCGCGGCTGTCGCCAGGGCTGGGAACCGGGTACCGGTGGCGAGCCGGCCGCGGGTCCTGGAGCACGGCGTCGTCAAAGAGCATGAACAGCAGCAGGTTTGGGTACTCCCGCCGGTCCGGGTCCCAGTAGTGGTGGACCTGCCCCCGCTCGTTGTACACCATCTTCTCGTTCATGACGCGACGGCCGAATCGGTTCACGATGACCATGCTGTCGCCGAACGGGTAGACGCAGTCGCGGATGGTCGAGCGGTTCCGGACAACGTCCTCCACCACCACCTGGTCCCACCAGGCCTGGGCCATGTTGCCGAGCATCGCGCCCGCCTCGATACCGATCCGGACGAAGTCGCCGGTGGCGGTCTCGGCCGCCGCGCCGCCGAGCACCGGTCCGCGCAGGAACGCCGACGCCAGGGCCGGGTCGTGCAGGAAGCCTCCGGTGCCGAAGATGACGCCCCGCCGAGCTCCGACGAGGATGGTGGTGTTGCGCCGGCGCGCTTCGACCCCAATGATGACGCCGTCGCTGTCCTTGACCAGGTGAACGACCCGGTGCCCCGTGCGGACCTCCCCGCCCCGGCGCGCGAGCGCGGCGAGCATGGCGTCGATGAGGATCTGGCCGCCCGTCGGATCGATCCCGGGCCGATGCCCGTCGGTCAGCTTGATGCGCATGGAACGCCCCACCGGCGCGGCGTCCTCGGGCAGGTCGGCGTGGTAGTCCGGGAAGCTCGGGGCGGCCGCCTCGTCGACCGGAAACGCCTCAGCGGCCAGCAACTCTTCAATGGCCGTCCGGCCGTGGTCGTACAGCGCCGCCAGCAGTCGGTACTCGTGGTCGGTCAGGCCGTACTGGGGAGCGTTGGGCACGTACCGAGCTGGGTACGAGGCCCGGGCCATCAGGCGGATCGCCGGCTCCCGTTCATCGGGCAGCGCGAGCTTGCGCATCAACGGGTTGTCGGGAATCCACGTCGTCCCACTCGACTTGGCCGTGGTGCCACCCGGGTGCTCGGCCTTCTCGAGCACGATCACCGAGCAGCCGCGGCTCGCCGCGATGACCGCCGCGGTCAGGCCCGCGGCGCCAGCGCCGACGACAACGACATCGGCGACCGCGTCCCACTCCGACCCCCACGCGGCCGAAGGTGACGATTCTGTCTGGTGTGGCACAACAACTCCTTGTCGAGTGTGGACCCGTAATCCGTTGTCGAGTGTGGACCGGCGTGAGCCAGGGTCAGACCCGTTGCACGACAGTGGCGTTCGCCATGCCCCCGCCCTCGCACATCGTCTGCAGGCCGTACGTGAGTCCGTCCCGGCGCAGGCGATGGACCATGGTCACCATGAGACGGGCTCCGGTCGCGCCGAGCGGGTGACCCAGGGCGATGGCGCCGCCATCCGGGTTGGTGCGATCGTGGCTGGCGCCGGTGGCCTTCAGCCAGGCGAGCACGACCGGCGCGAATGCCTCATTGACTTCAAACGTGTCAATGTCATTGATCGTCAGGCCGCCCCGCTCCAAGACCCGTTTCGTCGCCGGGATGGGGCCATCGAGCATCTTGACGGGATCGCTGCCCACCACCGCCGTCGCGTGGATCCGGGCCAGCGGCGTCAGGTTGTGCCGGCGGACCGCCTCCGCCGAGGCGATCAGGAGCGCCGCCGCCCCGTCCGAGATCTGGCTCGACGTCGCCGCCGTGATGGACCCGCCCGGCACCAGCGGCTCCAGCGATCGCATCTTCTCCGGGGACGGATCCGGGCGCGGTCCCTCGTCCGTCGTCGCTGTGCCCCACGGCACGATCTCGTCGGCGAACGCGCCGCGCCGGGTGGCGGCGACCGCGCGGGCGTGGCTGGCCAGGGCGAACTCCTCCATCGCCGCACGGTCGATGCCCCACTCCCGCGCGATGAGCTCGGCCCCGCGGAACTGGCTGATCTGCTGGTCCCCGTACCGGTTCGCCCAGCCCTGCCCGCCCCGGGGGTGGCTCATCCCGGCCTGGACGCCGAGCGTGGCCGAACTGCCCAGCGGGACCTGGCTCATGACCTCGACGCCGCCGGCCACGACAAGGTGCATGTCGCCGCTGCGCACGCAGGACGCAGCAAAGTGGACGGCCTGCTGCGACGACCCGCACTGCCGATCGATCGTGGTCGCCGGCACCGACTCCGGCCAGCCGGCCGAGAGCACGGCGGTTCGGGCGACGTTGAAGGCCTGTGGCCCCACCTGGTTGACACACCCGAGGATCACGTCGTCGATCGCGCCCGGGTCGACGCCGGCCCGGTCGACGCAGGCGCGCAGCACATGGGCCGCGAGGTCGGCCGGGTGCGCGGTGGCGAGCTGACCGTTGCGTCGCCCCACCGGCGTACGAACCGCGGCGACAATGTACGCCTCACCCATCACTGCCCCTCAATCCACGAGGGGCGCCTCTTCTCGAGGAACGCTGCGGCACCCTCGGCCAGGTCCGGACCGAGGAAGAACGGGACATTGAGCAGCTGGGCGGCGTCCAGGGCCTGGCTCGCGGGCATCTCGGCGAGCAGCGTGAAGGCCCGCCGCCCCAGACGTACGGCCTGCGGGCTCGCCCGCGAGAACCGCTCGCCGTACTCGACCACCGCGGCCATCATCGCCTCGGTGTCGTCGTAGACGTGCCGGACGAAGCCGGCCTGCTGCGCCTCCTCCGCGCTGATGGGGTCGCCGGTGAACATCATCTCCATCAGCAGCTTGCGCGGCACCGAGCGCACCAGGTGGGCGACCACGATCATCGGGAAGAGGCCCACCTTGACCTCGGGCAGCGCGAAGCGGGCGCGGCGCGTGGCCAGCACGACGTCGCAGATGGCGGCCAGTCCCATCCCACCGGCGAAGGCCGGCCCATTGACCGCCGCGACGACCGGCTTCGGCGCGGTCAGCATCATCTGGTGCAGCTCCACGATCGCCGATGGCCAGGCCCACGCCTGCTCTGGTTCCATGGAACCGAGCTGCGCCATCTGCCGCAGGTCGCCGCCAGCACAGAACGCGTCCCCGGCGCCGGTCACCGCGACCGCCCGGACCGCATCGTCGGCGAAGGCATCCGAGAAGGCGGCGACCAGCCCGCTCGCCGTCTGCCGGTCCAGCGGGTTGCGGTCCGCCGGCCGGTTGAGGGTCACGAGCGCAACCTTGCCCCGCCGCTGCGTCGTCACCGGTGCCTCGCTCATCGGGGCTCCTTCCGGGTGATCAGAACGTCCACCGCCACCGCGCCGTCGGGCTGCACGATGACCGGGTTGAGGTCCATCTCGGCGATGCTGTCCGCGTTGTCGGCGACGAGCCGCGATGTCGCGGCAACCAGACGCGCGGCCGCGTCGATGTCGGCCGGGGCGCCGCCCCGGAACCCGGTCAGCAGCCGGTAGCTGCGCAGTCGGGCGAGCATCGCCCGGGCCTGCTCCTCCGTCACCGGCGCGGGCACCAGCACCACGTCATCGAGCAGCTCGGTGAGCACCCCGCCGCTGCCGACCAGCACGAACGGTCCGAACTGCTCGTCCACCACCGCACCGACGATCAGCTCGACGCCACCGACGATCTGTTGCTGGATGAGGTACCCCTCCGGATCGTCGCCACCGAGCGCCGCGCGGGCCCGCTGGCCGATCGCCTCGACGGCCGCCCGCACCTCCTCGGCGGAGCGGAGGCCGACCACCACCCCGCCGACCTCGGTCTTGTGGGGCAACCGCTCGCTGAGCACCTTCACCACGCAGGGGTAGCCAACGTCCACGATGGACGATGCATCGGGGACCACGGCCTCGCGGGGCGTCGCGATTCCGTACCGGGCCAACAGCTCCTTCGCCTGGGCGTCCGGCACCACGCCGGCCGGCCCCGGCTCCAGACGGGCCACGGGCTCACCGGACGGTCGGGGCCACGGCTGCCGGTCAGCGAAGCGTCGCAGCCGCCGCACGGCGACGAAGAGGTCGCGCGCGGTGTGGAAGATCGGGACACCGGCCCGCTGGTACGCCTGCTGCTCGTCCTCGTTGACCGCGCCGTCCATTGCGTAGACCGCGAGCCTCGTGGTGCCCTCGGTCACCGCCTGGGCGAGTTGCGCGGCCGACGCCCGGCCGGCCTCGCCGGTCAGCTCCTTGCGTCCGTAGACGACGAGGTCGATGTTCGGGTCCCGGTCGAATGCCCGGTACACCTCGGCGGCCAGGTCGAAACGGGTCGCCACGTCGCCGGTCAGGTCACAGGGGTTCATCGCCGTTCCGAACGGCAGCAGCTCCGTCAACCGCGCGGCCGTCTCGTCGGCGATCGGCGGAAGCTCGAGACCGGACCGGACGGCGGCGTCGGCCAGCGCGCCGGCCTGGCCGCCGGAGACCGACATGAGCCCGATCCGCGTCGAGGCCGGCAGGCCGAGGTTGAGGTAGAGCTTGGCGATCGCGACGAGCTCACCCAGCTCGTCGACCCGGATGATGCCCAGCGACCGGAACATGGCCTCGTAGATCCGGTCCGCCCCGGCCAGGGCGCCGGTGTGGGCCGCAGCCCGGGCGGCCGCCTGCTGCGTCCGGCCCACCTTGATGAGGACGATCGGCTTGCCGAGCTCACCCGCGAGCTCAGCGACCGCGATGAAGTCCTGCGGCCGGCGGATCGACTCCACAAAGGACAGAACGAGGTCGACGCCGTGATCCTGCACCGCCACCGACAGGTAGTCGGCCAGGCCGAGGTCGATCTCGTTGCCCGCGCTGGCGTACAGACGGCAGCCGATGCCCTCCCGGGCCAGGCGGGCGATCAGCGAGCCTGCGGAAGCGCCGCTCTGCGTCACCACGGCCACGCGGCCGACCGGGAAACCCTGGCCGAACAACGGCTGGATCGTCGCCAGGGACCCCCGTTCCAGGTTGGCGGCTCCGTCCGTGTTGGGCCCGACGATCCGCATGCCGTGGGCCCGGGCGACCTCGAGCATCTCCCGCTCCAGGGCGCGGCCCGTCTCACCCAGCTCGCCGAAGCCCTGCGCCGGCAGCACGACGGTCCGCACACCCGCCTTCGCGCAGGACCGCACCGCCTCCGCCGTCGCCTGGGCGTTGAGCACGACCACGGCGAGGTCCACGCCGGGCGGAAGCTCCTCGACCGACGGCAGGCAGGCAACGCCGTCGATCTCCGCCCGGTTGGGGTTGACCGGGTAGATCGGCCCCGCGTAGCCGTACTGACGAATCAGGTGCAGCGGCCACCACGGCAGGGTGCCTGGCCGGCTCGACGCGCCGATGACGGCGATGGAGCCCGGGTTCCACAGCCGCTGCACCGCCTCCTCGGCGCCCGTCACGATCCTCATGCCGGGCTCCCGTCGATCTCCATGCGCAGCAGCCAGGCGTACATGACTTTCCCCAGGTGGTCGGAGCGCAGCGACATCGTGCCGCCGCCGTCGAGGGCCCGGGTCAGGACGAAGTTCAGCGCGAGAATGCCGGGCATCTCGTACCGGGTCACCGTCCCCTTGACGAGCTCGCCAAAGTGCTCCTTCACCCGCTCCTCCGTCAGCTCCCGGCGAAGGATCTCGTAGCCCGCCTGGTCGTAGGCGATGATGCCGACGTTGCAGGTGTCCCCCTTGTCCCCCGACCGGCCATGGGCCAGCTGCGCGACCCTGATCCGCGCCATGTCACACCTCCAGCAGATCGACGGAGTAGGTCACGTGCTCCCGCGGGATGAGGCACGGCCAGATCGCGAACAGCTCCTTCGGGCGGGGCCGCGTGCCCACGCCAGCGACGCCCGCCGGCCCGTTGTTGTACAGCGGCACACACTCGGTGAAAACCTTACGTGCCTCGATCTCATCACGGCACCGGGCGGCGTAGCGCACCACAATCTCCGGCAGCTCGGGATCGTCGGGCTCGGGCAGCCGGCGGCCGAACATCGAGTTGTAGCCGAGGTACTCGACGATGTCCTCCTCGTACACGAAGTTGGCCCGCTCCAGCCGCCGCCGCAGGAACTCGATCCCCCGCTGGGCCTTGGCGTACGCGTCGGGCCACGAGTAGGTGAAGACCGTCTCCCCGATGAAGCCGCGCTGGTAACCCATATTGACCTTCAACGTGTCGGGCCGCGGACGCCCGGTGACGCCGCCGATGCGGACCCGGTCGGGACCCTCCTGGGTCAGGGTGATCCCGGACAGGTCGGCCGTGACGTCGGCGGTGAGGTAGTTGGCTGGGTCTAGGATCTCGTAGACCATCTGCTCGCTGACGGTGCCGACATCGACGCGGCCGCCCGACCCGGGCGTCTTCGTGATCACGGCCGACCCGTCCTCGCTGACCTCGGCGATCGGGTACCCGAGCTCCTCCAGACCGTCCACGCTCTGCCAGCCGCCCGCGTAGAGACCGCCCGTGGCCTGGCCACCGCACTCGACCGCGTGCGCGGCTGCGGTCGCCCGGCCGAGGACCTCCCAGTCGGTCGGGGCCCAGCCGAACTCGTGGATCAGGGGACCCAGGTACAGGGCGATGTCGGTCACCCGTCCGCACACGACGACGTCGGCCCCGGCGCCCAGCGCGGCCACAATGCCTTCCGCACCGGTGTAGACATTCGCATGGGTCAGCCGATCCCGGACGGCCTCCAGCTCCTCGCCCGTGTCGAGGTTCGTGAAGCTGACCCCGGCCGCGACCAGTTCGTCGATGCGCGGCAGGATGTCGTCACCGGTGACCACGGCAATGCGGAGCCCACCGATACCCAGTTCCTTGGCCACCTCGGCGATGCGATGGGCACACGCGACCGGATTGGCCCCGCCCGCGTTGGTGACGATCTTGATGCCCCGGTCGACACACGTCCGCAGCGCGCCGCGCATGAGATCGACCACGTCGCGGGTGTAGCCAAGGTCCGGGTTCGCCCGACGCTGCTTGGACAGGATCGACATGGTCAGCTCGGCCAGGTGATCGCAACAAAGGTAGTCGATCTCTCCGCGCGAGACCATGTCGATGGCGGGGCGTACGCTGTCGCCCCAGAACGCCATGCCAGCGCCTAACCGCACGGTCCTCATGAGTTACTCAGCTCCTTCCTCGGCTGCTGGCTCGAGCAGCGACAGCAGCGTCCCACCGAGCACCGCCTCCTCCTCGGCTTTCGAGAGTCCCAGTGCCCGCAGCGAACGCAGCTCGGCGGCCGGGTCAGCCATGGGCCAGTCCGAGCCGAACACCAGGCGGTCGGCACCGTACAAGGACACCAGCTCCCGCAGGCGCTCGACGCCCAACGCGCCGACCGCAGGTGGCCAGGATGTGTCCACGTAGGACGTAACCGGTGCGGCCTGCGCCTCGTCGAGCCGGTGGTAGCCGCCGAAGTGACAGGCGATCAGGCGCAGGTCGGGGATCTGGGCGGTGAGCGCGGCCATATGGCGCGGGGCAGCCCGCTCCGACGCGGCCTCGTCGCTTCCCTCGCCCACGTGGGCGAGCACGACGATGCGCTCCTCCGCCAGCCCGCGCAGCAGGTCCACGACCGCGGGATCGGCGAGCGACAGACCCTGGAAGTTCGGGTGCAGCTTGACCGCGCGGATGCCGTTGTCTTTCAGGATCTGCAGATTCCGCTCCACGCTCAGTCCGGTGTGGACGGTGCCGAACGGGATGAGCCGCGACCGGTCGAGGCGCCCGATGAAGGCGTTCGCCGACGCGACATGCTCGGCAGACTCCGCGACCGTCAGGCAGCCCGCGCGGTCGATGCCGGCCGCGTCCATGGCCCGGAGCAGGCCGTCCACCGTGCCGTCACCGACCGGGTCCAGGCCGGCGGGTCGGCGGGCCAGTACCCGGGGCGCGAGCCAGTCTGGCCACACGTGACAGTGAACGTCGATGATCATCAGCGGTTACCGACCTTGTTGAGCTGTCGAGCCAACGCGTCGAGGAGGACCTCGTTGCTTCCCTCATAGATCCGCATAGGTCGAGCCGCGCGGTACAGCCGCTCCACCACGCTGCCTCGGACCAGGCCGAACCGGCCCATGACCTGCACCGCGGCATCGGTGACCCGGCCCGCCGCCTCGGTCGCGGCCACCTTGGCCATCGACGACAGGTGCAGGGCGCCCAGCGGATCGCGGCTGGCCGCGGCCGCTGCCCGGTAGGTCAGCGACCGAGCCGCCTCGATCTCGACCCAACCGCGGGCCAGCAGCTGGGCGACCGCGCCGATCTGGTTGAGCGGACGGCCGAACTGCTCGCGGCCGCGGGTGTGGCGCAACGCCTCGTCGAGCGCGGCCTGGGCGATACCGACCGCCGCGCCCGCGACCGACACCCGGAACGTCGCCAGCGTCGCCAGCACGAGCGGGAACGCGCGACCGGGTTCGCCGATGCGGTGGTCGGCCGGCACTTCGACCCCGTCGAGGTGCACATCGGACAGTACGTGGGGCGCGATGATCTGGTGCGGGCGCTGGATCGAGAGTCCGGCCACGTCGGCCGGGACCAGGACCAGCGAGTAGCCGTCGGCTTCGCGACCGAGCACGCAGTAGAAGTCCGCGTCGCCGCCGTTGGTGATGAACGACTTGTGCCCGGTGACGACCAGCCGGTCGCCGCGCTCCTCGACGGTCGTCCGCAGCGCCTTGAGGTCCGAGCCGACCTGCGGCTCCGTCAGGGCGAGCGCGGCAATGTGCTCGAACGTCGCCACCCCGGGCAGCCACCGGGATCGCAGCGCCTCGGAGCCGGCCCGGGCGAGCGCGAAGCTGCCGATGCCCTGCATGGCGAAGAGCGAGTCGAGGTGGCTGCTCACCCCGGCGAGCACCTCGCGGGCCACCGTGACGGCGAGCGAGTCGACCGCGTCGAACCGGCCGCCGTACTCCCGCGGGACCACGACGCTGCCCAGGGCACTGCCGGCCAGTGCCCGACGCATGTCCGGATCGATGTCATCCCGCTCGTCGGCCGTCGCGGCGAGATCCCGCACCGAGTCGGCCACCGCAGCTGCCTCCGCCTGGATGGCCCGGTAGCGCTCCGGCAGGTCGAACAACGCCTCGCTCATGCCGCGGCCCGCTGGTTGAACGTCCGGCCCACCAGCTCGGACGCGATCCGGATCCGCTGAATCGCCGGCGTACCACCCGCGATCGCCCACCCGTGCGCGTCCCGGTGCAGCCGCTCAATGCCGTACTCGACGGTGTAGCCGTTCCCACCGTGCAGCTGCATGGCGAGGTCGGTGACGCGCTTGGCCATCTCGTTGGCGAAACACTTGGCGATCGATACCTCGCGCGTGTTGGGCAATGCACCGTCCTTCGCGACCGACGCCGCCCGGTAGATGAGCAGGCGCGCCGCGTCCACCTGGATGGCCATCTCGGCCAGGGTCTGCTGCACGTTCTGGAACTCGATGATGGGCCGGCCGAACTGCGTTCGCTCCTGAACGTACGCCACCGAACGGTCCAGCGCCGCCTGTCCGAGGGCCAGGCTCATCGTCGCGTTGCCGAGGCGCTCGATGGAGAAGGCGCCGAACAGGCGGTTGAACTGACCCGCGCCGACGACGAGGTTCGCGGCGGGCAGCCGTACGTCGTCCAGGTACAGGTCGGCGGACGGGATTCCCTTCCATCCCATCAGTCGCTCGCGTTCGCCGAAGCTGAGACCGGGGGCGTCGGCCGGCAGGATGAACGCGCCGATCCCCTTGGCTCCCGGCTCATCGGTGAGCCGGCAGTAGAGCAGGTAGTGCGTTGCGTGGCCACCGTTGGAGATCCAGCGCTTGGTGCCCGAGATCACGTACTCGTCGCCGTCGCGCCGGGCGCGCGTGGTCATGTCGGTCGCCGCCGACCCCGCGTCCGGTTCGGAGATGCCGATCGCCATGGTGACCTCGCCGGCCACCACGGCCGGGATGAGCTGCTGCCGCTGCTCTTCCGTGCCGAACAGCTCGATGACCCGGATCGGACCGACGTTTGCCTCGAAGACCTGGAAAGCGGCCGGCCGGCAGTACTTGGCGAGTTCCTCGATGACTATCAACGCGTCGATCAAGCCGGCCCCGGCGCCCCCGTAGCGCTCAGGCAGGGCGATCCCCAGGAAGCCGAGTTCCGCCAGACGCCGCACCTCCGTGTCCGGGAGCGGCTCGTGGTTGAACTCGAGCTCGTCGGCCAGCGGCGCGTACACCTCCCGCGCTACTTGTGCGGCCAGTGCCCGGAGCTCCTGCTGTTCGCTACTGAGACTGAAGTCCACGAGCTCCCCTCCCGCGCCACACCATCCCGGCTATTTGTGATTACCATAGCGATGGTTAATACGGTGTCAAGACGTCACGACCGCACCGGCGAAGGGAACCACGATGGCCACGGCATTCCAACCGAGCAGCGCGTTCGACCTCAGCGGGCGCGTCGTCCTCATCACCGGCGGCAGCCGCGGGCTGGGGGCGGCCATGGCCTGGGGGTTCGCGCGAGCCGGCGCCGATCTCATCATCGCCAGCCGCAACAAGGACAGTTGCGTGGCCATTGGTGAGCAGATCACCGCCGAGACCGGCCGGGCCGTGCTTCCGTACGGTGTCCACGTCGGACGGTGGGCGGAACTGGACGGCCTGGTCGACGCGGCGTACGAGCGCTTCGGGCGGGTGGACGTGCTGGTCAACAACGCCGGAATGTCGCCGCTGTACGACTCGCTGACCTCGGTCACCGAGGAACTCTTCGACAAAGTCATCGCGGTCAACCTCAAGGGACCGTTCCGGCTCTCCGCACTGGTCGGCGAGCGCATGGTCGCCGCCGGGCGCGGCAGCATCATCAACATCAGCAGCGCTGGCGCGGTCCGGCCCCGGCCGCACTTCATCCCGTACGCGGCGGCCAAGGCCGGCCTCAACGCGATGACCCAGGGACTGGCGCACGCGCTCGGCCCTACGGTGCGCTGCAACGCCGTCATGGCGGGCACCTTCGCCACCGACGTCAGCCGGGCCTGGGATCCGGAGCAGGTGGCGCGCCGGGCGGCGACCTACGCCAGCCGGCGCGTCGGTGAGCCCCACGAGATCGTCGGCATCGTGCTCTACTTGTCCAGCGACGCGGCCAGCTACACGACCGGGTCCGTCATCGCCGTGGACGGCGGCCAGCCCTAGTGTCTCGCGTCTGAAGTTGGTTGACGGCGTACGGCGTGTGTGATGATTTGGTCGGCGGTTTTGGTCCATACGAATGGGTGACAGCGTTCGTTCCAGCCGTCGATGAATTGGCGGATCGCGGCGACGAGTTGTTTGATGCTGGTGAAGCTGCCGCGGCGGATGGCTTGGCGGGTGATGATGCTGAAGAAGACTTCGACCAGGTTCAGCCATGAGCCGGATGTCGGGGTGTAGTGCAGGGTGATGCGCGGGTTGCGGGCCAGCCAGGCGGTGACGTCGGCGTGCTTGTGGGTGTGGTAGTTGTCGCAGATCACGTGCAGCCGGCGGCGGGGGTAGGCGCGGGCGACCTTTTTCAGGAAGTCGAGGAACTCGGCCTTGCCGTGCCGGTCGTAGCAGGCGTCGGTCACCTTGCCGGTGGCGACCTCCAGCGCGGCGAACAGGGTGGTGGTGCCGTGCCGTATGTAGTCGTGGGTGGCCCGCTCGGGCAGTCCGGGTCGTAGCGGCAGGATCGGTGCGGTGCGGTCCAGGGCCTGGATCTGGCTTTTCTCGTCCACGCACAGCACCACGGCATTGGTCGTCGGGTTGAGGTACAACCCGACGATGTCGCGGACCTTGGCCACCAGCTCAGGATCGGTGGAGAACTTGAACGTCTCCCGCCGCCACGGCTGCACCCGGTAGCGCCGCCACGCCCGCGCCACCGACGCGTCGCTGACGCCCAATGACCTGGCCAGCAGGCGGGTCGACCAGTGCGTGATCCCCAGCTGCGGCGGGGGCGGCTCCAGCGTGGCCGCGATGATCGCACTGTGAACCACCCCGCGGTCACTGTGGAAGATAACTCCCTCGATGTTGCCGCCTCGGGTGGCGGCGGCCATGGCCAGCGCGGCGCACGCCAACGGTGCGTCGTGGTGCTCTGACATGGCGTAGCCGAGCAGCCGGCGGCT
>Ga0065720_1005285_pt1 | contig 12974 bp, 11 predicted proteins | sample Thericmetagenome_FD_59107 | JGI IMG/M metagenome (GOLD analysis project Ga0065720, IMG submission 59107) | Thermophilic microbial communities from the Joint Bioenergy Institute, California, USA of rice/straw/compost enrichment - eDNA_2 v2... | ecosystem: Engineered > Solid waste > Grass >... | reverse complement strand
GGGGCCGCCCGCGCCGGGGTGTTGCCGTGGTCACGTCGCCATTGTATAGCGCTCGCTAGAGAAGTCGGCTAACTTTCTGTAGCGTTCGCTAGAGAAAGGCATGTGCATGATGGGTACGCTCACCGGTAAGACCGCGCTCGTCACCGGCGGTAGCCGCGGCATCGGCCGCGCGATCGCACGACGGCTCGCCGCCGAGGGGGCGCTCGTCGGGGTGCACTACGGCCGCAACGCCTCGGCGGCCCAGGAGACGATCGACCTGATCACCGGCGCCGGCGGCCGCGCCTTCGCGGTTCCGGCCGAACTCGGCGCGCCGGACGACGCGGAGCGGCTGTGGGCTTCGTTCGATGCCGGCGTGGCCGCCGTCGGGGCCGAGCCGGGGTTGGACATCCTGGTCAACAACGCGGCGATCCCCCGATCGGGGTCGATCGAGAGCGTCACCGTCGAGGAGTTCGATGCTCTGTTCGCCGTGAACGTCCGGGCCCCGTTCTTCATCGTTCAGCGCGGCCTGGACCGCATTCGCGACGGTGGCCGGATCATCAACATCGCGTCGGGCGTGACCCGGATCGCCTTCCCCGACATCATCGCCTACGCCATGACCAAGGGCGCGCTCAACACGTTCAGCCTCACGCTGGCCAAGGCGCTCGGTGCCCGGAACATCACCGTCAACTCTGTCTCGCCGGGCATCGTCGATACGGACGCCAACGCCGGCTGGCTGCGCGGTGACCCGGACGCCTGGGCCTGGGCGGCCGCCTACTCGACCTTCAACCGCGTCGCCGAGCCCGCCGACATCGCCGATGTCGTGGCCTTCATCGCCTCCTCCGACGCGCGCTGGATCAGCGGCCAGAACATCGACGCCACCGGAGGGTCACACCTGTAGGAGACCGCGGACAACCGGCGCCTCAGCGGGCCGCGGCGAAGCCGCGGGAGGCGATGTCGCGGGGCAGTCGCACCTGTCGCCATCGTGCTCGNTGAGGACCGAGTCCCGCTGCTGCGTCACCACCACGGTGGCACCGGGGTNGTGACGCCGGCGGCGTGGAGACGACGCAGCCGGTCGGGGTCGGTCTGGACGCCTTCGCAGATGCGACTCACCGTCACCGTGCCCGACAGCCCCGGGGCGGCCAGACTCNGCTCCGGCGCTCGGGCCACGTCACGATGCTCGACCGGCCCGAGCTCGGCCAGGCCGNGGATGGGGTTGCCGTACGGGCTACGGGACGGACGGNCCAGCGNTACGAGGCCCGTCAGCGGCCTCAATCGACCGATATCGGGGTGAGCGCGCGCAGGCGGTCGGCCAGAACGTCCTGATAGAAATCGAAGAAGCCGTCGGGGTCTGGCCCGGCGTTCTGCAGGACGAGGTGGTCGAAGCCGGCGTCGGCGTACTTCCGAACGGCGTCCATGTGCGTCTGCGGGTCGGGGCCGACGGCGAACTGCTGCCGGATGGCGTCCTGGCTGACCGTGCGGGTGGCGGCCTCGAAATTGATGGGGTTGGGTAGCTCGCTCATGACCTTCCACCCGGTCACCGCCCACCGGCTGGTCTGCCAGGCCGCCTGCACGGCCTGCTCCTCGGTGGGCGCCCAGGCGAGCGGCACCTCGGCGTAGCGGAGACCGCGGCCACCGGCCCGGTGGTAGGCCGCTACCAGGTCGGGTTTCGGCTCGGTGGCGAACATCCCGTCGCCGAGCTCGGCGGCGATCGTGGCCGAGGCCGGGCCGCTGGCGGCCACCACGATCGGCGGTGGCCGGTCCGGTAGGTCGAAGACGCGGGCGTCCTCCAGACGGAAGTACCGGCCTTCGTACGACCGGTAGCCGCCCTGCCACAGCAGTCGGATGATGTGCAGCGCCTCCCGCAACCGCGCGTGCCGTTCGCGCAAGTTCGGGAAACCCAGGCCGACGACGTGCTCATTGAGCCGTTCGCCCGCCCCGACCCCGAGCGTGAATCGGCCGCCGGAGACGATCGCGAGTGTGGCCGCCGCCTGGGCGATGATCGCCGGGTGGTAGCGGATGGTCGGACAGGTGACGCCACTGACCAGGCCGATCCGTTCGGTGCGGGCGGCGATCGCACCGAACACCGTCCAGGTGAACGGCGAGTGCCCCTGAATGTCCAACCAGGGATGGAAATGGTCGCTTATATCGACGAAATCGAAGCCGACCTGCTCGGCGCGGACCGCCTGCCGGACCAGCTCGTTTGGTCCGAACGCCTCGGTAGCCAGCTTGTAGCCGATGTGCATGAGGCCCCCACCCCGCGACTGGTTACTCCGTCACCTTCCCATCGTCGGCCCACGAGAGCGGCGATACGTGGGAAGTTCGTTCCGACGGACCGTCCGCCCCGGGTGGGTGAACCGGGCCGACGGGCGGGCGTGGCGCGGCGCCGTTCGCGGTACGCATACGCCAAGGTCCCGCGAGGGTGAGGAGGCGGTGCGATGAGCCAGCCAGAGGAGACCAGCATCAAGACGAGCAAGACCGACGACGTGATCATGCGACCCAACGAGAACCCCGACCGCCGGGTCGACGAGATTCCCCCGCGGGACAAGGAGGACCGGGGGCGGGTGCGGGTCGAGCGCGAGGGTGAGCTGCGCCCGGCCGACGAGCCGGCCGGCTAGGAGCGAGCGCGGGCGACCCGGGCGATCGGCCTGGGTTGTGGCCGGCGGCCGGATGGGAACCAGACACCATCACCACCGGAACCCGTCATCGGCACCATGGACCACAATGAGCGTCGGCGCCGGTGGACCGTGACCCAGGGGGAGGCCGTCCGATGATCATCACGCACATTGGCGGCCCCACCGCGTTGATCGAGCTCAACGGATGGCGCCTGCTCACCGATCCGACGTTCGATCCCCCCGGGCAGCGGTACGACTTCGGGTGGGGCGCATCGTCGGTGAAGCTGGCCGGACCGGCGGTATCCGTCGATGATCTGCCACCGATCGATGCGATCCTGTTGACCCACGACCATCACGGCGACAACCTCGACGCGGCCGGCCGGGCGATGCTCTCGCGCTCCCCGATCGTGCTCACCACCCGGCGCGGGGCTCGCCGGCTGGGCCTGCGGTCAGCCCGGGGCCTGGCGGCCGGCGAGGTGACGCGGTTGGCCGCGCCGGGGAAGCCGGAGCTGGCGGTCACGGCCACGCCGGCCCGTCACGGACCGCCGCTCTCCCGGCCGATCGTGGGCGACGTCATCGGGTTCGCGGTGCACCGACCGGGTGAGCGTACGGTCCTGCTGTGGGTCACCGGCGACACTGTGCTGTACCGCGGGTTGCGCCGGGCGGCCATCCAGATGGATGTCGATGTGATGCTGGTTCATGCGGGCGGCGTCCGGTTCCCGGTCAGCGGGCCTGTGCGGTACACGATGACGGGCCGCGCCGCGGTGGATTTGGTCGCCGTCGTGCGACCGCGGGTGGCGGTGCCCGTGCACTACGAGGGGTGGTCCCACTTCGCCGACGGGCGCTCCGCCGTGGAGCGGGCGCTCGCCGCGGCGCCCGACGACGTACGCCGGCGGGTGTGCTGGTTACCGATCGGAACCCCCCAGACCGTGTGAGCGTGTCCGGCGGCGGGAGGACCAGGATGCGCAGGTATGGACGCGGCGCGCCGGGCGTCGGTACCGCGGGTCAGCCGGTGTCGCTGCCGGCGTGTGACCGGCCGGGATGACCCGCGCTGGCCAGCGCGGCGACGCGGTCGCGGTGCTCGGCCAGCCATGTCGTGATCGCCTCGGCCGGCATGGGCCCGGCGAACAGGTAGCCCTGGCCGTACCGGCAGCCGACGTCGGCGGCGAGGTCCCGTTCCTCGGGGGTCTCGATGCCCTCGGCGATGACCTCCAGTTCGAGGATCCGGGTGAGCTGCACGATTCCCTCGACGAGGTCGCGCTGCGTACGGCTCGCCGTCATGGACGCGACGAACTGTCGATCGAGCTTGATGCGGTCGACCGGAACCCGGCCCAGGTAGCTCAGGGCCGAGTAGCCGGTGCCGAAGTCGTCGATCGCGACCTGGATTCCCATGCCGCGCAGGCGCTGCAGGTCGCCCCACACGGCGTCGTCGCTGAGCACCGCGCCTTCGGTTATCTCGAGATGGAGCCGCGACGCCGGCACGCCGTTCGCGGCCAGGGTGCGCTGGATTCCATCGAAGAAGTCGGGTGTACCGAACTGCGTGGGTGAGACATTGACGGCGATGAAAGGTGGCTCCGGGGCGGCCGAGGCCCACCGGCTCGCGTCGCGGATCGCGGTCGCCAGGACCCAGTCGCCGATGGGAATGATGAGTCGCGATTCCTCGGCGACGTCGATGAACGCGGTCGGTGACATCTCGCCGTAGGTGGGATTGTGCCAGCGGAGCAGGGCTTCGAACCCGGCCACGATCCCGCTCTCCAGGTCGACGACCGGCTGGTACAGCAGCGTGAGTTCGTGTTCCTCCAGNGCGTTCTTCAGCGCCGACCGCAGCTCCAGCCGTTCGATGACGTTGCTGNGGGCGGTGGGGTCGTAGACGTGCCATCGGCCCCGGCCCTGCTCCCGGGCGATGAGGAACGCGAGCTCGGCCTGGCGGGCCAGCTCCTGTGAGGTCTTGGCGTCGACGGTGGTCGCCACGCCCGCCGTCGCCGTGCAGGAGATGAGGACGTGGTCGAGGTCGATCGGCCGGGCGACCGCGTCGAGCAGGCGCCCCGCGATCTGTTTGGCGTCGGAGGGGCGGTCGATGTCGACAACCAGGGCGAAGCGGTCGCCCGCGACCCGCCCGACCAGGCCGGGGGGCGGCAGGACCTCGGCCAGCCGACCGGCGACGATCCGCAGCACCTCGTCACCGACGTCGAGGCCGTACTGCGCGTTGATAAGCTTGAAGTCGTCGATATCAAGGACGATCATGCAGATCAGGGCGTCCCGATGTGCTTCGATCTCCTGCCGGACCCTCTCGCGGACGAGCAGCCCGCTCACCAGTCCCGTCAGCGGGTCACGGGACGCGCGCTCGGTCAGCTCCCGTTCGAGCCGACGCTGCTCGGTCACGTCGCGGATGGTGACCAGCAGCCCGCGCACCGACGGCTCGGTGCTGGTGACCCGACGACAGGCGACGTCGAGCTCGGCCGGCGAACCATCCGGACGGGGAAGAAACCAGGTCGCGGTGTCCACGCCCTCGGGCGGCTCGACCGTCACGTTCAGCGGTGGGGGGACGGCCTCNGGCAGACGCTCCACCGCGGCCACGCGTGCCCCGTCGGGTGGTGGCGTCTCCCGGATCCGGGCGCGTGCCAGCAGGTCCGTGACGGCTGGGCGGACCGGCTCCCCGACCAGGTCCGTGAGCCTCGTGCCGACGACGTCCGGCGTGCCGAACATCGCCGCCGCTGACGGACTGGCCAGCACGATCCGGTCGGTGTCGTCGACGAGAAGGATGACGTTCCCACTGGTCTGGGCGACGGCGTTGATGTACTCCTCGATCGTCCGCCGGACGAGTTCGCCGCGTAGCCGGATCCGTTCCAGCACCAGGCACGCCTGGGTGGCCAGGACATCGAGACGGGGCCACACCCGGGCGATCGCGGCCTGGTTGCCCTGCAGATAGAGGCTCAGCAGGCCTTTCCCATCGTTGTGACAAATGGAGTAGGCCAGAGCCGGACCGCCGTCGAGCCGGGCGGCCACGGCGTCGGGCGGAACGTCGACGGTCGCGAGCGTACGGTCCGGAACGTCGGGCGGCGACGGGGACACGTAGTCCGCGGCCGTTCGGAGGTCCCTGGGCGCCCGCCCGGTGCCCAGCAGCGGCACGGCGGCGTCGAGCGTGGCCATGACCGCGCCGACATCGGTGGCCGCGGCGACGTCGGCCACCGCCTGGCGGAGGGCCTGCTCACCCGCGACCTGGTTGCGCAGGCTCACGGCGACCCCGACGAGCTGGGCCAGGACCAGCGCCAGCATGATCGCGGACACGGTGGCGACCAGCGGCTCGAACCACGGTCGAGCGTCCTGGTACGTGCTCAGCAACAGCAGGGTGACCGGCAGGACGGAGGCGATGGCCAACAGGGCCAACCGCAGGGGGATCGAGCGCCGCGACGGACTGTCCTGCGCACCGAGGTCGCGCATGGTGGGCAGCAGCGCGGCCATCCCCCACGCGCCGGCGAAGGCCAACCAGCCCAGCTCGATGGCGTTGCCCTCGGTGAGAATTCCGCGGACGGTCGCGAGGCTGAACAGGACGTCCGAAGTGAGCAGGCCGGCGATGCCCGCGACGAGCAGCCCCAGCGGCGCGTTCCACCGCTGTGAGGTGGCCATGTGGATGGTGGCGGCCAGGAGAACCACGTCCCGGGCGACGAAGAAGACCCGGGCCGCGGCCTGGAGGCCGGGCAGGTCCGGCGTCAACGCGAAGGGAACGGCGATGAGGACGCCCACCAGCAGGCCCGTGCCGAGCACCAGGATGGCCACGTCCACCACGGCGGCCAGATCGCGGGGAGCCGGCCGCGCCAGGCCGACCACCCCGGCGACCGTGAACACCGACATCGCGAACAGCACGCCGTACAGCGCCGGGCTGCCGGGCTGGTACACCGCGAGGGGTCCGGGCAGCACCCAGGAGATGACCTGTCCAGCCGCGTTCAACAGCAGGGCGGCCGCGAGGCAGTACCACGGCCACCGGCGGACCGGTTGGTGCCGGCGGATGCCGTAGGCCAGGGCGATCGAGCCACTCAGGCCCGCCAGCACGATCATGGCCGGCTGCAACGGTGGAACGGCCACGGCGACGGCGGCCAGTATCACAATCCAGGCGCCGTACACGACCACGACCCGCTGCAACGGCATCAGGACCCCCGTACCTTGCCGTGTTACGGCCACTGTACCGAGCCGACTGATAGCCTCGCGGAGAGTAGCCGCGAAGCCCCCGTGGCGCCCGATCGGGACATCACGGGTCAATGTCGTGCACCATCCGGACGGTCGGGCCGACATCCACTATGGATAGTTGTGCGGCCGGCTGGATGGTCACGGGGTAGCGGTGACCGCCGACGCTTGGACGATCCCGGCGAAGGTACGGAGCGTTCCGGCGGTGATCATCGGAAGCGGCAGCCCTCGGGTTTTGTCGACATGGCGTCTGTATGATGGCGACGCCGTGTCGGCATCTTGAGGGGATCGCAACCATGTGGCAGTTCGTGGGGAATCTCGTCGCCCGCTCGCGCCTGCGGGCGCTGCTCGTGGTCGGCGTCTGGGTGCTGCTGGCGGGCATCGTCCCGCAGATCGCCCCGGCGCTGGATGAGGTCAAACAGGACGGCGGCACGAACGTCCCCGTCCCCGGGTCACAGTCCGAAGCCGCGCGTGACCTGCTGCTGCAGAGCTTCCCCGATCAGCAGGGCGTCCCCGCCATCATCGTGGTGCACGATCCCGACGGTCTGGACGCGGCGGCCGAGGCCGAGGTGGCGCGCATCACCCGTGCCCTGACCGGTCCCGATCGTCCGGCTCATGTGGACGGTGTGGTGAGCACGGCCACACTCCCGCAGGCCCGAGCCACGCTCGTCTCGCCGGACGGGACGACCTCGATGATCCTGGCCTCCATCACGGGCCTGCCGAGCAACGACGAGCGGTTCGCCGAGACCGTACGGGAGATTCGTGAGATCACCGGAACCGGGACGGATGGCATCGAGATCCGTCTCACCGGTCCGGCCGGCATCGCCACGGACACCGTGGAGATCTTTCGCAACGCGGACCTGGTGCTGCTCGTGTTCACGGTGCTGCTGGTCCTCGTGATACTGCTGGTCGTCTACCGGGCACCCCTGCTCGCGCTGATCCCGCTCCTCGGCGTCGGCATCGCCATGCAGCTGACGAACGCGATCGGCGCCGCGCTGGCACAGGCCGGCGTCATCGCCATCGATTCCCAGGCCGCGTCCATCATGACCGTGCTGCTGTTCGGGGCCGGTACCGACTACGCGCTGTTCCTGGTGATGCGTTTCCGCGAAGAGATCGCGGTGGAGCCGGACCGGTACGCGGCGATGCGGTCCGCCCTGAGCAAGGTGGGTGGGGCGATCCTCTCCAGCGGCGGCACGGTCGTGCTGGCTCTGCTCACGCTGCTGCTCGGGGTGGTGCCGAGCACGCGGGAGTTCGGGCCGTTCCTCGCCCTCGGTGTCGCGGTCATGCTGCTGGTGAGCCTCACCTTCGTGCCGGCCATGGTGACGTTGCTCGGCCGGGCGGCTTTCTGGCCGATGAAGCGGGCGCACCGCGACCCCGGCGAGCGGTCGTTCTGGGGCCGGATCGCCACCGCCGTCGGACGCCGACCGGCGATGCTGGCCGTGGTGAGCGTGGTGCTGCTGGGGGCGCTGGCCACGGGTGTGCTGGGCTACCGGCCCAACGCCAACCTGATCAGCGACCTGCGTGGCGAGACGGACTCGCAGCGCGGCCAGCAGCTTCTCGAGCAGGCGTTCCCGCCGGGTGAGCTGGCCCCGACCATGGTCGTGGTCCGGGCCGACGACCCCGGTCCGGCCGCCGAGGTCGTCGCCGACGCGATCCGGGGGGTCGATGGTGTGGCGCGGGTCGAGGATCCGGTCGTCGCGCCGACCGGCGATGTGGCTCGGCTGCGCGTGGTGTACGGCGACGACCCGTACGGAACGCCGGCGCTGGAACGCACGGCCGAGGTCCGTGAGGTCGCCGCGCAGGCGCTGCCCGACGGAACGGTGCTGGTGGGTGGCGAGAGCGCGAACGCGTTGGACAACCGGCGCGGCGACATCCGCGACTTCACCGTCGTGGTGGTCGCGATGGCTGTGTTGATCTTTGCGGTGTTGGCCCTGCTGCTGCGAGCGCTGGTGGCACCGATCGTCCTGCTGGCGACCACCGCCCTGTCGTTGCTGGCCGCCCTCGGCGTCACGGTGCTGACGTGGGTGACGTTCGCCGGGCAGGCCGGTACCAACAATCGCGTGCTGCTCTATACGCTGATCTTCCTGGTCGCCCTGGGGATCGACTACAACATCCTGCTCGCCAGCCGCATCCGGGAGGAGATGGACACCCATGGCTTCGCCGAGGGCGTGCGGGTGGCGCTCACCCGAACGGGAGGCGTCATCACCTCGGCCGGCCTGATCCTGGCCGGCACGTTCGCCGTCCTGATGACCCAGCCGTTGAACTCCTTGCTGCAGTTCGGCTTCGCCATGGCCGTCGGTCTCCTGCTGGATACGTTCGTCATCCGTGGGCTGCTGGTGCCGTCGCTGTTCCTCCTGATCGGCCCGCGCGTGTGGTTTCCGCGCCGAGCCGGTCGATCCGCCGACGCCGTCGGGGCCGAGCGGTGACGCAGGTCGACCGGTGACGCGGGTGACTGGTGACGCGGGTGGACTGGTGACGCGGGTGGATGGTGACGAGGGTGGACCGTGCGGTGAGGCAGAAGGACTGGTCAGGCGTGTGGACCGGTGGCGCGGTCCGGCCGGAACGCATCGGCCCTGGCTAGCATCGGCTCATGCCGAAGATCGCCGCCCCGACGGTCGCTGAGCACCGCGCGCGGCAGCGCGACCTGTTGGTGTCGGCCGCGCGGGATCTGTTGATCGAGGACGGGTACGGTGCGCTGACGTTCAGCTCGCTCGCCGCCCGCACCGGCTTGGCGAGGCCCACCATCTACACGTACTTCCGGTCCAAGGACGACCTCGTGGTCGCCTTGTGCGAGGCCGAGTTTCCGCAGGTCGCCGCGGAGATCGAGCGCGCGGTCGAGCGGGCGACGACGCCCCGGGACCAGGTCGCCGCCTTCGTCCGTGCGCAACTGCGGGTCGCCCAGCAACGCCGCTACCGGATCGTGCACGCGCTGGCGAGCGCGCCGCTGGCCGATGAGGCGCGGCAACGGATCATGGCCCTGCACCGGGAGCTCGTGCCCAGCGCGGTGCCCCTCTTCGCACGCGCCGGCCATCCCCGGCCGGCGCTGGCCGCGGCGTTGCTCCAGGGGCTGATCAACGCGGCCATCGTTGCCATCGACGCCGGTGAGCCACCGCGCCGGGTCATCGAGACCACGGTCGGTGCGGCGCTCGACGGCCTCGCCGCCGACGTCGGGGCTGCGCCCTCGGCCGGCCCATCCGGTGACGCGTCGGTACCGGACGGCCCAGCCGCGTGATCGGTCGATCCACCCGCCGGTCACCTCACCGGCCAGCCGTCACCCGAACGCGGCCTCGTACCGACGCTTGACCGCCTCGGCCACCGAGGGATCGGGCAGCCCGCTGAAGCAGAGCTCTTCGTACTGATCGGGCATCATCGCCCGTACGCGCTCCTGGTAGTCGGCGCCGGGGGCCACGACCTGGACCGTGGGCGGCTCGGTCAGGTGCACCACGATCGGCCCGTCGGCCCGGCTGGACTGCAGGTACGGCAGGCCGCGGCGGCCCACGGCACAGAAGTAGTAGCCATAGACAGTCTGCACGTCATCGATGACGGTCGCCGACGGAGGGTCGACGCCGAAGACGGCCACCCCGCAGAAGATGCGGTCGCCGGAGCCAACCTCGTGACCGTGGTCGTGGTGCTCGGCCGGGCTCACCTGCTCCAGGGCTCGGGCGGCCCGCTCGGCAGCCGCGGCCTCCAGGGTCAGCGGACCAGCCTGGGGTGAGCGGTTGGCGAGATAGGGGACGAGCAGCGCAAGCAGGAGCGCGACGGCGGCGACCTCTGGCAACAGCCACCACAGGCGCCGGCGCCCTCGACGGTCCCACGGCGTGGTGGCCCCATCGGGCGTTGACACATCCAGATTCTATCACCCTGGCCCTGTCGGCTCCACTGACGAAACATCGGTTCCGGCCCACGGCTCGCCCGGACGGGGATGTCGTCATGATCAGGGACATAAATATCGTTACTGATATTGCACGCTCTATCCGGACGTGTTCCAATGTGCTGGGGTCCCCGGGACCGAGTGCAATGACACCGGTTCCGGGCCGCGCCCGGTAACCCCCGCCAGGCGAGGACCGCAGCTCGCCGACTGTGCGCGCCTGTCGGCGCCTGCACCCCACCGTCACCGTCCCATTGCAACGGAGGGGAACAGAACGTGAGTATCAGACGCAGGCTGGCGGTCTGTGCCGCCGCCGTGTTGGTGGCCTCCGGGGTCGCGGCGCTGGCCGTCCAAGCTCCGGCTCAGGCCCACGGCGCGCCGCTCGTCCCGGGCAGCCGGACCTGGCTGTGCTACCTGGACGGCCTTACGCCGCAGGGCAACATCGTGCCGAAGAACCCGGCGTGTGCGGCCGCGGTCGCTCAGAGCGGCACCAACGCGCTGTACAACTGGTTCGGTGTGCTCCGATCGGACGCCGGTGGGCGCACCGTGGGCTACATCCCGGACGGAAACCTGTGCAGCGGGGCCAACCCCGGCTACCTCGGGTTCGACCTGGCCCGTAACGACTGGCCGGTGACCCACCTGACCGCGGGAGCCCCGATCCAGATCCGCTACAACAACTGGGCGCACCACCCGGGAACGTTCTACGCCTATGTGACCAAGGACAGCTGGAGCCCGACCCGGCCGCTGGCCTGGAGCGACCTGGAGGACCAGCCCTTCAGCGTGGTGACCGACCCGCCGTCGATCGGTGGCCCTGGCAGCAACGACGGCTACTACTACTGGAACGCCACGTTGCCCGCGAACAAGAGCGGCCGGCACATCATTTACATGCGCTGGGTCCGTTCGGACAGCCAGGAGAACTTCTTCAGCTGCTCCGACGTGGTCTTCGACGGCGGCAACGGCGAGGTGACCGGCATCGGTGAGACCGACCCAGGTGAGCCGGGTGAACCCGGTGAGCCGGGTGAACCGGGTGAGCCGGGTGAGCCGGGTGAGCCGGGTGAGCCGGGTGAGCCGGGTGAGCCGGGCGGTGAGTGCACCGTGAGTGTGACGGTCACCAACTCGTGGCCCGGCGGTTTCCAGGGCGAGGCCACCGTGCAGGCCGGGTCTTCGGGCGTCAACGGGTGGACGGTCACCCTGACGAACCCGTCCGGCCAGAGCATCACGCAAGTGTGGAACGGCAACGTGGTATCCGACAACGGCAATACCGTCCAGATCCGCAACGCGGACTGGAACGGGTCGATACCTGCCAATGGATCGACGACGTTCGGGTTCCTCGGTAGCGGAACCGGTACGCCGTCCGCACCCAGCGGCACCTGCACCAGTCCGTAGTAGTCAGACATGACCGTCCGGTCCGGTGCCTGCGCGCGGCACCGGACCGGATGTCCACACTGGACTGCGAATCAGCAAACGGGAACTACCGGACTCAGAGTCGTCGGGCCGGCCGCGGCCGTCGCACGGCGGCGATGTGGGCCCAGGTGACGGGGTGCCCGCATCCGAGCCGACCGTGTGGGCGCACGCGGGCGCGGGGCGCGTACGGCCTGGACAGCAACAGCAACCGTCTCCTCACCGCACGGTTGACTCGCCCCGGGGCCCGCTCGCCGGCCCGCGCTCTCAGCCCGCCGCCCTCTTGATGAGGGCGGCGATTCGCTTCTCGTCGTCGGCGGTCAGCGTGGTCAACGCGAAGGCGGTTGGCCACATCGTGCCCTCGTCGAGGTGGGCGCTGTCGTTGAAGCCCAGCGTCGCGTACCTCGTGTTGAACTTGCTCGCGGCCTGGAAGAAGCAGACGACCTTGCCGTCCCGGGCGTATGCCGGCATCCCGTACCAGGTCTTCGGAACCAGCTCGGGCGCACTGGCCTTGACGATGGCGTGAATCCGCTCGGCCAGAACCCGGTCGCGTTCCGGCATCTCGGCGATCTTGGCGAGGACGTCGCTCTCCCCGTCCTGCTTGGCTCGCGTGCCACGGCGGGCCGCCTTCAGCTCCTGGGCGCGCTCCTTCATGGCGGCCCGTTCCTCGGCGGTGAAACCGTCGGCCGGGGCCTCGGCGGCCTTTCGGGCTGACTTCGCCTTGGTCTCTGGCATCGTTCACCCCTGCTCAGGTTTTGTCCCTGTCTGGGTCGGGTGGGGACGATCATCATGCTAGGGGTCGGGCCCCGCGGGTGGCTTCTTCAATCCTGATCGGTTCGCGCGGACCAGCGGCGGGAGAATACCCCCCGGGGGTGTCGGTAGGCTGGTGGTCATGACGACGCACGCTCACGGCCATCCGGCGCCCACCTCCA
>Ga0065720_1004627_pt1 | contig 12979 bp, 15 predicted proteins | sample Thericmetagenome_FD_59107 | JGI IMG/M metagenome (GOLD analysis project Ga0065720, IMG submission 59107) | Thermophilic microbial communities from the Joint Bioenergy Institute, California, USA of rice/straw/compost enrichment - eDNA_2 v2... | ecosystem: Engineered > Solid waste > Grass >... | reverse complement strand
CGCTGGAGCTGATCGAGCAGTCGCTCGTCCGCAACATCCGCAACTACCGGGCGCGGCATTTGAAAGCGGCGCTGCTGCGGAAGCTGGGCCGGCTCGACGAGGCGCTGGCTTGCGCGGACGAGACGCTCAAGATGGATGTCGCGGATTTCGGTTCGGCGAACGAACGGGCGCTCTGTCTGGCGGCGGCGGGCCGGGACGGGGAGAGCCGGGACGCGCTGGCCGGGCTGAAGCGCCTGATGCGGGACAACGCGCACAACTGCATGAGCCTGGCGTCCGATTACGCGTGGGCGGGCATGTACGGCGAGGCGATCGACGTCCTGAGCCGCATCGTGCCGGACGGGAAAGCCGACGTGTACCCGATGCTGCACTATGCGCTGGCGTACCTGCACGATCGGGCCGGCAACGCCGGCAAGGCGGCGGCCCATCGGGAAGGCGGTCGCCGCGCAACGCCGGACTACTGCTTCCCGAACAGCCTGTTCGACCTGCTCGTGCTGGAGGATGCGCTGGGCAAGGACCCGGCGGACGACCGGGCGCATTACCTGCTCGGCAATCTGCTGTACGACAAGAAGCGGCCCGAAGACGCGATCCGGCATTGGGAAGCTTCGGCGAAGGCGAACGGCGGGTACCCGACGGTCCACCGCAACCTCGCGCTCGCCTATTACAACAAGCGCGGCGACGCGGATGCGGCGCGGAGGTCGCTGGAGCAGGCGTTCGCGCTCGGTCCGCAGGATGCCCGGGTGTTCTACGAGCTGGACCAGCTGTACAAGAAGCTCGGCCGTCCCGCCGAAGAGCGGCTGGCCCGGCTGCTCGAGCACAAGGCGCTGGTTGACGCGCGCGACGACCTGTACATCGAGTATGTGACGCTGCTGAACACGCTCGGCCGCCACGAAGACGCGATCCGGGCGCTCGAAGTCCGCAACTTCCATCCGTGGGAAGGCGGCGAAGGCAAGACGACCGGGCAGCACGTCCTCGCCCATGTCGAGCTGGCGAAGATCAGGCTGCTCGCCGGCGCGCACCGGGAGGCGATCGAGCTGCTTCACCGGGCGAAGGTGTACCCGCCCAATCTCGGCGAAGGCAAGCTGGCGGGCGCGCAGGAGAACCACATCCATTACTTCCTCGGCTGCGCGCATGAAGGGCTGGGCGAGCGCGAAGAGGCGAAGCGATGGTTCGAAGCGGCCTCGGTCGGCCTCGATGAGCCGGCCAGCGCGATGTACTACAACGACCAGCCGCCGGAGATGATCTTCTATCAGGGGCTCGCCTGGCACAAGCTCGGGAACGCGAAGGAAGCGAAGCGCCGGTTCAACAAGCTCATCGACTACGCCGAGAAGCATCTGTTCGATGACGTGAAAATGGACTACTTCGCCGTATCGCTGCCCGACTTCCTCGTATTCGAAGACGACCTGAACAAGCGGAACCGGATCCATTGCCGTTTCATGCGCGGGCTGGGGCTGCTCGGTCTGGGGCGGACCGCCGAGGCGGCGGGCGAGTTCGACGAAGTGCTGCGGCTCGAACCCGGCCATCAGGGCGCCCGCATCCACCGGGCGTGGCAGGCGGAGTTTTCCGGCGTCCGGTGAAGCCGCGGCGGCTTGGCCGGCAATGAACAAGGCCGGGCAGGATTGTCATTCCTGCCCGGCCTTTCTTCATCGGCCGAGGGCGGGCTGCCGGCGGGGCAGCAGCCGCCTCGCCAGGATGGCGAAAATGATCAGCGACACCGCGACCGAGGCGGCGCAGACCGCGAACAAGACCTCGTAGCCCGCGCGCTGGGAAATCCATCCGAGCGCGATGGAGCCGAGACCGATGCCGAGGTCGAACGCCGTCATGAAGGAAGCGGTGGCCACGCCTCTCCGCTCCGGTTGGGTGATCCGCAGGATCGCCGCCTGCAGCGCCGGCTGCGCCGAGCCGAATCCGATGCCGTACAGGACGGCCGAGGCGATCACGCCGGTCCAGCCGTTCGTCAACATCAGCACGATCAACGCCGCGATCGTGATGAACAGCGAGGTCATGATGACGATCGATTCGCCGAGCCGGTCCGACAGTTTCCCCGCGAACGGCCGGGTCAGCGTCAGCGTCACGGCGAAGATGAGAAAGAACGTGCCGGCGTTCACTTCGATCGACTGCGCGAACAGCGGCAGGAAGGTCATGACGCCGCCGTAGGAGACGGTCAGGAAGAAGAGCGTCACGGTGACGGGCAGCGTGGCTCTGTCGAACAGCTCCAGCCGCTGCGCGGCTTTCGGCTGGAAAGCGGTCCGGGTCGAGACCGCAAGCAGCAGCGCTACGGCGGACAGGCCGGCGGCAAGGATGAACAGGTCGCGGAACGAGCGGTTATCGATGATCCAGATGCCGATCATCGGGCCGACCGCCATCGCCGCCGTCGTCGCCACGCCGAACCAGCCCATGCCTTCTCCCCGGCGGGAAGGCGGGATGACATCCGTGACCGAAGTGCCGACGGCGGTCGTGGAGAACGCCCAGCTCACGCCGTGGAAGATCCGAAGAGCGAGCAGGATGGCGATGGCGCCCGCCCAATTGTACAGCAGCATCGACAGGACGAAACCGAGCATTCCCCAGAGGATGAAGGGCCGCCTGCCGTACCGGTCCAGCAGCGTGCCGACGACCGGGCGGAACATGACCGCCGCCAGCGTGAATATGCCGGACGCGAGCCCGACGTGCAGCTCGCTGCCGCCCAATTGCGTGATGTACAGCGGCAGCGTCGGCAGCAGCAGATAAAAGCTCATGAACAGCACCAGCGTGCCAAGCGTCAACTGTACAAACGGCTTCGTCCAGAGACGTTCCATGCATCATTCCTCCATACAAGCTTTGCTTGATCTCTTGCACGCCCGTCAGCATCCGGCGCCCCGGCAGGGGCCTCTTATTGTAACGAAGGAGCCGGTTAGATTTGTATGCCGATGAGCAAAAAACAAGTCCGCTTGCCTTATTATGTGACCAAATGGTCACTTATATATCATAGGTTTCCAAAAAGCAACATGTCAAGAGGGGATTCGCAATGTCACAAATTCACCGCGTTGCCCATCTTACTTATTGAATGGCCGGCCGCTTCGGGCCGGAATCTTTCATCGGTTGACCCCGCGCCCGGCCGGAAGGTCCCCGAACTTGCGCGCGTGCGGGATCGGGGACCGCCCGCGCCTCGCTCGTCTCCCCGGTTTGCCCCGACAACCGCCGCAACCGCCATGGCTCAAAAAAACCTTCCCTGTTGCCCCCAAATCCAGTATAATGCGGATTGCCATATAAATAATATTGATAATTAGATTTCGGGATATGAGGAGTTTTTATAATATGATCGACAATCTTGAAGGGTATCGCGCCTTTCTCGCCGTGGCGCAGAGCGGCAGCTTCTCGAAGGCGGCCGAGAAGCTGAACGTGACGCAGCCGGCGGTCAGCCATGCCGTCCGGCGGCTGGAGGAGCGTCTGGGCGGACCGCTTTTTTACCGGACGCCGGCCGGGGTCAGGTTGACGTCCGAGGGGGAAGTGCTGCACAAGTTCGTCTCTCAGGCGTTCCATTTTCTCGAGAACGGGGAGCGGAAAATCGCGGAAATCCGTGAGCTCATCGCGGGGGAAGTGAAGATCGGCGCGGGGGATACGCTGTGCCGGCACTATCTGCTGCCGCATCTCGAGACGTTCCACCGGGAGCATCCGGCGGTGAAGATCCAGGTGACGAACCGGACGACGCGGGAGACGATCGCGCTGCTGAAGGAAGGGCGGATCGACTTCGGCATCGTCAACCTGCCCGTCAAGGACAACCAGCTCGTCATCCGCGAGAGCATTCCGCTGCACGACTGCTTTGTGGCCGGCGAGGCGTTCAGGGAGCTCGCGGAGCGGACCGTCACGTGGTCCGAGCTGGCGAGCCGTCCGCTCATCCTGCTGGAGCAGGGCAGCAGCATCCGAGGGTACATCGACCGGTTCGCGAAGGGGCAGGGCGTGCTGATCCAGCCGGAATTCGAGCTCGGCAGCATCGACCTTCTCGTCCAGTTCGCCCGCATCGGGCTTGGCGTCGCCTGCGTCATCCGCGAGTTCGTCGCCGAGGAGCTGAACAAGGGGGCGCTGTACGAAGTCCGGCTGGACGCGCCGCTGCCGCCGCGCCGGGTCGGCCTCGTCACGCTGCGGGATGTGCCGCTGTCAGCGGCGGCCAGCCGGTTTCTCGAGCGGCTGCCGTGACGGGCGGGGTCACGCCAGCGTTTTGGACATGATGAGGTCCGTCTGCTCATCGTCGCCCATGACGAAGGGGTGGCTTCCCGTCTGGACAAGCCCCATCTTCTTGTAGAAGGCCAAGGCGTTGTAATTGTGCTCCCATACGCCCAGCCAAATTTTCGTTTTCCGCAGCTCTCTGGCAAGATCCACGGCATGTTGGAACAGGATTTTGCCGAGTCCGTGCTTCTGGAACGGCTTCTTCACATAGAGGCGCTCAATCTCCAGCGACTCGCGGCCCATCGGTTCCGTCTGGGCGTCGTCGACGTTGATTTTCAAATATGCGGCCGCTTCATCGTTCACCTGGAGGAGGAAAAATTGCGACGACGGGTTGGCCAATTCTTTCTCCAGCTGCCGGCGGTTGAACGCTTTTTCCAGATAGGCGTTCATGTTTTCGTCCGAAGTCGTGCCCTGGAATGTATCGAAATACGTCTGCCGGCCGAGTTCCTGAATTTCAAGCACATCATCCGGCGAGCATTTTTTGATGGAGATTTGCATGACATCCGGTCTCCCTTGCGCATAAACTTGTCCATGTTTCATTTTACTTCATTTTGGCGAGGAGTGTGGCTTCCATGAAATCGATCGCCGTATATTGCGGCTCCGGCGCGGGCGCGTCTCCGGCTTACCGGGAAGGCGCGGTCAGGCTGGGGCATGCGCTGGCGGAACGCCGAATTGCTCTGGTCTACGGCGGGGCCAATGTCGGGCTGATGGGGGCGGTGGCGGATGCCGTGCTGGAGCGGGGCGGCCGGGTGATCGGGGTGCTGCCGCATTTTTTGCAGGAACGCGAGATCGCTCACAGCGGGCTCTCCGAGCTGATCCTGGTGGAGACGATGCACGAGCGGAAGGCGAAAATGGCCGAGCTGGCGGACGGATTCATCGCGCTTCCCGGCGGCCCGGGCACGATGGAGGAGTATTTCGAGGTGTTCGCCTGGGGGCAGCTCGGCCTGCATCGCAAGCCGTGCGGTCTGCTCAACATCCGGCGGTATTTCGATCCGCTGCTGGCCATGTTCGACCGGATGGTGTCCGAGGGCTTCATGAAGCCCGAATATCGCGCGGTGGTCCTTACGGACGAGACGCCCGACGGGCTGCTGGACCGGTTCGCGGCCTATGCGCCTCCCGCAATCAAGACGTATCGTCCCGGACAGCGTTTCATATGAACGGAAATGGGGCTTGGAATATTTTCCATTCTGTGCGAAACTGAATGCAGCGGAAGATCGGAGAAGGTGTGAGCGGATTGAAGACGGTGATCCGGTCATTGTTGATATCCCTTGCCATTCATGTCATCGTCATCGCCGGCGCATTGGCGGTTGCCTGGCTGCAAACCAGGGATTACAAGCCCGAAATCGCCGGCCGATATGAACATTTCGAACCGCTTCAGCAAAAAGCGGCGATCGTCGGCGTTGTGGCATCGCCCCTCCAGCTGCTGTGCACCTTCGTCGGAACCGCTGCGGTCAGCGGGATCATCATCCGGTTTTGGAAGAAAAACCGGAAGGACTGAAGGAGAGGGATGGATGATGCAGAATTTCGAGCCCCTGGATGGCGTGGTGATGTCGGTCAGCCGGAGCGCAGCCCATACGTTCAGCAAGGCGGTCGTCGAATCGATCACGCTGCTGGCCGGTTTGGGGGTGGAAGGCGACGCGCATATGGGCGCGACGGTCAAGCATCGCTTGCGGGTCGCGCAAAATCCGAACCAGCCGAATTTGCGCCAGGTGCACCTCATCCATGCGGAGCTGTTCGACGAATTGCGGGAAGACGGTTTTCACGTCAAGCCCGGACAGTTGGGCGAGAACATCACGACCCGGGGGATCGAGCTGCTGCGCCTGCCGACGGGCACCCGGCTGCATATCGGGGAGCAGGCGGTCGTCGAGCTCACGGGCCTGCGCAACCCCTGCACCCAGATCGACGATTTCTGCAAAGGCTTGCTCGGCAAAGTGCTGATCAAGGACGAGCACGGAAGCCTCATTCGCAAAGCCGGCGTCATGTCCGTTGTGCTGCAGGGGGGAGAGGTGCGGGCGGGAGATTCGATCCGGGTGGAACTGCCGCAGCCGCCTTTTCGTCCGCTGGAGAGGGTGTAGCGCGGCGGAAGCGCTATGAAGCCCGCTGCAATGGCAGCGCGAATCGGATTCGGAAGATTTGGCAATTTGCCCGTTTCCTAGCGGGGCGCAACGTGATATAGTAGTGGCAAGAGGGAAAGTGAAATTTTTCACGAATATTAAGTGAAATGTTTCACAATTGATACTTTAAACTGAAGGAGATGAACGACCATGACGGAGCCGCGCAAGATCGTGGTGTTGGGAGCCGGTTACGCCGGCATCCCGGCCGTCCTCACCCTGCAGAAAAGATTGCGGGACGGCGAAGCGGACATCACCCTGATCAACAAGCATGACTACCACTTCTTCACGGCCCAGCTGCACAAGCCGGCGGCGGGGACCGGCCGGCCGGAACAGTCGCGCGTCGACCTGAAGGAGCTCCTCGACCCGGGCAAGGTCACGTTCCTGAAGCGCGCGGTCACCCGGATCGATGCCGCCGGGAAGAAGGTGCAGACCGAGGACGGCGACGTGCCTTACGACTGGCTGATCGTCGCGCTGGGCGGACAGCCGGAGACGTTCGGCATCCCGGGACTTGCGGAGCACGCCTTCTTCATCCGCAGCCTGAACAGCGTGCGCTTCATCCGGGAGCACATCGAGCGCCAGTTCGCGAATTTCAGGCTGAACGAGAGCCGCGCCGAACGGCTCGCGTTCGTGGTCTGCGGAGCGGGCTTGACCGGGATCGAGTTCATCGGCGAGCTGGTGAACCGGATTCCGAAGCTGTGCCGGGACTACGATGTCGATCCCGCCCTCGTGAAGATTTACAGCGTGGAAGCCGCGCCGGCCGCGCTGCCGGGGTTCGACGCCAGCCTGGTGGACTATGCGGTAAATTTGCTGCAGCGCAAGGGCGTCATGTTTAAATTGGGCACCCCTGTGAAAAAATGCACAAGCGAAGGCGTGGAGATCGGCGACGGGGAGTTCATCCGGGCGGGCACCATCATCTGGGCGGGCGGCGTCCGGGGCAGCCGGGTGCTGGAAGATTCGGGGTTTGATACCGTCCGGGGCCGGGTGATCGTGAACCCGTATCTGCAGGCGCCGGGGCATGACGATGTGTTCATCATCGGCGATTCGTCGATCGTGCTGAACGATCAGGGCAAGCCGTGGCCGCCGAGCGGCCAGATCGCGATGCAGCAGGGCGAGGCCGCGGCCCGCAATGTGATCGCGCTGCTGCGCAAGCAGGAGATGAAGCCCTTCCACTATGTCTACCGGGGGACCGTCGCTTCGCTGGGCAAAGGCGAAGGCATCGGAAGCGTCGGCAAGTACAAGGTGAAGGGCATCCCGGCGGCCATCCTCAAGAAAATCGTCGACGGGCGGTATCTGTACAAGATCGGCGGGGTGAAGCTCCTCGTCAGGAAGATGGCGCGGTAAAATTTGATTAAGGCCGTTTAGGGTGTAGAGCGCGAAACGTTTTTGGGGTAAAGTTTGTGGGAGAGGCCATGTCGGATTATTCCAATAACAGGGTGAGGCGATGAGAAAAGCATTCGGGGCAAAGGCGGACGGGATCGAATATGCCGTCAGGCNGGGCGCATACGCCGTTGTTTTCAATCCCGAGACGACNCGGGTGATGACGGTGAGGAACGGGAAAGGGCATCATTTTTTGCCCGGCGGCGGCATTGAACCCGGCGAAAGCCACGCGNAATGTCTNGAGCGGGAGTTCCTTGAGGAGACGGGATACCGGATCATCGTGGGCNACTGCATCGGCAACGCTTCGAGGTATTTCCATTCGCCGGAAGCCGGGGCGTGGATGAGCGACGGCTATTTCTACATGGCCGAATTGGCTGAGAAAGCGCAGGAACCTGCCGAAGCCGACCATCGCGTCGAGTGGCTGGAGACGGAGCGGGCGCAACAGCGGTTTTTTGAACATCATGGCTGGGCCGTCATCGAAGCCGCCCGGAGACGAACACAACGGAAAGGCGGCAGCCAACCGTGAGAGCCGACCGCTACAAACATCTCTTCACCAAAGAACTGCTGATGGGGCCGAACGCCATCCGTTTGCTGGACGAGATGCTGGAGCGGCATCCGATCGAGGGAGGCCGCGTGCTGGATCTCGGGTGCGGGACGGGGCTGACCTCGCTTTTTCTGGCACGGGAGACGGGGGCGGAGCAGATCTTCGCGGCCGATCTGTGGATTCCCGCGACGGCGAACTGGGAGCGAATCCGGGAATGGAAGCAGGAGCTCAAGATCATCCCGCTGCACACGGACGCCCGAAATCTGCCCTTTCCCGACGATTTCTTCGACGTGATCGTCAGCGTGGATTCCTATCACTACTACGGGTGCGAGGAGCGGTTCTTCGCGGAGAAGCTCCTGCCGCTTCTCCGGCCCGGCGGCCGGGCGCTGATCGTGGTTCCCGGCCTTAGGCGGGAGTTCGAGGGCAAGGCGCCGGAGCTCTTCGCCGAGTGGGTCGGCGAAGAAGCCGCGTACTTCCATGACTGCGGCTGGTGGCGCAGGCATATTGCCGCAGGCTGCGATGATCGGGTCGAAGTCGAGGTTTACGAAACCCGGGAATTCGCGCAGCCGTGGCAGGATTGGTTTGACAGCGGGCATGAGTATGCGCGGCATGATCAGGCGTTCATGCGCCAGGGGCTTGACCGCCTGCTCAATTTCATCGTGATCGCGGTGCGGGTGAGGTGAANNCCACGGCTGGTTTGGACTGGCAACTTTCAGGATGTCACCGGCGTCTAGATATTGCGGATGCGCGAGGTTNTTAAGAATGGGGTTATTGTGCAAAGATGGAAAGACGGCTTGCGCATTCAGCCCGACGCTACATAACAGGAGGTATGATGATGGCGACGATTGAAGATTTCTTGAAACTGGACATCCGGATCGGCACCGTGGTCCATGCGGAGCCTTTTCCGGAGGCGAGGAAACCGGCCATCAAGCTGAAGATTGATTTCGGGGAACTCGGAATCAAGCAATCTTCCGCCCAAATCACGCGCCGATATGCGCCGGAGCAGCTCGTCGGACGCCAGGTGGCGGCGGTCGTCAACTTTCCGCCGAGACGCATCGCGGGTTTCAACTCCGAAGTGCTCGTCCTCGGCGGCGTTCCGGAAGAGGGCGACGTCGTGCTGCTGCGGCCGGACGAGCCGGTGCCGAACGGCACGCCGGTCGCGTAGCTTGTCAGAAACCCGCTGATCGCAAAAATTCCTCGATTCTTCGTCCCGTTTCGTCGAGCGGGCGGTTCCCGTGTCTGCCGTGGCGGAAAAATCCGTGCTCCATTCCGGCGTAGGCCACCCAGGTGATGTCGTTGCCCGCCGCGATCATCCGCTCGACGAAGTCCCGGTTCTGCTCGAACAGCTCGTCCGCGGTGCCGATCATCCAGAGCGTGGGGGGCAGACATTTTTTCACGTTGTGCCAAGGGGAAATGTCCCGCGCCGCCGGCAGCAGTTCGGGATAAAGTCTCGACATGATGTCCACGGCGTCCATTCCGGCGGCGAAAATAACCAGCGCGTCCGGGACGGGGGAGACGGACAGATCGTCGCCCTCATCGTTCAGATGGTCGAACATGATCGCGGACACGGCGGTGTATCCGCCGGATGAAGAGGCGCATACGACGATGCGGTTCGGGTCGACGCCCCAGTCCGACGCATGCCCGCGCAGCCGGCGGACGGCCGACCGGACGTCGCGGATCGCCTGGATCGGCGTGAACCCTTCATCGCGTCCGGTCCGGCATTCCACGCAGATCGCGACATATCCCTTCGAGGCCAGATACCCGGCGTGGTATTGGAAGTCCGCGGGCGTGTTCGGCGCGCTGCCGAAAGTGCCGCCGATGAAGAACAGCACCGCCGTCCGGTTCGTCCCGGGGGCGTCCGGCTCGAACACGAAAAACCGGAGCTTCCGTCCGTCGATCGTCTTGTAGACGGCTTCCTTCACGGGAAAGACGAAGGGGTATTCGCGCATGGGCATCACCTGGATCAGAATGATTTGTCAGTCATCCTATATTGAGGGTTGGAAGCGGTTGCTGTCAACATGGGGAGCGGGGCGCCGAGCCGCGCGGAGGAAATCTTAACGAAACGGAGCGGCGTTATTTTGTCGAAAACGGCTTGACGGGCGCGTGCAGCGAAACGGAGCGACCTTATTTGCCGTTTCAACGCGGTTTATGACCTGCTGCGGCACGAATAACGTTTCTCTGTTTCGTTGCGATTCCGGAATGCCTCGGTTTGTCACAAATTAGGTTCGTGCGTTTCGTTGCAAGTTGCCAATACGCCGCCTGCGGCTAAAGCAGGCGGCTTTTTCGTTGCGCCGGACCGCTGTCCGCTGCGGCGCGCCTGCCCCTCGATCCGATACGCAGAACAACAAAAAATTAACCTGAAAGAATAAAAATTTATTGTAAAACGATAAATCCTGCGGTACATTATAACCATCCCGCAAGAGAGGTGCTGTTCGTGAAGCTCGAGACGCTCTTTCTGAAAATCGTCGTGGTGCTGCTCGGGGTCCCGATCTTGGCGCTGTGCATTTTCGCCGTGCCGAAGCTGGGAGAGATCGCCGCGGAACTGGTGCCGGACTTTCCCGCGATCCGATATCCCGTCAGCCTGGTGTTCTACGCGTCGGCGGTCCCGTTCTACTTCGCCCTGTTCCAGGCGTTCCGGCTGCTGGAGTACATCGACCGGAACACCGCGTTCTCGGACGCATCCGTGGCCGCGCTGCGGAAGATCAAATACTGCGCCGTCGCGATCTGCGTCTGCCATGTGCTGGTGCTGCCGCTCTTCTACCTGTACGCGCTGGCGGATGACGCGCCGGGCGTCGTCATCGTCGGCTGCATCGTGCCCTTCGCTTCCGTGGTGATCGCCGTCTTCGCGGCTGTCCTGCAAAAACTGCTGCGGCACGCCATCGACATCAAGAACGAAAACGACCTGACGATTTGAGGTGAAGCGCATGGCGATTATCGTCAACCTTGATGTCATGCTGGCCAAGCGGAAAATGAGCGTAACCGAGCTGTCCGAGCGGGTCGGCATCACGATGGCGAACCTGTCGATCCTGAAAAACGGCAAGGCCAAGGCGATCCGCCTGTCCACGCTGGACGCGATCTGCGAGGCGCTGGACTGCCAGCCCGGCGACATTCTGGAATTTCGGCGCGACGGCGAGGGAGGGGCGTGATGCGCCGGCTGAAGCGGCTCGTGACGCAGCTGGCGCATTTCGGCGTCCAACAGGCGCTGTCGTGCGTGTTTCCCGTCGTGATCTTCGCCTCCCTGGCGCTCACCCGCTTCATCACGCTGCCGGTCCTGCCGCGGTACGACTGGCTGCTCGCCATCTGCCTGCTGATGCAGTGGTGGATGCTGCGGTCCGGGCTGGAAACCCGGGACGAAATGAAAGTGATCGCCCTGTTCCACCTGATCGGCCTGGCGCTTGAAATCTTCAAGGTTCATATGGGATCCTGGTCATATCCGGAACCGGGATACTTCAAAGTGTTCGGCGTGCCGCTCTACAGCGGGTTCATGTACGCCAGCGTGGCGAGCTACATGTGCCAGTCGTGGCGGAGACTCCGGCTGGAGCTGGTGAACTGGCCGCCGCTGCCCGTGGTCGTGCCGCTGGCCGCCGCGATCTACCTGAACTTTTTCACCCATCATTATTGGCTGGACATCCGCTGGTGGCTGACCGTCCTGGTCTTCATCGTCTTCCGGCGGACGCGGGTCCTGTTCGAGGTGAACGGGTCGCGGTATTGGATGCCGCTCGCGCTGTCGTTCGTGCTGATCGGTTTTTTCATCTGGATCGCCGAAAATATCGCAACGTTCTTCGGAGCGTGGCAGTATCCCGATCAGACCGCCGCCTGGCGCCTCGTGCACACGGGGAAGGTGAGCTCGTGGTTCCTGCTCGTGATCGTCAGCTTTCTGATCGTGGCGGCGCTGAAGCTGGTGAAGGGCCGCCGGCCCCGGACGGCGCAGACGTTGAGCGGCGAGGGACCGATACAAACCATGCAAGGGGAGAATGGAGAGCGCAATGGATATGGCAGAGGCACCGAATTGGAAATATAACGCGTGCGGGCGCAAATTCGTGGCTTCGTTCAGCGGCGGAAAGGACAGCACGCTGGCGCTGCATCACGCGATGCAAGCCGGGGAGCCGGTCGGGCTCATCGTCGTCATGGAGGAGGAGGGGAAGCGCTCCCGTTCCCACGGCATTCTCGAGCCCGTCATCCGCGCCCAGGCGGAGGCCATCGGCCTGCCGCTCCTTGCGGCGGCCGCAAGCTGGGAAGATTACGAGCAGGTGTTCATCCGCCTGCTGGAACAGGCGAAACGGCAGGGCGCGGAAGTGCTGGTCACGGGGGACCTGGACATGCCGGCGCACGGCTGCTGGCATGACGGGGTGACGCGGCGCGTCGGCCTCGGCCTCGGCATGCCGCTCTGGGAGCGGGACCACGTCGGGACGGTCAGGGAATTCATCGACCTCGGATTCCAAGCCATTCTGGTGACCGTCAACCTGTCCATGGGCATGCGGGAGGACGATCTCGGCCGCGTGATCACGCACGAGTTCGTGGATGAGCTCGCGGCGCGCGGCATCGACCCGTGCGGGGAGAGCGGAGAGTTTCACACCCTGGTCGTCGACGGCCCGATCTTCAAGCGTCCCGTGCCCGTCCGCAAGCGGGAAGTCGTCCGGGACGGGGAATACGCCTTTTTGTCGATCGAGCTTGACGAAGCGGGAGGGCAAGATGTACCGGATTCTGATCGTGGAAGATGACAAGACAATCGCGGAGCGCATCG
>Ga0065720_1020737_pt1 | contig 12981 bp, 14 predicted proteins | sample Thericmetagenome_FD_59107 | JGI IMG/M metagenome (GOLD analysis project Ga0065720, IMG submission 59107) | Thermophilic microbial communities from the Joint Bioenergy Institute, California, USA of rice/straw/compost enrichment - eDNA_2 v2... | ecosystem: Engineered > Solid waste > Grass >... | reverse complement strand
AACAAAAAAAATTAGTTATTCGCAATCCTCCAGGCTGGCTCTCCTTTGCATATGAGCATCCTCCGCCAACAGCTCTCTCACTTTCTGCACCTTCTGCTCGGCTGTTTGCACCTTATCGGTTCTATAATTGTCGTCAATACCATACCCGACATACTTAAGACAATTGACCACTTACCTTGTGCCTGCCCTCATGGAGGTCTGTACTCTCACTGCTCCAAGCCGATGCACAAGAGAATGAGCCTGGCCAATCACTTTCATGACTTCATCCCAACTCCCTTCTGTTAAGAGTGAGAGTTTGATGATCAGCTACGGGTTTACTATGTCCTAGTTGAAGCCGTGTCTTAACATTAGCCATCAATTGAGCTAACATACCAACTGTTGTGCCTGCAGAGTGCATCGTATGGTGCAGGCCGCTAGCTTTCAGGAGCTTCTGCACTTCCGCAACCTCACGCGAAACGGATGCGCTGCCTGTTCCAACCTGTTTGTTACAGATCAATTAGGAGCTCTTTAACTGGCGAACCAGATACTAAGTAACCTAAGGTTCAGGGCATTAGCAACATACCGGAATAAGACAAAAGTCCACATAGCACCTCTCCGGGGTGGGGATGTTTTTGTAATCTTGCGGCATGGTCATAGCTTTGGCATCAATGTTATCTTTCTTGCTATCGTCTCCAATCCCCTGCTTTTGAGCAACTGTTGGCGTCGATGATAAACAACGAAAACGCTGTGAGCAGTGCAGAAGAAGAGGAAGAGTAAGAAGTTGAAAAAAGGAAAGGGGCCAGCAGAGAAGATGACGGTGTAGTCTCACCGTTGATCTCGTGGCTTGCGTCACCGCAGCTGGGATGGACGTGGACCCTGAAGAGGAGTTGTGCAGGCCCAGACGGCGGCCGAATGCGATACTCATGAGTGTTGCTTATGTAGATGCAAAGGAAATGCAGATATGTGCTATATTATGGGTATTGGTGGACTTTGCGGATCACCTGAGCAAAGAGGAGAGGGGTAATGGAAAGAGCAGAGTTCAAGGCGGGGGGAGTGATGTAATGGTTTTGAGAGGTTATACAGGTGGCTAAGGTTACAACCAAAGAATGGCTCCACACCTCTACTACAACCGGGTTTTGTTGTGTTAGTATTGTCTGTCAGGTACCCAAGATGGTCTGAGATTTAACAATTTCAACTTTACGAAATCATTGGGGTCCTTCACTGCGTCTGGTCAATATCGTTGATTGAAAGTTTCATCGGTGTTAGGAAGGTATCACTGCTAGCAAGCTAAATTTATCAGCGATTACCTCCCGAGTGTTTACATCCGAAATCCGCATCAGAAAAGTCCTAAAAGTTTGCAGCCGCCGTGATCCGCCAACATCCGACCTACAACCACTAAACCACCTATTCCTGGAGCACACACATAAGCGTGGTCGTTAAGAGAAGCTCCATTCCACGAAAAGATCGCGTCTGGCAAATAAATCCGGTGCTCTTTGGGGGAAACTATATACGCCTTCCCCTGCCGTTGCACTGACTGCATGCCATGACATTGTCCAGCCCTTTTGGGCAGAAGTGCTGCCTGCTTTCTTTGAACCTGGTTATGGTACCAATGACGATAAGTTGAACCATTGTGCCCAAAATCAATCCACTTAACCCAAGCGTTCCTTCATCCGAGATTGCAGTGGAGGCCCGCTCCATTTGATGGATTGTGTTATTTTGGTCCAGATTCAACCAAATAAGCTCCGTGAAGCTAATGCGAAGTTGGCGCTTCTTCTCTCTTCACCTAGTTACATGATGGCAGGAACGCTATCCTCCATTTTTCGAGTTCGTCAGATGCCATAGATAAGTGAATGATAGCTGAGCCAGGCTAGTACACTTCAATCTGTGTGGGTAAGTCTGACTCGGTAGTGCCATTATCCGATCATCTCGAGCTTATAGCTTATCATATGTGAATCGCGGTGATGGATTGACACCACTCGCCAGTCGCTTTCAGCTTCATCTCCGTTTGTTTTTTGCCGAACTAAACGTCCAACCACCCCATCGAAGTAACACCCTTCTCGACGTTTAGCCTCGTCCATTTCCTCCGACCGAACAAGGCAGCAAGCAGGGTAGGACCCAATTTCTATATCTTCATCGCGGGTTATTCATAGCTCTTATCGGCTTCCAGAGGGATATACGTTTGTGCCTGTCCCACATGATGCCATTGTTGTCAATGAGTCTCCAACCTCTGCTTCAGTGCATGCCTTCTGGATATACATTATAAAGAGCGCGTGGTGGACAATATCTCGCTATGGATATGCTGCGTTTGGACTTACAGTTATTCCGTACCTCGTCGGGTCACTGCTCAATTCTATCGCCGATGTGCTCGCCCCGTCATAGTCGTCCTGATTGACCACTGGACTAATGGTAAACTGCCTTTCTCTCCCACGGCCCAAGGTAGAGGGAATGGTAAATAGACCAGAGAGGGCTCATCGTCAACCCTGTTAGCATTGTCCTCTTTAAACCTCCTGTACATGTTTGGATAAACGCAGTTATCTTTAAGAGTTTTGGTTGATACCAGTAAACCAGAGCCAGAAAAGAAGACGACAATAATTACAATCTTACAATGTTTTCACTTCTTTCACAGTCCAAACATATCCATCGTAATATCTCCTATAGCCGGCTTCATCGAGCCTATCGCACCACCATAACAAGCGCTCCTGCACGTGCTGCTCTCCGCAGGTCAAGCGAATTCTGATCTCCAGGACGCAAAAGTCGTGCATGTCAGAAGATCCCATCGAGTGCCTTAGCTAGTCCAACAACGGGGAAAATGTGGGTTAGAACAGCCCTGAGATGATATGATGCCGTCTTCGCCCTGGAAACGACCGGACGGTAAAGTAATATGCTATGTAGTTGACAAGATGAAAATATATTGAAGTCCAATTTGTCGCCGGCTTACAGATCAGCTCGAGGTCGTTGCTAGCAGTAACTTGTGCTGTGGTGTTAACGTCCATGAATTCCGTTTTGCAAAATTTAGGATAGACATATCTCAGCAGCTGACAGAGGATGGTGCTTGTGCGCATGTAGGTGACATTGGTGACATTGTGCGAGGATTAAGGCGCCCATGTCCATGCCCTTTAGCCTGACCTTTGAAGAGAGCGGGCCAGTGAGCCCCCAATACACCAACGAGCTATCTACCTTGACATAATCTCTAGATGTGAGCTGAGGTGTATCTTGTAAGTTGAATATGCTGAACAACAGAACTACATCGTTATAGCTGCAAAGTGTGCTGATTATCGATGTGCAGTGGTGTGAAGCCTGCAGGGCTTTGGACAACTCTGCAAGGTGCTTCAGCCCATCCACCCAATAGTTGTGATGTGCCTTATGCCCAAGGCAGGCTGGTTCAGTTTTGAATGGCTGACTGAGGATATGATACCTCAAACCCAACTGGAATGGACACATGAAGCCAGGGAGCCTTGTATATCATCATCATCATTGGCTTACGGACGACAGTACTTGTCTGTCATTCAGTCTCCTCCTTCACCTCAAATAATTAAGCACTTTCTTGTGCTTTACATGCTCAGCCTATCAAAGACTTCATCTGCCCATACATAATATTCCCATGGGGTATGTATAATGCTCTAAGCATTATCAGCATCCATTCATGATTTTTTAAAGCGTCTGAATATCATTTTCAACTGTTTATCGTTCGGTTTACTACTGATATGCCTTTGGTGCAGTAACGATTTAATTTAAGTTCACTAGCAACTTCCTCCATATGATTCCCAAGACCTTTTTACCCAACAAGTATACAATCACCAAACTTTAGCAACATTTTCCCGACGGCTATCATGCCACCTTTCGGCTGTTACCTTGAATCTATTTGTCCATTTATCTGCAAGTGTAACGCAGGAAATATGGATGAATGGGTGGTTGGGGTCTTCAAGCACGCAAGTGAACCTCTTCGTTGATACAATGCTGTGCCACCATCTTGTCTTGCTAGGTATATCAAAGTTGACAAGTCTGCTTGGGGAGGCTCGTAGAAATACAATGTCCAAAACAGTACCTACTTACTACCTGGTAATCCAAACCTCAAGTCCAGTCCAGCAAAACCAAAACTTTCCCGTTTCCCTCTCATCTTTTTTCTAGAACACCTCTCAACCAGAATGCTCAATGTTTGGTCTCTCAGTAAACCTGCTAAAACTTCAAGTAGGTCTCGTTCGCGGACACTTCTTAGTCCTTTTTTCAACTACCGAGACCGGTCCAGTACAACACCATTCCACATGCTCAACGTCTTACCTGAAGTTTTTACTCTCGCAACATACCGTACCCTCTCCCTAAACCTTTACCCCCTCTCCTCCAAACACCCCCGCACTCCCAACGCCCAATCCCCCCAACACCGTCATCCCCCACGCAAGCGCGGCACTCTCCCAATCCGGCTGCCCTTCCTCCTCTCCAGCCAACTTCGCCGCACTTCCGATCCGATTCTTCGGCAACTGTGTCGTCGGATGCTCATGCCACTCCCTCAGCTCCGACTCCAGCTGCTGCTTCTCTTCCTCAGCCTCCATCAGGCTCAAGCTTGGTTTCGTGGGCGACGGCTCTGAGGGCTCGGTGTCCGGTGGGGACGGGGGTTTAGAGTCAGGGTTGGGGTTGATCTTGCGTGGGCGGCCGGGGCCGCGCTTCTTGGTTGGGGAGACGGGTTTGTGGGTGTGGCCGATGAAAGTTTCGGAGGAGAGGGAGGATTGCCGGCGCTGCCGGAGGTTCATGGTCAGAGGGGGAACTTCGTGGTGAGCGTGTCCGTAGCCCTGGGTTGAGGACTTGCGGAGCTCGGCATGGATTGTGCGGTCGGTGGCGGCTTTCTTTGCTGCTGCTGATGCCGCGGCTGCGACTTGAGCGTAGGATGGGGCTTCCGGGCCCGACTTGGTCTCTTCCGTATGTAGGTGGTACTTTGACCAGGGTAATACTGACCGCAACATGCAGCCTACGTCGAGGGCTCGAACGGCAGCCCATAGGCCTAGGCTCAGACCTGACAGCAGGACGTCCTTGCCTGCTGCCGCAACAACTGGGTGATCGGCCATGGATCCGAGAACCTTCTCAATGGCTGTTGCAGTACGTTCCCAGCGGGACCGGCGCTCCGTGTCGTAGGGGATGTACATGCTGTGTCGATGTCTGTAGGCGTCAGGGAGGTTATACAGAAAGCTGCAAAGGCTGGTCTTAGCGTGAAGAATGCTGCTTGCTAGAGCTATCATGTTGAAGACCTTGGTTGTTTCGCGGTGGATGTCTCGTGAAGAGGGGTGAGTTGTGCCCCAAGATGAAGGGGCCACTGTCGTCAGAATCAGAGGAGAGAGTGTCATGAGCTTGGAAAGTACAGCAGCCATCGCAAACCATGAAGTGTTTGCTGCATAAGATAGCCATCCTATGGCGCCGTAGCTTAGTGCTAGGGAACCCAAGACCGGGGCGAGCTTGGGGAACCAGTTGTCGTGTTTCCGAGGAAAGAACTGGTGGAAGGTCTTGGAAAGTCTTTCGAATTATAAGTTTATGGCCGAATTTGTGCTGAACAAGAGCACTTTACCTTGTCTCAAGTGGCGAGAAGGGCCATGGTGCGAGAAGCATAGCCATGTAGAACAAATTTTGGGCATACGACAAGCCGACCAAATGCGCCAACAGAGCATATGCCCATAGATGGGGGATGTAGCGTCGATGACCCTCAATAGCCAGCAGTGTTATCCAGGCGACAATAGCGGAGTCCAACTGCTGCCCCCACCACAATCGTCGTGTCTTCTCAGCGAGGATCTCGAGCGCGTCGAAGGCGACGGAAGTGTCCCTCAGCCAAGGGCCGAGATGTACAAAGGTGGAGTTTGCATCCTCAACACCTCTGAATCGAGCTGAGTAGAAGCTAATATGAGATCAGAGCACGTCCAAAACTTAAAGATAGCATTTCGTATTAAGAAAAAGGGGTCAATACATACGATCCAGGGACATCAACCCCCCTTTCGGCCGCCCAAGCCTTGTATGACAGTGTGAAATAATCCCACATGGATGACATAGATGAGAACAAGCTCAGCAGCGCTAGACTGCCGAACAACATCATAAGTTTGCTTCGTTGCGAGGGTTGGCGATGCCCTTCTTTGCCAGCTTCTGGGACCAAAACCCGATGGGCTCGGTACATACTCTTGCCGACGATGTAGGACAGGTAAGCGGCGATAGCAGGTCGAGATGCTGTCAGCATTATAGACAGCGAGCCTCCTCCGGGGTCTGTCTCAACTGGCGCCATCGTAGTGAACAGTTATGTTGGTGTGGTGTTTAGTTGGAGTTTCAGGGTTGGGCCGCGAGAGTTTCAACTTTCAAGTGCAGTTAAGTTTTGGTAGAACAATCAAAAGGAAGGCAAAACTTGTGAGTTCTAAGAGCACTGGCATGCTATCTCACTGCCAGGTGGGCAAGTCTTGTGCTTCCGTAAAGTTGTAACTCAGTTATGACGACACCATTCTGGAACACATCCACAACAGTGAATACCGAACATGGAGACCCTGGTGCCAATGGTCTACAGGCATGTACTGGGTTTATGCATTAAAGAGAACAGTGCTTTCAGGGCATCACTGGAAGGACAAAGAGCCGAAAAATACTTCCCAAGAGTTGCCTGAAATCTCAATCACTAGTTACGGTTTGATTTTGATGATGCACTTAAATATGTGTTTCTATATGCAGGGTCTCTCATCCGTATTGAGGTTACCTCGGCCCTCTCTGCCCTTGAAAGCATGGAATATCTTAGAGCCCTTCATTAAGTGTAACCGTAGCTCTTAAATCTTCCCTATCGGCAGCCTCAAGACAGCGTGGACAAAGTCGTTCACATTACTTAATGAATTTCTTGGACTCCTTTCTCTACAGAAGTAGCATAGAAATGAGAAAGTCATAGTTTCAGTAGTTTATGGCCTACAAGCATAGCCAGAGTCCTTCGTTGTGCCCATAACCATACACCAACGTCGGCGTAGCCACATAAGAAATGGTGATGTACTTGGAACACATCTTTGATGGCTGTTTAGTACTGAGCTATCTTAGTTATGTCATTGATGGGCTGAAATTGTAGTGTTTATGGTAAATGGTAGTGAAAATTTACCAAGAATGAGGGCTGACCGCATTTGCTTGGTAGACTAGGTGCTTTTCTTGACAGCAAATGAGCCCAGGAATGTGCTACTCCAAGTTAACATCTTCAAATTCTTTATGACAGGGCTCACTGCTTCCATTTTTCTGCATTAAAGCATGCCTATGTGAGTACCAGCTCGAATCGAGCTTGCTGTTGATTGATGCAGGATCAACACAAGTCACTGAGACAGAGTGATGAGAAAACAGGAATAGTAATGCTACATTTTGGAAACAATCTAGTCACTGAATTGGGCTGAAAATGAACACATGTCATAAGAACAATCTCGATGAAAGACTAATATGAAACCAGCCCTCTGCTATCAATAGTAAGAACTGCCTTAATAGACCTAATGATTTACTCTCCAACTTTTTTTATCTTGCTTTCATGTTCAAGTTCTTTCGTGCCCTCAGAATAAACCCCCTATTTTTACCCTTTATGATCGACTTCCCTCCGCACATCGAAGGCGCTGTCTCAGAAGCATCCCATGAGATCTAAGCCCTAATTTGCTCAAGAGCTAACTTTTGAGCTATCTCTTGCAATCAACGCAATCGAAATATAAATGAATTATGTCATATTTGAAATTACAAGGCCTTCCATTCTTCTTGTCATCACACTCAAGCTTCATGCCCTGCCTCCAGTGCTTGCATTTGAAGATCATGTTAGTTTGGCTGCACATTGTGTGTGCCTGAAGGGGTTATGGGCAAGAGTATTTGAACAGATTAGCGGTGGATGAACAATGCAACTAATGATGAGTGATTGTTGCTGATGGTCTCGATTGGGACTATCATTCCTGGGAAACAGAACTTACCTACCTATTTATGATTTTTTTTGGAGCCAGGGACTGTCACCATGCTGTTAAAACAAATGAACCGGGAATGCAAAAACTGTTCTGTTGAGGTTGAGAAAAGCTCTGACAGATTCGATCTTGAAAGGTTTGCTGCCTTTGAGCTAGACATACTGATACGTTAGTACTTATCTAAACAAAGAGGTGAAAGAAGTCCCGCTATAGAGATTGTCATATAGCGTCACTGACTCCCAACTAGGCACTTGCTTTCCATACGCATAATCCAACAGGTCGTTATCTTATACTACCACGAGATCAACCGCGCCATTATTCAAACTCGATGACAAAGATGGATAAGCACATTGAGCTCACAGGAAGCTAGTGCCGCCTGCACCATCGTATGAACAGCTAATGTGTTACTTGCATTCGGTGTGCAATTCTCTCCGTCACAGAACGCAGCTATGTGTTGGGGGCTGAAGTTGTGCACATGACCATGGTAAGCGAGATATACTCTGTTATGAAGGGTATGAGCATAAGTCAAACAGTGGCACACGGAACTCCTTGCTGATCTGGTGATATACTAGTTAAGATTTTCATTTCACACAGTTTGGAAGAGACAAGATGCACGATTGCGTGCTGCGGCTTGCGTCGTTTCAGATTGTGGTGTGGTGATTGATGAGGCAGTCAGAAAGCAGGCAAAGATCATGTGTAGACGCAGGGGAAATGGTAACATGAGCATAAACCAGCTCAACAAGCGGCATAACTTATCCCATGTCTAAGTATCCTGTGTTATTAGCAACACCAAGCAGACAATGATAGTTGCAGCTCAATAATGTTCTTTGTCTCCTAGCATTCTGAGAGGTCAGCAACCATCTGTTCTGCAGCCCAGAAGACTTAAATATCACTACTGCACAAACGCATAAAGCACAGGGGAGAATTTCATAGTTATATTCAACAACCATGTGCTCTTATATCGCCATTTTCTATGCTGTACGCTACCTGTCTTACACCCCTCCCGCCCGAACCAACTCCAACTACCCAGTCTACTCAAGCAAGCTCGCAGCTCCCCAATGGATCACATGAAACTTAACGTAGTCAAAGCAACCAAACCAGCCAAACTATTCCCCAAGATGTATATCGTGCCATATGGCCAGCGATCAGTGATAAATATTCTCGTAGTAAATCCCCCCTCTCCATAAAAAAAAAAAGCCAAGGCCAAAGATGAAGCGACTCCCAACACGCCCAAACAAACAATCTGATCAGAGCAGGCATGCAAAAAAACCATACGCCTTTTCAATGATGACGACAATGATGATGATGATGATGATGATAATGATAAACAACCGAACCGACCCACCCGTCCATTCATCCATCCATCCCAACCCATCTTTCCACATAATGCTACGGACATCCCTTTTTCATTCCCAACGATTACATCGCCCTCACCTCTTCCCCCTCTTACTCCTACCCTGGACAGCCTCGACCTCCGCCTCTTGCTGCTCCCTCTTCTTATTGCTCGGCTTCCGATTCCGCCCACCAGTCCTCGGTACGGGCTCGGCGCTATGCAAATGTCCAATTTCCTCGATCGCCATCGTGTTCACCCACTTCATGCAGCGGTACGGCGGCGGCTGTTCCTGCTGTTGTTCCTTCTGCTGCTCCTTTTGTTGTTGCTGGGTCCGGCCGCGAGTAGTCATCCTCTTGCCCGTTGCTCCGTTCGTTTGGGCAGCAGCTTTCTCCTTCTCCTTCTCCTCCTCCTCTTTCTTCCTCCGCTCTTCCTCCTCCCGCTTCTTCTCCTCCTCTTCCTTCTTGTTAGCCAGCTCCAAATACGCCTTACGGTTCTCCATGTTCTTGACAATCTTATCCCGATAGTTGACAAGCTCCTTGCGCAGCTTCAGCTCATTCACACCTCGTGGATCTAACCACGCCAGCAGGGCATCCACGTCCTCCGGCGTATCGTAGTATCCCCACTGGCAGGCATTGAAAACACTGGTCTTCCCTTCCTCTTGGCGCTTACGTTCAGGAACCGTCATGCCCATCTTGGCCCGGTACTCTTCTTGCCACTCGGGCTGCATGTCGATGTAGCCGATGCGTTCGAGCTCGTCGGGGCCCTGCACCCAAATACATCCGTTTGCGTAGCCAGCCGAGGCCGTCGAGCTGTTGGGGAGACCGCCATAGGGCATACCGTTGCGTTCGAACCAGTAGTACCGGTTCCAGAACCGATCCTTGCCCAAAACCCTCGTGCGCGGGCAATCGGCCTCACGGAGATCATTGTCGATGACGGCAATCTCGCGCTCGCACTCGGCGATCTCGGCCTCCTTCTTCTCAATGTCGCGGAGCACTTTTTGGAACTGCTTTGACTGCTTAGGCTGCTTGGCCGCAGCTTCGGCCTTCTCCCTCCTTTCTTTTTGCTGCTCTTCGGCCTTGCGTTTGCGTTCGGCCGCGCGGTCCTGGCCGCGGCGCAGCTTGCGAGCAAGATCATCTTCTGAGTCTGGGACCTCGTCGGCCGACGTGTTGGCCGGCAGGTCCTCGACATCGGACATCTTGACGTCCCCATTAGCTTTATTAGCATTAGCAGATTCCAGCGGCGGGCTGGGGGGCAGGTTGTCGGGCAAGAGGATCTTGCGCTGGTCGTTAAGAGCCTTGAGCTCCTCGATCCTTCTTTAGTCAGCATCCCCGTATTACATAAGCTAATTAGAAAGGGGGAGACCCACAGTTGCTTCCGCTTCCTCTGCCACTCGATCTTTTCCTTGCGATACGCCGTCATCTGCTCGCTGCAATCCTCCATGTACCCACGAATAGCCTTCGTCTCAGCGGTGAGCATGCAGATGATCTGCAGCGCCTGCACACGGTAGTTGACATCCATGGTCATATACCGATGGTTCACGGTGTCGCGGCTAGGCTCCTTCTCCTCGGCCGGCACCAACTGCTGAAGAAGCTCCTCACAGCGCTCCTTGAGGCGCTCGTTCTTCGACAGCTGATGCAGCAATCCGACCATGATTAAATGCCAGCCGCCATCGCGGAAGTCACGCTTGCGCAGATGCTCAATCCAGTCATATCCCTTGAGCACTTCCTCGGCACGATGCTTCGGCGCATTCGCGGCCTCCTGGGCTTGCCTTTCTGCCGCAGCCTTCTCCGCCGCCAATCGCTCGGCCTCGCGCCTAGCCAGACTACTCCTGGTAGCGCGGCCGGTCGGCTGGGGCTCCGGCTCCGGCGTGGGTGCCGCGCTCTCCTCCTCTTCCTCGTCATCTTCCTCGTCCTCGTCCTCCAGCTCCGGCAGCTGGATCTGCACTTTCCCGCCCTCAGCCTCGGAGCTGACAAGAATCTTCAACACCGCACAATGGATCTCATCAAACAACTGAATTGGCGTCTCCTTCGATGCGACACACATTGCCTCGACATAGTCGTCAAAGGTAAATGAGTCGAGCTTAAAGATCTCGCAATACACGTTGAGCGTATCCCACGTTTCCAATAACGGACCGACCGACTTCATCAGCAGCTTGTCGCTGTACGGAATCGGGGCGGCCTCGGGACCCACATCTTCGACAGGGATGTCGCGACATAGGTACTTGAGTTGCGGCCGGACCAGACCGCGAGACTCGACCTGAAGGTCTTCGATCGGGTACTTCGGCGGCGGCGGAGGAGGAGGCGGGGGTGTCGGTTCGCGCGGTCGATTCGTGAGGCTCGGCAATGTGGGCACTTGGCCGCGGAAGTCGAGCGGGAACTGGAAGGGGTTGCCGGGTAAAGGGGTATGGTAGAAGCCACCGGGCTCGTGACCGCCGAAGGTACTATGTTTGCCCTTAATCGTGATCTGCGTCTGCAGCGCCTGCTGAGCCTTGGACTTGTGGCTCTTAGGCGCCGGCTTGAGCTCGGGCAAGCGCACGGGGCCAGTGGGGCTCGAGGGGTCCAGAGAGTGGATTGAGTTATCGGCAGCATGCTGGGCGAGCTGTTGCTTCTTCTGGGCCTGGAGCTGCTTGCGCTCCTGCAGCTTTGTATCGTAGCGCAGATGGGCCGGGATACGGGTGTCGATGTGGTACTTCTCGGCGACATCGTGCTTGACCAGCCAAGGAGCGCCGTTCCAAGCTTCGCGCGTGACCGTTTTCTTGATGAACGACCGTAATACCGACTTCGTGAAGACCTTGCGGTCGCGGAAGATATGCTGGTCGTCCACAACGGCTTCCTCGTCGGGGCGGTCGTCCAGGCTAACAAAGTAACGCGAAAAGGGCTGCGTGAGAGAGCCGTCCGGCAGAACCTTACTACCGAAGCGGGTCTTGTCGCGCACTACTCCTTTTAGGCGCTCTCCGCCCAGAATGTGCACCGTCACCTGTTCGCCAGGATAGTAGTCATTCTTGAACTCTTCGTATATTTGGTCCACCAATGTGTCGATGCGCGACACGGTCTGAAACTGGACACGGCGGAGGATGGGGCCTTTGAGGGCCTCAGGGAATGCCTGGTCGACCTCGGCGCCCTCAGAGGTCTGCGCGTGTCAGTAAGCGCCATATATGACTATTCGGAAGGAAGACATACTTCGCTCTCGAGGGCATCGAAGAAAGTGAGGCCCGAATGGCCCGTAATGGTACAGATAAAGCGTTTCTAAATTTTGATGTAAGTCAAACTGCCGGCGACGGTATAACAAGGGGCCAGCATAACATACCTGCTTATAAAAGTCCATTCTGCCAGATGTTAGCGTCTTTGGGTAGAGGTGACGACTTATCACGCGCTACTGACCTATTCAGATAGTCCTCATATGAGGTAAAGATTTCACCCGTCTGGGGAATGTGCCAGACCTAGGCGCGGTAAGGTCAGCCACAGCCAATTGGCCCCAAAATGCAAGCAGCCGGGAAGGGAGGGGGAGGGAGCAAGGAGGGGCACACCTCTTGCGATTCATCTTCTATATCTGGCGGCGGCACAAACTGTACCGGCTTGCGCTTAAAGAGCACCTTTCCGAGAAAGAGATTCGGTTAGTCTAGACAGAACGAACACAAAGGTGATCCACCAGACGCGAGGGAGGGGCTGTCGGGACCAGATGCCAAACAATAGCTGGGTCCTGAAGCCAGGATGGTGCCATACCATGGTTAAAAAAAAAAAAAGTAGATGCAAG
>Ga0065720_1020735_pt1 | contig 12998 bp, 8 predicted proteins | sample Thericmetagenome_FD_59107 | JGI IMG/M metagenome (GOLD analysis project Ga0065720, IMG submission 59107) | Thermophilic microbial communities from the Joint Bioenergy Institute, California, USA of rice/straw/compost enrichment - eDNA_2 v2... | ecosystem: Engineered > Solid waste > Grass >... | reverse complement strand
CCGCAAGACCGACAAAGGCGACGACAAGGAACGCGGCAAAATCGATGCAGGCGCCCGCAAGCTGAAAGAGGCGCTGGTCGAATCCGGTCTGCGCACGCTCGGCGAATATCTTTACAAGCGCCATGTGGCGCGCGACCCGTGCGCGTGCGCCCCATCGGCAAGGGGGCGAAGGCCGAGTATCCGTTCTATCCGCTGCGGGCGCTGGTCGAGGACGAGTTCGAGCGGCTGTGGTCGAAGCAGGCCGAGTTCCACCCCGACCTGCTCACTGCCGATGCAAAAGCCGCAATCAAGGAGGCCATCTTCTTTCAACGGCCGCTCAGGCCGGTCGATCCCGGGCGCTGCACGCTCGACCCGACGGACGAGCGTGCCCCGTGGGCGCTGCCGCTTGCGCAGCGATTCCGCATGCTCCAGGAAATCAACCACCTGGAAATCATCGGCCGCGACCTGAAGCCGCGGAAACTGACGCTCGCGCAGCGCGACAAGATCTATGCGAAGCTCAGGACCGCCAGGACCGATCCGACGTTTGATCAGATCCGGCGGCTTCTCGGCCTCGACTCCGACCAACGGTTCAATCTCGAAAACGAGAGGCGCACCGCGCTCAAGGGTGACGCCGTCGGCCGCGCGCTTTCCGACAAGTCGCGCTTCGGCAAGGCGTGGTGGACGTACAGCGATTCGGAGCAGGACGAGATCGTCGAGACCATTCTGGCTGCAGACGATGAGGAGGAGCTGGCCGCAATCGCGCGACGAGACTGGCGCCTCGACGACGACCATGCCCGGGCCGTCGCGCGCGTCGGCCTGCCCCACGGTTACTGCCGGCTGGGACGCAAGGCCCTGAGCAGGATCGTCGACGAACTCGTCGCCGGATTCGTGGAGGTGACGGACCCGGCGACGGGCGAGGTGTACCGCGCCCCGTTGACATACGACCAGGCCGTGAGGCGCGCCGGCTATCATCACGCCGATTTCCGCGGCGACGGCGCGGCGCCCGAACTCGACTACTACGGCAAGCCGCTGCAGCGGCACATGATCGGCGCGACCGGCGCGCCCGATGACCCGGACGAGAAGCGCTATGGACGCTTCCCCAACCCGACGGTGCATATCGGCCTCAATGAACTGCGCCGGGTCGTCAACGCGCTGATCAGGCAGTACGGAAAGCCTGCGGAGATCGCGATCGAACTCGCGCGCGACCTGAAACTCAGCCGCGAGGAACGGCGGCGCGTCGAGGAGAAAATCAAGGAAAACACCGAACGCAACGAGGCGTTACGCAAGGAGCTGGTCGCCCTGGGGCAGAAGGTGAACCGGGAGAACCTGCAGCGGCTCAAGCTCTATCACGAGCTGCCGCCGCAGCAGCGCTGCTGCATCTACACGGGTAAGCCGATTTCGGTCGAAATGCTGTTCTCGGACGAAGTCGTAATCGACCATATCCTGCCGTTCAAGGACACACTCGACGACAGCCTTGCGAACAAGGTCCTGTGCCTGCGGTCGGCCAACCACGACAAGGGCAAGCGCACGCCTTACGACGCCTTTCGTCACCATCCCGGCTATGACTGGACGGGCATCCTGCTGCGCACCGAGCTTCTGCCCAAGAACAAGCGCTGGCGCTTCGCCGAGGATGCACTGCAACGGTTCGCGGACAATGCCGACTTCATCGCCCGGCATCTGACCGACACGGCCTATGTCGCGCGGGTCGCCAAGGAATATCTCGGCCAGATCTGTCCATCGGATCGCGTCTGGGCCATTCCCGGCAAGCTGACGTCGCTCTTGCGCGGCAAGTGGGGGCTGAATGGAATTCTGTCCGACAGCAACCTGAAGAACCGCGCCGACCACCGTCATCACGCCATCGACGCGTTCGTCGTCGCCTGCACCGATCGCGCGCTATTGCAGCGGATGAGCACGGCGGCGGGCGAAGCGCGGCTCGACCGCACGCTCGAGGATCTGCCCGATCCGTGGGACGGGTTCGACCGGGACGCCTTTCGCGACAGGATCAGGTCGGTCGTCGTCTCCCTCAAACCCGACTACGGCAGGCAGGGACGGCTGCACGAGGCTACCGCCTATGGCCTCGTCGCCGACCCGGCCAAGGAGGACGGCGCGACCGTCGTCTATCGCAAGAGTTTCGCCGATCTGAACGAGAACGAAATCGCGCGCATCCGCGACCGCGATCTGCGCGCCCGCGTGCAGGCGCATGTGGCGGCGGCGGCGAAAGGGACGAAGCTTTCCCAGGCCCAACTGAGCCAGGCGCTGGCCGCGTTCGCCGCAAACGATGAGAAGTATCGCGGCATCCGCCATGTGCGGTTGCTCAAGACAGAAGACCCATCGACGTTGATTCGCCTCAAGGACCGGCAGGGTCGGCTCTACAAGGCGCTGATACCCGGCGAGAACTGGTGCGTGGACGTGTACGAGCAGTGCAAGGGAAAGCGGGCCGGTAAATGGATCGGTGTACCGGTCACCATGTTCGAGGCAAACCAGCCCCAGTTCGCCGAGGAACGTCTTAATCGCCTGCGGCGCAACGGCACGCTCGATGCCGGCGCGCGCAAGATCATGCGCCTGCACAAGGGCGACTACCTGCGTCTGGAGATCGACGGCGAGCCGCGCGTAATGCGCATCGTCAGGCTGGAAGTCGAGAACCAGCGCCTCCGCCTAGCTGAGCACAAGGAAAGCGGCAACCTCGAAGAAAGGCACAAGGATCCGGACGATCCATTTCGCTGGACCTTCGTATCGTTCGATCAACTCCGGAAGCGTAATGCTCGACGCGTCAGCGTTGACCTGCTCGGCCGCGTGAGCGATCCCGGATCGCCGCAGCTACGCCGGGCGGCGGGGGCGTAAACGCGAAGGCACCATGATCGGCCGCGTCGTCGAGATCGCCGAGGACGGCCGGCATCTGTCGAAGGACCGGGGTTTCCTGGTCGTCTCGGCGGCGGGTGACGAGATCGGCCGCGTACCACTCGACGACATCGGCGTCGTCGTCGCCAATGCGCATGGCCTGACCTATACGAACAACCTGCTCGTCGAGCTGGCGCAGCGCGGGATCGCCGTCGTGCTGTGCGGCCCGCATCACCGACCGGTCGCCTGGCTGTGGCCGATCGACGGGCATCACGTCCAGGCCGCGCGCATGCGGGCGCAGATCGCCGCCCCCCTACCGCTTGCCAAGCGGCTTTGGCAGATCCTGGTCCGGGCCAAGATCCAGCAGCAGGCGGCGGCACTCGCCGCGCTGGGACGCCGGGCGGGCGGCTTTCAGCTTCTCGCGCGCCAGGTGCGGTCGGGCGACCCCGACAACATCGAGGCGCAGGCCGCGCGCCGCTACTGGCCGCTCATGTTCGGTGACCGGTTCCGCCGCGACCCCGACGGCGGCGAGGCGACGAATGCCCTGCTCAATTACGGCTATGCGATCCTGCGCGCCGCGACGGCCCGCGCGGTGACAGGCGCCGGCCTGCATCCGTCGATCGGCATTCACCACCGCAATCAGTACAACAGCCTGTGCCTCGTGGACGACCTGATGGAGCCATTCCGGCCGCTGGTCGACGCGACGGTCGTGCGGCTGCTGGCCGCCGGGGCGGAAGGCGTCGACAAGAACAGCAAGCGGCAGCTTGCCGGCATCACGACGCTCGACATGCGTACGAGCGAAGGCACAACCCCCCTTTCCACCTGCCTGCAGCGTCTCGCCGTATCGCTGGCCCAGGCCTACGAATCCGGCGAGGCGCGGCTCGATCTGCCGCTCGCGCCGCTGCCGCTCGAACTCCCGACGGCGGGCGAACCGTGAGCGCACTGAGCGGATATCGGCTGATGTGGATGGCCGTGCTGTTCGACCTGCCCGTCGGCACCAAGAAAGAGCGCAAGGCCGCGACGAAGTTCCGCAAGTACCTTCTCGACGAAGGGTTCGAGATGGCGCAGTTTTCGGTCTATATGCGTTTCTGCGCGGGCAAGGAACAGGCCGAGGCGGCGACCAAGCGGATCGAGCAGAACGTGCCGCAAACCGGCAAGGTCCACATCCTCTACTTCACCGACAAGCAATATGAAAACATGGTCTGCTTCGATGGACGAAAACGTGAACCCCCACGCAAGAATCCGGAGCAGTACGTCATGTTCTGATCGCCCGGACCGGGAACAAAGCGCGACAGGAGAGACAAAAAAGGCCCTGATTTCAGGGCCTTATGAGCACAACGAGTTTAGCCGATGAAGAATCGCGGTCCAGCCGCAACGAAGGGGTGTGGCGTCGATGAGCGTGCGCAGTTTAGCCGATGAAGAATCGCGGTCCAGCCGCAACGCGACGGGAGCGCGATCGATACAACGAGCTAGTTTAGCCGATGAAGAATCGCGGTCCAGCCGCAACTCATAGGGACCGTTGAGTTGGTTGACGTCGAGTTTAGCCGATGAAGAATCGCGGTCCAGCCGCAACGTAGCGCATCGATGACTTGGCATCGCGGTGAGTTTAGCCGATGAAGAATCGCGGTCCAGCCGCAACGTAATCGAATACTGGCGAATGGGCGATGATAGTTTAGCCGATGAAGAATCGCGGTCCAGCCGCAACGAGACTGGCGCCGAGTATCCCGGTGAGGTTAGTTTAGCCGATGAAGAATCGCGGTCCAGCCGCAACCAGAGCAATGGCGAGGCGCTCAGCGATGGCAGTTTAGCCGATGAAGAATCGCGGTCCAGCCGCAACCTACTGGGGCGTGGCACGGTACGAGATCCGAGTTTAGCCGATGAAGAATCGCGGTCCAGCCGCAACATTCACGTGCGCAGTGTACCAGCCGTTGGCAGTTTAGCCGATGAAGAATCGCGGTCCAGCCGCAACCCGTACCGCCTCGCGTGGCGACTGCGCGAGAGTTTAGCCGATGAAGAATCGCGGTCCAGCCGCAACTAACGCTCGCGCCAGCAGTGCTCCATCGTGAGTTTAGCCGATGAAGAATCGCGGTCCAGCCGCAACATAGCCGGCACGATAGGCGTCGGAGCGGTTAGTTTAGCCGATGAAGAATCGCGGTCCAGCCGCAACCCAACGGATCGACGCCACAGCGGGCGAAGTAGTTTAGCCGATGAAGAATCGCGGTCCAGCCGCAACGGATTTCGCGCTTCTACCGTTACCCAGCCGAGTTTAGCCGATGAAGAATCGCGGTCCAGCCGCAACCATCTCTTAGAAGAAGACGACGATCTGACCAGTTTAGCCGATGAAGAATCGCGGTCCAGCCGCGACGGCCGGCGTCATCGCCGGGCGGAGGTCTGCACCCAAGCGATGCGCGCGTGATCCTTTGCCCCTCGCCGCCGCTTGAACGTGGCGAGGGGCGATGGGGATGGGACCGCTATTCCGCCGCAGCCTGGGCCGGCGCGGGCGGGCGCCAGCGCAGGACCGGCTGGCGCGCGGCGCGCGTCTCGTCCAGGCGGCGTCTGGGCGCAAGACGTGGCGCAGCGCGGAAGAAGTCCGCCTCGCCCCGCTTCGCGCGCTCGGCCAGCGCGCGCACGCTGGCGATGAACGCATCGAGCGAGCCGCGGCTTTCGGATTCGGTCGGCTCGATCAGCATGGCGCCGTGGACGACGAGCGGGAAATACATCGTCATCGGATGGAAGCCCTCGTCGATCATCGCCTTGGCGAAATCGAGCGTGGTGACGCCGGTGTCCTTGAGGAAGCGGTCGTCGAACAGGCATTCGTGCATGCACGGGCCGTCGAAGGCGGGCGTCATCACGTCGCGCAGCTTCGCCATGACGTAGTTCGCGTTCAGCACCGCGTCCTCGGCGGCGCGGCGGAGGCCGTCGGCGCCGTGGCTCATCATGTAGGCGAGCGCGCGGACGAACATGCCCATCTGCCCGTGGAAGGCCTTGAGCCGGCCGAACGGCGCGGTGCCTTTCTCCTTCGTCTCGACGAGGCGGAAGCCCTTCGGCCCGTGGACGACGTAGGGTAGCGGCGCGTACGGGGCGAGCGCTTCCGACAGCACCACCGGTCCCGCGCCCGGCCCACCGCCGCCATGCGGCGTCGAGAAGGTCTTGTGCAGGTTGATGTGCATCGCATCGATGCCGAGATCCGCCGGCCGCACCCGCCCGACGATGGCGTTGAAGTTGGCGCCGTCGCAGTAGAAGTAGCCGCCCGCCTCGTGCACGAGGCGCGCGATCTCGACGACGTCGGGCTCGAACAGGCCGCAGGTATTGGGATTGGTCAGCATGACCGCGGCGACGTCGGAGTCCAACTTCGCCTTGAACGCGTCGAGATCGACGCGGCCCCGGGCGTTCGCCGGGATTGGATCGACGATGAAGCCGCAGGCCGCCGCCGTTGCCGGGTTGGTGCCGTGGGCGGACTCAGGCACCAGCACGCGCCGGCGGTCGCCTTCGCCGCGGGCCTCGAGCGCGGCGCGGATCGCGACCATGCCGCAGAACTCGCCGTGCGCACCGGCGGCGGGGCTCAGGGCCACCGCGGGCATGCCGGTGAGCGCCTTGAGCCAGCGCGCCAGCGTGTCCATCAGCTCGAGCGCGCCCTGAACCGTGCTTATGGGCTGCAGCGGATGAAGGTCGGCAAAGCCGGGCAGCCGCGCCAGCTTCTCGTTCAGGCGCGGGTTGTGCTTCATCGTGCACGAACCCAGCGGATAGATGCCGGCGTCGATCGCGTAGTTCTTCTGCGACAGCCGGGTGAAATGGCGGATGACCTGGGGTTCGGAAAGACCGGGCAGTCCGATCGGACCTTTCCGCCGCAGTCCGCCGAGGCGATCGGGAACGTCCGGCACGGGCGGCAGATCGACGCCGCTGCGCCCGGGGCTGCCCTGTTCGAACAGCAGCCGTTCTTCCTGCTGCAGCGCGCGATTGCCCGATGCGGTCTCGACCGGGGGCAGCGGCGCGCCCGTCTCCTGGCGCGTGATGCGCCCTTGCGACATGTCCATCACAGCACCTCCTGCAGGGCACGGGCGAAGAGATCCATCTCGGCCCCGGTATTCGTCTCGGTCGCGGCGACGATCAGCAGGTTCGCGAGATCGCGCTTGCCGGGCCACAGCCGCCCGCCGGGCACGCCACCGAGCACGCCCTTCCTCACGAGCCGTTCGACGACGGGCGCCGCCGGCTTCGGCAGGCGCAAGGTGAACTCGTTGAAGAAGGTGTCGTTGACGACCTCGACGCCCGGCACCTGTCCCAGCTTTTCCGCGAGCCGCACGGCATTGGCGTGATTGAGCGCGGCGAGCTGCGTGTATCCGGCCTCGCCGAGCAAGGCGAGGTGGATGGCGAAGGCGAGCGCGCACAGCCCAGAATTCGTGCAGATGTTCGAGGTCGCCTTCTCGCGCCGGATGTGCTGTTCGCGCGTCGACAGCGTGAGGACCCAGCCGCGCCGTCCGTCGGCATCGACGGTTTCGCCGGCGATGCGGCCCGGCATCTGGCGCACGTATTTCTCGCGCGTCGCGAACAGGCCGACATAGGGCCCGCCGAAATTGAGCGGATTGCCGAGCGACTGTCCTTCGGCGGCGACGATGTCGGCGCCCATGGCGCCGGGCGGCATGAGGAGACCGAGCGAGACGATTTCGGTGACGACGACGACGAGAAGCGCGCCCGCCTTCTGCGCGGCTGCGGCAAGCGGCGACAGGTCGCGGACGTGCCCGAACACCGACGGATTCTGGACGACGACGCACGAGGTGTCGGCGTCGATCATCGCCGCCAGATCCTCGACGCCCGCTACATCGGGCGGGGCCGCGACGACGTCGAAGCCGGTCCAGCGGGCATCGGTCTCGACGACCTCGCGATAATGCGGATGAAGGCCGCCCGACAGCACCGCGCGTTTGCGCCGGGTGAGGCGGTTCGCCATCATCACCGCCTCGGCACAGGCGGTGGCGCCGTCGTACATGGAGGCGTTGGCGATCTCCATGCCGGTGATGAGCGCCACCTGCGTCTGGAATTCGAACAGGGCCTGCAGCGTGCCCTGCGACACCTCGGGCTGATACGGCGTGTACGACGTCAGAAATTCGCCGCGCTGGATCAGATGATCGACCGCCGCCGGGATGTGGTGGCGATAGGCACCCGCACCGAGAAAGCAGGCGAGGCTGCCGGCATGCCGGTTCTTCGCGGCCATCGCGCCGATGGCGCGCTCGACCTCGAGCTCGGTCATGTGGTGCGGCAGATCGACCGGCCGCTCCAGACGCGCCGATACGGGCACGTCACGGAACAGGTCGTCGATCGAGCCGACGCCGATCGCATCCAGCATGGCGCGGCGGTCGGCATCGGTGTGCGGAAGGTAGCGCATGGGCGACTCCTCACGATTGGGCGAAGCGGGTTGCCACCGGCGCGTTCCGTGCGGCCGCAGCCATATGGATGAGGCCGCAGGTCACGCCGCCGGCCGCTTCAGCTCAGGCCCTCGACGAACTTTTTGTAGGCGGCCTCGTCCATCAGCTCGGCGAGTTCGCCGGGATCGGCGAGCTTCAGCTTGAAGAACCAGCCCTCGCCCTCCGGCGACGAATTCACGAGTGCGGGATTGCCGGTGAGATCGTTGTTGACCTCGACCACCTCGCCCGAGACGGGCGCGTAGACCTCGCTCGCCGCCTTCACCGACTCGACCACGGCCGCATCGCCACCCTTGGTGACCTTCCGGCCAACCTCGGGCAGCTCGACATAGACGACGTCGCCGAGCTGGGCCTGGGCATAGTCGGTGATGCCGACTGTACCGATATCCCCCTCGACACGGACCCACTCGTGTTCCTTGGTGAATTTCAGATCCGCCATGAATGATTCTCCGTTGCTTTGAAGCGCGCCGCTATCCCCTGAAGTAGCGGTGCGGAACGAACGGCAGCGGCACGACGCGCGCGGGGCGCGCCGTATCGCGCACGATCAGATCAAGCCGCGTGCCGGGTTGCGCCGACCGCACATCGACATAGCCCATCGCGATCGGACCGCCGACCGTGGGACCGAAGCCGCCGCTGGTGACGTCGCCGATCCAGTTGCCATCGGCGTCCATGATCGGCGTGTGTTCGCGCGCCGGCGCACGCCCTTCGGGCAGGATGCCGACGCGCCGGCGCGACGGACCGTGCGCGAGTTCGGCAAGGATGCGCGACGCACCCGGAAAGCCGCCCTCGGCGCGGCGCCGCTTCGGGATCGTCCAGCCGAGATCCGCCTCCACCGGCGAGGTCGTGCGGTCGATGTCGTGACCGTAGAGACACAGGCCCGCCTCGAGGCGCAGCGAGTCGCGCGCGCCCAGGCCGGCGGGCCTGACCTCCGGCTCCGCCAGCAGCCGTTGCGCGAGACGCACGGCCGCGTCCGCCGGCACGGAGATCTCGAACCCGTCCTCGCCGGTATAGCCCGAGCGCGTCAGCCAGCAATCGATGCCGTCGATCGTGAACTGCGCGAAGCTCATGAACTTCATCACGGCGGCATCGGGCGCAAGGCGGGCCATGACGGCCACGGCCTGCGGCCCCTGCAAGGCGAGTAGCGCCCGATCGTCGAGCATCGTCACCGTCACGCGATCGCCGATTTCGGCCCGGAGATGCGCGACGTCGTCGTCCTTGCAGGACGCATTGACCACGAGCAGCAGATGGTCGCCGGCATTGGTGACCATCAGGTCGTCGCGAATGCCGCCCGCCTCGTCGGTGAACAGCGTATAGCGCGTGCGGCCGACCGGCAGCCCGACCACGTCGCCGGGCACCAGCCGCTCGAGCGCTGCGGCGGCATCGCGGCCGTCGAGCCGCACCTGTCCCATGTGCGAGACGTCGAACAGCGCGGCGCCGGTGCGGCAATGCTGATGTTCGGCAATGATGCCGGCGGGATACTGCACCGGCATGTCGTAGCCGGCGAACGGCACCATCTTCGCGCCGAGCGACACGTGGAGCGCGTGCAGCGGCGTGCGTTTCAGCGCAACGGTCGAAGCTTGTGTCACGCTCAGGTCCTCCAGTCAGAGCCGCGGGGCAAGTCCGGCACGACGACCGGGTCTTGCGCCCCCTCTGTCCTTGGACCTGAAAGATTCACCGCGGGGCGATCCCCGCGATTTACATCTTCGGTGAGACGGCCCGGCCTTGGCACCGCACCGTCTGCTTTCCAGAGATCGTTCCCCCTCGCGGTCCTTTTGCCTGAGAGTTTCCGGGGCGGTTGCTCCTTCGGCGCCGGCGCTGACCCGGCAATGGCCGGGCGGCCGGTCTCTCCCGCACGGGGGGGGCCCGTTACCGGGCCATCACCACGATAGTCGGGCCGACGTGCATGTCAATCGGACAAGAGCCCAGACCCGATGCCGCGCAACCGGGAACGTCGATCACGTCCCCAAAGACGATAATATCATTCCCCGCTAACAACCTATGGTTATAATGGCCGAATAAGCGCGTCTGAGCAACTCAGCCGAACGCCATGCCGAAACTGCCGGACAACAACCAGGATCCCCTGCTCAACACGATTCTGCAACGCTTGAGCTTCGCCGAGAAGGAGGCGGTCGGCAAATACCACATCTACGTCAATGATCAGACCCGCTATACGGGCGGCCTCGCGACGACGTTTGCGACAGCGGCGACGCTCGAACTGGGAACGGTCGAGGGCGCGACAAACTTTCATCAACAAGTCACCCAGGCCCTGAACCGGTTCATCAATCAAGCCACACGATCGACGTCGTCGAGCCAGCTCATTCACCTCGAAACCGAAACGAGCGGCGACGTGAAGAACATCCTCACCGCCGAAGCCGCGGCCTATTCGCATCTGCTAAGCGGCATAGCCGATTGGCGTCCGCTAAGCCCCGTAGACCGCGATTGGAGGCAACTGATCAAGTACGCCCCGATCATCTGGCAGCAGTTCCTGACGAACACGCTGACCCCTGAGAACTCCGCGCTACTGGCCCGTCTGCTTCAGGCAAACGGGAACAATGTAGCTGACCTGTTGGACCGGATAGCCACCGCCGCCAGTGCGAACGGGCGCTTCAACCTGCACGAGGCGAAAACGGTAGCGCGGCTGAGGCAGCACCTGTCGAACGTTGCGGCGAACATCAAGAGCAACAGTCCGTCCGCGCTCTCCCGCGAGGTCACAGAGGCGCGCGGCGAATACGCCGCAACCAAAATCATCCTGACGCTCTTCGGTTCGCCAGAGTTTCGACAGATCTTCGGCACGGCCGGCGAGCTGCAGCTCAAGATCGGCAAGGCGGCGCAAGGCAGCCAAAACGGCATCGACCAGATCTGGGTCGAGCGCGACATGGCGACGGGCGACGTCAAACGTTATTTCATCGTCGAGGCGAAGGGCAACAAGGACGCCACGGTCGGGTTCACGCAGCAGACCGGCTATCAAATGTCGTTCCGCTGGCTGTTCTACGCTCTCGTCATGATGTGGCGTGGCGACGGTCGCTACATGGACCAGACGTCCCCGAACCAGTCGCGCACGGCAAAGAAAATTCTCGATGCAATGTTCGACGACCAGAAGCGGATCAAGGTCGTCGGACTGAAGGTCAAATCGCTCTTCGGCGGTGGCCGTGACTTCAACAGCATTGTAGAACTCACGTATTACGGCGAGTACAACGCGCCCGAGGTTCTGCAGGACATCATCATCGAACAGGCCGCCCGGCTGGTATCAAGAGGTGACCCCTTCACGCAGGCGGAACTCGGCACCATAAACGCGGGCATCACCTATCTTCGGCAGAGGCAGCAGATCGAGGAGGCACGCCGCCAGCAGCAGATGATCGAGGAACTCCTCGCAACCCTGGCCAACGATCCGCAGCGGCTCCAGACGTTCGTATTGCAGCTACAGGCGCTGCTCGCCCCGCGGCCGCCCATGGTCGTGCCGCACCAGCAACAAATGCCAGGGCAGCCCATGGTCATGACGCAATACCCACAAATGCAAGTGCCACACGGACAGGGTGTCATGCAGCAACAGCCGCTGTCCGTCCCGCCGCCCCGGCCGCCCATGTTCATGCCGCAACAGCAGCAAATGCTAGGGCCGTCTACGCAAACGCCGACCGGATACGTTCCCGCGCCCCCATTCCCGCCAAATCGTTCTTCATCCATGCCGGGGAATTCATCAACGCCGGGGAATTTCTCCAGATGACTATCGGCTGGCGGGTGACATCCATACCGGACACGACGGTCCCGCACAGCCGACGCACGCGCCGCGCACGTCAGATCCAGCTCGTCTGACGGTGGCTCAGCGCTTGTCGAACGTCATGACCTTGGAGAGGAAGGCGACATCGTTGCCGACGTGGTCGAGCCCGACCCCGGCAAACAGCCGGCGCAGATCGGCGCGCACGTAATCGGCGTAATAGGGTTCGTGGTAGGCCCTGGGAAAGACGTCGAGCAGCCGGTCCAGTTCGGGATCGTCGCCGCGCTGGAGAGAGTCGACGAAAATCAGGCGCCCGCCCGGCCGCAGCACGCGCGCGATCTCACGCGCGACCGCCGCGCGTATCTTTCGCGGCAGTTCGTGGAACAGATAGATGCAGGTGACGACGTCGATGCTGTTCTCGCAAAGCGGCATCGCCTCTGCCGCCGCGTTGACGACATGAGTGCGTGCATCCCGGCCGAGCGCAACCTGGGCGCGCCGCAGATAAGGCGGGCTCAGGTCGAGGGCGATCGTCGACAGCCGCGGATAGTTGTCCTTGACGAAGGTCAGGAAGCGCCCGGTTCCGGCACCGATGTCGAGAAGGCGCGTGCCGGCGACGCGGCGGCCGCGCAGGAAGTCCGCGAGCGGGACCAAAGCCTGGCGCCGCATCGCATCGGCCCCGCCGTAGAACAGGACCTCGACCTGATAATCGTAGAGCGCGGCGGAGGTATCGCTGAGATAGCCGTCGGTCTGATAATGGAAGTTCTGCAGGTAGTAGCGCGGATAGCGACGGCGCGGCTCCTCGCCCGCAACACGCCTGTAGACCTCGTCGCCGAGACGCAGGCGACGGCGGCGCCCGACGTCGTCGAGATCGGTGAAGAAAAGACGGCTCAGGCGCAGCATCCGCATGACCGGCGGAATCCAATCATGGGGCATGCGGTAGAGCCCGGCCTCGATATTCCCGAGGTCGCGCCGCAGGAGCGCGAGCAGGCGGACGAAGATGTCGGCCGTCGACGGCAGGCCGTCGATCTTTCCCGTCGGCGCCGCCGGCGCGCCGC
>Ga0065720_1020734_pt1 | contig 12999 bp, 13 predicted proteins | sample Thericmetagenome_FD_59107 | JGI IMG/M metagenome (GOLD analysis project Ga0065720, IMG submission 59107) | Thermophilic microbial communities from the Joint Bioenergy Institute, California, USA of rice/straw/compost enrichment - eDNA_2 v2... | ecosystem: Engineered > Solid waste > Grass >... | reverse complement strand
CACGAAACGAAGCAGATACGCCATGCGGCACCACACTCCTCACTAGCGGATGTTTGCGGATGATCTTCGCCGATGCCGGCCCGGACGAGCCTAGCCCGCCTTCCGTGCCGGATCCGTGCCGCCGCCTGGGCGGCGCGGGCCGTTTGCGCCGAAACCGGCGTTCCAAATTGCCGTAAATTGCCGGCTTGCGGGTCGCTCGGTGAACGCCGCGCACGGATGCGCGGGCGGCCGCTCTCGGCTATTTCATATTGCGGATATTCGGCGAGAGCGGATTTCCGCAGACGGACATCCCCTCAGGACGCCGAAGCGCCGGAAAACAAATGCTCAAATTGTTCGGAAAAAGGCAGCTTCCGATCCAGCGCAAATCGCTTCAGGCTCGCGGCATCCGCCCCCATGTGGATCGTGTCCGGCGACGTCACCGAAAAGGCGGCGAGCAATGTGCCGAGCTCGACGGCGCTGGCGAGCGGCGTTTCCCCGAAACGCGCGTCGGCCCGCGGCTTCTGAAAAGGCAGTCCGCAGATCAATCCGGCGATCGTGCCGGCCATGAACGCATCCCCCGCTCCCGCCGCCGACGCCGCCTCCACCGGCAGCGCGGGCGTGAAGCTCAGCCGGCCCTCCTCGCCGCTGTAGCTGCCGCGGGGCCCGTCGGTGACGGTGACGCGGATGCGGCTGTTCAAGGAAAACGCCTTCCGCACGCATTCGGCGGCGATGCTCCGCGCGTCGGACGGCTCCCCCGGGTCCGCGTCCGCACCGGCAATGGCCGCCGCTTCGTCGATGTTGACGGCCAGGTAGTCGGTGAGGGCGAAGCCGCCCATCCGCTCGAAATCCGCAGCTTCCGAAGAGAGAATCGCGGCGGCGTTCCAGGTCCCGTGCCGGGCTCCCCGTTCGAGGAGCCGCAGGCGGGCCTCAAGCGGCACCTCCGGCGCGACCATGGCGACGCCGCATCCCGGAGGATACGCCCGGCTGTCGAAAAATGCGTCGATGTCCTCCGGGCCGACCCGGGCGCTGGCGCTGCTTGCCGTCGTCAGGTTTCCGCCGGTCGTGTCCGGGTACTGAAAACAAACGGAGAACAGCGTGCTCGCGCCGGGAACGGCGGCGACATGGCGCACATCCATCCCCGCCGCGGCCATCTCCTGAAGCAGTCTTTGTCCGGTCTCGTCCGCTCCCACTTTCCCGATCGGATGGATGGAAACGCCGTCCGGCTCGCCGGCGCCGAGCAGCCTGGCAAGATAATGGAGGATGATGTGCTGTTTGCAATAATCCCGGTTCGGCAGAAGCTCCGCCGCCCGGCTCTCGTTGCGCCCGACGGTGCGATTGCCGATCAGCCGGAAAAACATGCCCGATCCGATGCCGCCGGTCCCCGCGATATAGCGGATGTTCAGCCCGCGGCCGGGCAGGGGGATCAGCCTGCTCATGCGTGAACGCCCTTGAAGCGCCATTCCGGATGCTCCGACAGCGGGTGCCGCGCGGTCTCCAAGGTGGCGGTGATCCGCGCGTCGGGGTGGGACTGCAGCAGAGTGATCGGATATTCCGGCGTCTCCCTGCTGAACAGCGCCACCCTGAGCGCCGTCTGCTTCCAGGCGCCCGTGTCGCTGTAAAGCCGGACTTTCCTGGCCGACAGGCATTCCTTGATGCCCAGCGTGATCGACATCGGCGGCACGAATTGGTAGGCGCCGCCGAAAGACCGCTGCCCCAGCGCGATGACGGTGTCCAGATTGTTTTCCTGAATGCGCAGTTCCGAATTGCGGAGCTGCTCCAGCGTAATGCTGCTGTACGGATGCCGCCTGGCCTGGTTGTAGGCGATATGCCCGTCCTGGCCGAAGCCTCCCATCGTCAGATCGATCGGCGCCTCGGCGACGAGCGCCTTGATCTCCTCAATGCGGGCCGGCTCCGGGAAAATGCGCCGTTCATGCGGCACCGCCAGCTCGTCCGGGATGCCCCCGTAAAAATGCTTTTCCATAAAGGAGCGGAAATTGTGGGGATCGTCCGGATGCAGCAGCTTCCCTTCCCAATCGAGGCATTCGTCCATATGGAAAACGGTCACGTGCTTCATGCTGACCCGTTCTTCGTTGACGAGTCTGATGAAGGGCCCGTACCAGCATTTCGGTCCGCACGGCACGATGACGCGGAACGGCCTGCCTTCCGCCGCCGCGGCGGCGATCTCGTCCACCAGCTCCCTCGCCATCAGCTCTCCCATTTCTTCGGAATCCTTCACCAGCAGAAAAGGGACCCGGCGTTCCGGATGACGCTCCAGCTCTTCCGCCGGAATCGAGCACCAGCGGTACAAATCTTTCAAATCGATGTCGCTCATCAGAATCCCCCCGTACGACTTTCTTCCGGCCACGCGATGCGGCGGAACGTGCGCGCAACCGCCGATTCCCGGGCGTGCAGGCACATGAGCGCGCTGAACAGTCCGTCCTCCAGCGTGGACTTGGATTCGGCTTCTCCCCTCATGACCGCGATGAAGTTCTCGATCAGCACCGCATCGCCGCCGAAATGCTCCGAGTGCGCATACACCGGCGCGATGCGTTCCGTTTCCGCCTTGTGGTGCATGTGGACCACGGCTTGATTTTGATAAAAATCGAATTCGATCGTGCCCTCGTAGCCGATCAGCCTGGCCCCCCTGGCGCGGGCCCCGTTCCTGGCGAAAAAGTTTTGCGAATAAACGGCGTGCATGCCGGTCTCGTAGCGGATGATGGCGCTGCCGGAGTCCTCGTTGCCGGTGTCTTCGGCGAAGCAGCAATATTCTCCGGTCGACGGATCGCCCCTCCGCTCCCTGGCCTCCGTGCTTTCCGGGCAGGTCTGCCGTTCGTCGCAATCCCGGCACATGAGGCCCGCCGGCTTGCTTCCCTTGAAAATCTGCTTGCTCGTCATGGCGCAAATTTCCGTCGCCTTTACGCCGACAATGGACGTGATGTAATCGAAATCATGGGTCGCCTTCTGGAGGAAAAGTCCCCCCGTGATCGACTCGTCGCGGTACCAGTTGTGGTAATACACGCCGCCGTACGGCACGTTGTTGACGGCCTGCACATGCTCGACGGCGCCGATCCGCCCGGAGCCGACGATGCGCCGGACGGCCTCGACCAGCGGGGTGTAACGGAGCGGGAAGGAGACGACGACCGGCGAAGGATGCCGCTCATAACCCCGCTTCAGAGCCATGAGGTCATCGAAGGTGGTTGCGACCGGCTTTTCCAGAAACAGCGGAATTCCCGTCGGGAGCACCTTCAGCGCCTCCCTCACATGCAGATCGCAGCGGGTCCCGATGATGACGCCGTCCAGCCCGCCTTGCTCCAGCATTTCCTCCGAAGTTCGATACAGCCTGGTGTCGCCGCCGGGTTCCAAATACCGGCGCACTTTGTCCAGATCCGGATCGGCGACCGCCGCCAGCTTAAACGACGGATCCGCCCGCAAAATCCCGTTCGCGATGTGCCGCGCCCGTTCTCCGAAACCGATGACCCCGATTCTCATGCGCGCACCACGCCCTCCCGGTTGTGCACGCCGCACCAAATGGCCATCGTCATCGCGTACAGCTCCACCAGCGTCAGGAAGTCTTCCACCCAGATGAATTCGTTGGCGCTGTGGGCGTTGCCGCCCCGCGGGCCGAAGATGACCGCCGGCGTGGAGGAATGCCGGTTGAAGATGAAGGAATCGCAGGCAAACGGCGCGCCGCCGCAGATCAAGCCGGATTCCCGGACCAGGGCGCCCGCTTCGAGCAGCGTTTTTACAATGGGATGATCGGCGCCGATGGACGTGCCGGGCAGAAATCGCATTTTTTTCTCGAACCGCGGCGGCATGGCGGCGAGAATCGGATAGCGCTTCGCCGCTTCGCCGACGAAGCCGGTGAACTCCTCGAACAGGCTTTCCTCGCCGACACCCGGCCAGCATTGCAGCCACACGTCGACAAAACAGGTTTTGGGAACGCGGTCACCCAGATCGAAGCGGGTGTCGCCGGCATGGACGGCCTGTATGACCGTAACCAGCGGCTGCCCTTCGAACAGGGGCGGCGGCGAAGATTTCGCGTTCCGCCATTCGCCGTATTGTTTCACCACCTCGACGAAGGAAGCGCAGGCGTTCACCGGGTTGATCAGCGCCTCCCCGCTGTAGGAACGGCCCGACACGCCTTCGAACCAGGCTCGGTAGTAGGCGCCGCCCTGATTGGCCGGGCAAACGACCATATTGGTCGGCTCCGGGATGATCGCGGCGTCCGCGTCGTAACCCCGCAGCCGGCAGGCGAGGGTGCCGTTCGCGCCTCCGAACTCCTCGTCGACGACGCTTTCGATGAGAAGATCGCCCTCCAGCTCGATGTCCAGCTCCCGCAGGCATTGGGCCGCCAAAATCGCGGCGGACATGCCGCCCTTCATGTCGAAGATGCCGAGGCCGTATTGCTTGCCGTCCGCCACCTCGCCGCCGAAGGGATCGAAGTCCCATTTTTCCCCGCTGAGCGGCGCGGTGTCCGCATGGCCGGAGAAGATCAGCGACCTGCCTCCGCCCTTCCCCTTCAGAATGCCCACGAGATTGGGCCGGTCCTCGTAAATTCTGCCGTCGTTCAGGTATGCCTCGTGCCTCTTCAGCCCGGGCACCTCGTCCGGCGTGAACAGATCGGTGGTGAAGCCGATTTGCTCCAGATGCGATTTCATGATAAGCTGCGTCCGCTTCTCGTTGCCGCGGGGATACAGGTTCTCGCTGCCGGCTTGCACCAGCTTGCGATTCGTTTCCAAGATGTATTCCCGATGGGCCTGTACCCAGGCTTTGATCCTTTCTTGCATGAGGAATCCTCTCATTTCTGTTCGGTCAGATATGCGCCTCAGGCGTCTTTGCGATTTGGAAAAAAAGGCGGAGCCGGCTGCTCGCGGTCCGCCGCTTCCGGCCCGGCCCCGCCGCCTTCGTCTTCGTTATCTTCCGGCCAGTTCCGCGATTTCCCGGATCGTCTTGTCCATGTCCTGCGTGCCGTCGAAAAGTCCGGGCAGCTTCTGGATGAGGATCTCCCAGATCAGCTTCGTTTTTCCGTCGTACCAGGGCGCGGAAATTTGATACTTCTGGGCATCGATAAAGGTCTGTTTGTTCGGATCGCCGTCTTCCAGATACACCTTCTGCGCAATCTTGCTGGCGGGGATGCCGTCGTTCATCCTGGCCATTTCGCTTTGCCCTTCGGGTCCGATCAGCCAGCTCAGCAGCGTCCAGGCGGCCTGTTCGTTCTTGGTGAAGGGCGACATCGCATAACCCGCGGGCTGCGCGACCGTCTTCACTTCCTTGAATTTCGGCGGGAGGATCGTGCCGAAGTTGATGTTCGCCGCGTTGTAGTCCGTGGCGTTCCAGCTGCCGCCGAAGGACATGGCCACTTTGCCGGAGTTGAAGGCCAGGATGTCGATGCCGCCGAGCGACGCGATCGTGTCGGAGTTGGTGCTCACATGGTGGGTGACGATCAGATCTTTAAAGAATTGCAGCACTTCTTTGGCTTCCGGCGTATCCAGCGTGATGCGCCCGTTCTCGTCGGTGAGCGTGGCGCCGTTGGAGTGAAGCTGCGGTTCCAGCACCGAATCGCCGAGCGACGACGGGTTGGCCATAATGCCCCACTGCACGATATTCTTCGGGTCGAAATTGGGGCTGTCCGCCATGTTGCCGTTTTTGTCGATGGTCAGTTTTTTCAGAATCGGCAGAAGCTCCGTCCAGGTCGTCTCCTTGTCGGGATAGGGGATGCCGGCCTGGTCGAAAAGATCTTTATTGTAGTACATCACCATGGTGTTGGAGTCGCGGGGCAGCGAAACCTGCTTGCCTTCGAACTTGTGATAGTCCAGCGTCGCCTGCTCGAAGTCCGACAGATCGAAGCCGGATGAAGCGATGAAATCGTCAAGCGGCCGCATCGCTCCCAGCCGGGCATATTGATCGACGTACGCGAAGCTCATCTTGTAGACGTCGGGAAGTTCCTTCGAGGCGGCTTGGGCCGTGATCCACGTCCAGTAGTTGCCCCAGTCCTTGTAGACCGTTTCGACCTTGATGTTGGGATGCTTTTCCATGAAAATATCGATCAGTTTTTGCGTTGCGGCGACCTGGTCGGCGGCTCCCCACAGGCCGAAGGTCAGTTTGACCGATTCCTCTCCGGAAGCCTGCTGGGAGGTGCCGCCCGTGCCGGCCGGAGAATCCGTGCCGCTTCCGCCGCCTCCTCCGCCTCCCCCGCTGTTGTCGCCGCACGCGGCCAGGAAAAAGAGCAGCGATACGATCATTCCGCACGATAAAAGCGACCTGAGCAAATGGATGATGCGCATGGATGAACCCCTCCATTTGATTGAATATCCGGAAAAATGCGTCCGGTTCCGCCGGACCGGGCAAGCCGTGAAGCCGCCGAAAAAACCGGTTAGCTCCGCGTTTTCGTGAGCACCACTCCCTCCATGAAATATCGCTGCGCGAAGAAGTAAAGCAGCGCAATCGGCAAGATGCTGATGAACGATCCGGCGGCAAGCGCGGGATAATCCTGGGATTGCGTGCCGATGAGCAGCTGCAGGCCGACGCTCAGCGTGTACTTCGACTCCGACTGCAGGAAGATGAACGGCGTCAGGAAGTCGACCCACGAGAAAACGAAGGCGAATATGCTCCCGGTGATGAGCACCGGAACCGACATCGGAAATATGATCCGGGAATATACGGTCCAGGCGTTGCCGCCATCCATGTAAGTCGCCTCGTCCACGTCGCGCGGGATGGTCATGATGAACTGGCGGAACAGGAATACGTAGAACGGACCCGCGAAGAAGTACGGCACGATCAGCGGCAACCACGTGTTGTACCATCCGATATTGTTATAAAGGATGTAAAGCGGAATGAGCGTAATCTGATACGGAATCATCAGCGTGGCCAAAAGGACGATGAACAGAAAGTGCCTCGATTTCGCCTTTGTCCGGGCAAACCCGAAAGCGACGAGGGAAGCGGACAGCACCGTGCCGATGACCGCGCTGACGGAGATGCAGAAGGAGTTGAAAATCCATCTGGGAAACATCGGCAGGTTCGTAAACAGCCGCCTGAACGCGTCAAACGTGATCGGGTCCGGAATCCAGGCCGGCGGGAACACGAGGGACTCCCCCGGCGTTTTCAGCATGGTGGACAGCAGCCAGAGCAGCGGACCGATGAAAAAGACCAGCCCGACGATCAGGATCAGATATTTGTGCAAATTGGACAGCCGCAGACCTTGAAGCTCCACGAAAAGTTCCCCCTAATTTTCGCCTTCGTAGTAAACCCATTTCCTGGAGGAACGCAGCAGGATCAGGGTGATGATCAGAATCAAGACGACGAGCAGCCAGGCTTGCGCCATCGCCAGACCGAACTGGTTGTCGCGGAACGCCGTCATGTACACGTTGATGCCGTAAGTGTAGGAAGCGTAGTTCGGACCGCCGCGGTTCAACACCCACGGTTCGGTGAAGATTTGGAAAGTGCCGATCATCTGAATGATGACGGAGAACAGGATGGCCGGCGTGATCATCGGCAGCGTGATGCTGAAAAACATGCGCAGGGAGGAAGCGCCGTCAATCTTCGCCGCTTCGTACAGATAACGGGGAATGCCGTTCAGCGCCGCCAGAAATACGATCACCGCGCTGCCGGAAGCCCACATCGCCATCAGCACGATCACCGGCTTGATCCACTGTTCGGAAAACCAGCGGATCGATTCGATGCCCACGAGGTTCAAGAGGTAGTTAACGACGCCGAAATCGCTGAAAATGATGCGCCAGATGATGACGACGGCGATGGCCGGAACGAGATAGGGCAAATAGTAGAATGTGCGGAAGAAAGCGATGCCCTTCAGTTTCATGTTGAGCAGATTGGCGATGAGAATCTGGAACACGAGATTCACCGGAACGCCGATCAGCACGAAAAACAGGGTGTTCCTGAGACTTTTCCAATAGATTTTGTCGTGAAGCAGTTTCTCGTAGTTTTCCAGACCGACCCAGTTCGGCTCCGTGATCGCGTTGTAATCCGTGAAACTGTAATAGAGCGCTTGCAGAGCGGGCGTCACGAACAGGAAACAAAAGCCGAACAGCCACGGAAAAATAAACAGTAAAAACTTGATCTCTTCCTTGACGGCGGAAGCTTTCATACGGCAACCCCTTTTTCCCGGATGTTGAAGCATGAGGTTGTTTTGTTAGTTTATTAATTTGTTTTACTAACTGAAGTGTAAACGCTGCCCTCCCATTTTGTCAACAAAATTTATCCACTTTTTGCAGATTTTTTTCCAGCCGTTTCACAGTACTTCGCCAAAGAGGATTTCCGGGGACTCGAACACGCCCTTGATGCCAAGGGTGGCCGCCCCGATCAAATGCGCATCCTTGCCCATCGAGGAAAAACGGATGACGACCCGCTGCGCCGGCGCCGGCAGCGCCATGCCGCGCACCAGTTCCCTCAGCTCATCCACAATCGCGTCCCCCAGCGGCTGCAGCGAACCGTGCAGTATGATCTGGTTCGGATTGAAAATGTTCACAAGGGACGATATGCCGACGGCGAGATGCCGGGTCAGCCTGCCGACCACCGTTTTGACGGCCTCGTCCCCGTGCCGCAAGGCCTGCGCAATAAGGGGAATCGTGATGTCCTCCGGACTTTTGGCATGCGCGCGCAAATAGGAAGTTTGGCGGAACACTTCCGACACCTGGGCCAGCAGCGCGTCGATGGAGACGTACTGCTCCCAGCAGCCCCGGTTGCCGCAGGTGCAGGGCAGCCCTTCCATGTCGATCACCATGTGGCCGACCTCGCCGAAGCTGTAGCTTTCGCCGCGGATCATCTGGTTTTCGATGATGATCCCGGCTCCGATGCCTTCCTCGATCATCAGGTTGATCATCGTGCCGCTCGTCTCCCCCTCGCCGAACCATTGTTCGGCCAGGGCGAGGTTGTTGCACTCGTTGTCGATCCATACGGGTAGACCGAAATTGCGCTCGAGCATGGAGCCCAGTTCAACTTTTTCCAACTTCTGCACCCCGTACGCGGTGACGATCTTGCGGGCGCCGAAGTCCACGACGCCGGGGCAGCCCATGCCGATGGCGAGCACCTTCGGCCTGTCTTTCTCCGACATTTGGAGGATTTCCTCCACGCAGGCGTTGATCTTCTTCAGCAGTTTGTCCGTGTCGTCGCCGGGCGCGATCGTTTCCGTGAGCCGGTACAAAACCTCGGCCTCCAAATTGATCAAGGCGGCGTCGATCTTTCTTACCCCGATGTGCAGCGAGACGATCGCGCCTCCCATCGGATTGAAGGCGAACAGCTTCGGCCGCTTGCCGCCCTGGTCCGTCGACATGCCGCGGCCTTTCATCTTGGCGTATCCGTCGGCGACCAGCTCGTCGACCAGCTTGGAAGCGGTAGGCGCGCTCAAATCGAACTCCTTTGCGATTTCCGGCTTCGTCACCAATTTTCGCAATCGCATATATTGCAGAACATTCAGTTTGTTGGAATATTTGATGTCGGTCGGTTTCAACGTTTGCGGCAACTCCTTCACAATCAGTTCTCCATACCGATTATAGCATTCGAGTGAAAGAAATTAAATTTAATTTTCAAACATTGCAAAAGGACACCCTGTGAGGTGCCCTTCCGGATTGAAGACAAACTCCCGCATGCGACCTTTTTTTCTGGCGGACATTTCCGCGGCTCTTGCAAATTTCCGGCTGCCTTGCCGAGCAGCCGGGATAATAGATCGAAATCTACCGTCCGGCCTTCCCTGATTTTGATCGTTTTCCGCTCCGGAGGGCGTCGAACAAACCGGCGGGCATGTCCGCGTTTCGGACCGCCTCATCCCTCAGGATGTGCGGATGCCGATTCAATTTCATGGATGCCCGCTCCGAGCATCCGCAAAATATAGACGATGCTGAGCGGGATGACCGTCATATTTTTCAAGAAAAACAGGGACGCGGTAAAGACTTGATCGTAATCGAACGTCTCGAAGCCGAGCGCCGCCATGAGCCAGGTCACGAACGCAGGATGCAACAGCCATTCGATCACGCTGTTTCCCAACCCATACAGTCCGATCGCAAACACCAAAATTTGCGCCAGAAACGTAAACGGCCAGTTGCGTTCCAATTCGACTTTCAAGCTGTGGTTCCACCTTTTCCACAGCTCATGTCCGAGCACAGCCCGCAATTTCGATTCGGACATGATCGCGATCGCCAGAAAAAACAGCACCACCCTTGTTGACTCCACGATCACCTCCATCCATACGGGCACTCGATCGTTCCACATTTGGATGAAGCGAAAGGTTGAAGGGATGAGGGAAAGCAGCACAAGACTCGGATGCCTGTAAAAAAATGAAATGCTCCAAAAAAACAGACGAATTCCCTCAGTGAGCGCCGTTCGAAGTTTCACATCCATGATCCATCACCCGGATGCTTCTCTATTTTGTGCTCACCGGCCAATATCGGCCGGGGCGTTCAATGCGGCGTCAGTTTCTGTTTCGCGGCTCCGCGCGATTTTTTCAGCAGGGATCGATTGGCCAAATAAACAGCGATGGCGAGAATGAGACCGATGAGCGGTGAAATCGCATCGGCGTATAATCCTGCGTACAGATTCGATCCGACTGCACCCGACAGAATGATGAAAATGACGCCGAGGGAAGCAAACCCGATTCCGGACCACCAGAAACCGGCAATCAGGCCGATCGCCGCAAGCAGTTCAAAAACGCCAATCACGTAAATAAACCAAACGCTGTACCCGAGCGGCTCGGAATACACTTCCCTGATTGTTTCAGCACCGGACACCAGTTTGAACAAACCGGCGGACGCAATGAGCGGGATAAGCAAAACATGCAAAATACGCGCTAACCATTTCATGACCAACCTTCCTTTCCTGCGATCGGAAAACTATGGTATATTTTCGTCAAACAGCGATTTGATCGCATCAACGTGAACGGTGGTGAGGAGCCGGTGAACAGCCTGTTCGTCAGACGCCTGGCGCCGCGCATGGAATTGAAGGATTGCATTAAGGACATCTGGGTGTTTGAAAGCAGCGGAAGCCTTTCCGAAGAAGAATTGCAGATCATCGCGCCCAACGGATCCGCAAAATTGATGCTGTATTATGAGGGGCATTTCACAGGCCGGGTTGGCGATCAGGCGTTTTGGATTCCGGAAAACAGGCTGTCCGTTCTCGGCGTCTCCGACTGCCCCACGATCGCCGAATTCGACCGGGACAAGGCATTCGGGTGCATCTGTTTTGAACTCCACCCCGCCTTCGCACATCGGCTGCTCACCGTACCGCAGCATGAATTGCGCAATTCGCTCGTGCTTTTCGGCGAGCTCATCAACCCTTCGGTCAGCGGCATCATGGAAGAAAAGTTGTATGCGGCGTCCGATCCGGTGCAAAAGGCGCTTATCCTTCAGGATTATCTGATCGGCATGCTCGCCCGGACGGAAAACGACGCAAAATTCGCATATTGCGTTTCGGCAATTTGGAACTCGCGCGGCCGGATTTCGATCGCGGAGCTTTCGCAGGATCTGGGACAAAGCGATCGGTGGCTGCGCCAAAAATTTTCGGAGCGGCTCGGAATCGGTCCGAAAACCTTCGCTTCCATCGTTCGTTTCCAAACATGCTTTAAGGCTTTGCTGCGCGACAAAAAAAGCTTTCTGGAAAGCGGGCAGTTTTACGATTTCTACTACGATCAAGCGCATTTCATCAAGGAATTCAAACGCTTCATGGGACATTCGCCGGCCAGGTATGCAGCCTTGCAAAATGAGGTGGGCGAGATCATCTACTCCGGCGATTTTTAATTTACCGTGTTATTTTTTTAACCGATAAACCAATCCGACGACCCCGGAACGGAATGTCCTGCTCTGCACAAGCTCAAGCTGTACGCGTTGCGGCACATCCTTGAATAACGGCAATCCTTTCCCGAGAATAATCGGATTGACATTCACGCGAAACTCATCGATCAGATTGTGCCGCATCAATCCATGCGCAAATCTGGGACTGCCGATTACGATCATGTCCCGCCCGTCCTGATTTTTCAGTTTTCGAATCTCCTCCGCAACATTTTCTTTGATCAGGATGGAATTGTGCCAACCGGCATTCTCTAATGTTGTCGAGAACACGACTTTCTGCGTCTTGTTGATCCAGGCCGCGTGCGCCTTATCATGTTCCGACGCATCGGGGTTATCGGGCACCGTGGTCCAATATTGCCGCATCCCCAGAAATGTGCCGCGCCCCCACAATACGGTGTCGACCGTGCTGAAAGTTTCGTCCGCATACTGTTCCAACTCTTCATCATGGATGACCCAGTTGATATCCCAGTCATGCTCCCCTTGAACGAATCCATCCAGCGAAACGTGCATGTACAACATCAGTTTCCGCATGAAAACGCTCTCCTTTTCTTACTAAATAACGCCTGAGATGTTGACGGTACAGTATCCCGTCCACAGTATCCAATATGAAGCGGCCGGGATCGTTTGTATTGTAAAATTCGGAATCCGGACGAAAGCGATCATATGAACATCCAAGCCGCCACAAAGAATAAGCTTCGATCTCTGCGGATCGAAGCTGGCGGGATCTTGATTTTCCTTTAATGCCTTTCAATACGCTCCCTTGATCACAAAGAACGAGCCGCGAATGGTGCCGGCCAGTTTGGACCGCTGTTTCGCAAACTTGAATTTGCCCAGCTCCGCGGGCACCTCCATCCCTTCGGAAAGCTTGAACCCGACGGCCCGTTTCTTGGGATCGTCGATGGTGTACATGACGTTCACCGCAAGGCCGTCTTCGTAAAAGACATATGTCCATTTTATATTTTCCACCTGGAATTGCGACGTTTCGAGGGGTTTGGCCGAAAATTCGATGCCCCGCTCTTCTTTCAATATCCGGTTCACGTAATCCAGCGCCTCCCGGCTTTCTTCCGCCGGCACCGTCGTGAACTGATGCTTATACTTGTTCCAGAAATAGCGGGCCTCATTGGCGCGCAGGCCGGCCAGCGCCTCCGCCACGGGCGAAGATTCAAGCCCAACCGTGGACACATGGTTGAAATCGACGACGTAAGCCATTTTCCCATCTCCTTCCGAT
>Ga0065720_1020732_pt1 | contig 13018 bp, 16 predicted proteins | sample Thericmetagenome_FD_59107 | JGI IMG/M metagenome (GOLD analysis project Ga0065720, IMG submission 59107) | Thermophilic microbial communities from the Joint Bioenergy Institute, California, USA of rice/straw/compost enrichment - eDNA_2 v2... | ecosystem: Engineered > Solid waste > Grass >... | reverse complement strand
TAAAAAGCTTTTTAGAATAATGGTCTAAGCAAAATATGCTTATCAGTTTATAAAGTGTCTAACACAACTAGGTCTGATTGTTGAAGGGTTCTCTTGTCTGCTTTTGAGGATTCAGATGTTTTGGTCTCTACTTTTTGGACTTTCTGAGATGTATCCTGATCAACAACAGCAAATGAGCCTTAGTTATCCCTCTGAAAGGTTTGGAAGCTTCATGCTAATGTTTTTATTTGAATCCATTTTTTTGTTTTATGGGAATGCTTTCCCTTAGAATTCTTAACTTTGGTCATTTCTTGGGAACATTATGCCACTTACAAATTCAAGACAAATTCTTTTTTTTCCTATTTGCCAAATTTGAATTGTAAAGATTGTAAATTACTAATCGAAGAACGACTCAATAATCATATAAACCTCTGCTAGACAGAGACTAAAGGCGCATTGCATTCTAACAACTTTTTCGGAATTTTTTTATCTACAACTATTGAATTCGAAAGAAAAGTCCATAGAAATTAAAGTTTAGAAATGAAATTGTAGGTTCAGAGGAGATACTCAAGAATTGCATATTGACATCTATCAAAAGAAAGAGTAAATATATACTAAACATCTTTGCATAAATAAACCAAATGAAATACAGAACAAACTTTTCTTTAGTGAGTTACCTCAAAGAAATTTATTAGACTGGCTAGTCTTTCTTTGAATGGACGCTTCTATCACAATATCAGCTAAATATTTTGGGGATTTTACCTTATTGATTTTCTGAGCGAAGTCAATTACATTTTTATATTTGCTAGGAATCTTCTTTTCAACACTATTCACAAGTTCCTCTAATTCAGAGAGCTAAAAGATATAGAAAGGGATATCTGATGATTTACAGCTTGTTTAATTTTTTCGCCTTCTTTTTCATAGAACTTAAGCTTAGCTTTGCTTAAGTTAGAGGCTTTTGAGAGCTTGTCACTCTCTTTTGATTTTCCTGATTTTATTGAGAGATTGTCGTTATCTTCCGATAGCTTAACCTTCTTGGATCCTTTTCCAGTTACTCATTGAATGATTCTCCATACCCTCAGCTCCTTGAAGAACACTTTCTTCCAGTTCTAAATCATTTGATTGACTGGGCTTTTCTTCGTCCATTTTGTCGGGAGAAGGAATCTCTTCCACATTAAGATCATCACCTGCATGTTCTGGAGCTTTCCTTCCCTGGGTCTCAACCTGGAGTTCTTGTGGTGAGGAGGCTTGTGAGGATGTTTTTTTATCTAGCAGATCCTCACTCTCTTGAACTCCCTCATGAGACTCAACAGGGGTTTCTCCATTACTTTTAGTAGCAGTGGGCTTTTGATCTTGTGGAGACTGTGGTGAAGGCGTTTCTGGAACCATTTCCTTAGCCTTTTCAGGAGCCTCAGTTACCACAGGAGATTTTTTCTCTTCGACAATCTGGGTCTTAGGTTCGACTTTCTCATTTTCTGGCTTAGAGACTATCGTTCATTAATGCAAAGTTAACTGAAGATCAAACTTTTTTCTTGACTGGGTGCCTTTTCTTGACTTTGGATTTTTTCCTTAGGTTTAGCAGATGCAAGGAGAGAGTCCTTAAGACTCTTCAAGTCAACACTCTTAAACTCTGAGGGAGTTGTTTTAGCAACTACTGGAGTCTCTTCCTTTTTAGGAGTTTGGAGAACAGGTTTAGTTTCCTGTTTTTCCAGTACTTGTTTAACTTCTCTTACAGGTTGTACTGGGACATTCCTGACTGGGGGATTTACTGGGGATATATTCACAACAGATTTATTAGCACCTGGATTTAGTCCAGTAATAACTGAAAGATTGAATTGAATGATATTGGTGATTTCTACCTTGTTTATTTCCATTAGGGTTCAAATTTATAATGCGACCTGTAGTGTTCGGTCTCACTGGTTCTATCACATTGGTGACCGGCTTTGAGGGATTTAAGTTAATTATTTTGGATGTGGTTTGAACCACAGGCTTATTGGCATCAGAGCCTTGTCCGATATTTTCCTGGGTACTTGCTGATTGTGTCGGGGGCTTAGCTGATGGGTTGAGTGTGATTGTCTTAGTTTCCGAACCGGTCGTTGTAGGCTTTCTATTAGAACTTTAGCATATTGTTGGAAATAAAAGATAGAAATAAGAAATATTCTCTGCTCAGCAGTTCTTTGAATCATTTTCTGTCGTCATTATAACTTTGGGTAAGAGCCAACAGAAGAAAACACATTAGGAGAAGAAACAAAAAAGAAGATATAACGAAGGCAGAAAATTGGAAACAGAAGAATCAGAGAAGAAAGAAAAAAACAGGTTAAAGAATGTATTCATACTTTTCAAGAGCTTCCCTTTTTAGGGCCTGTAAATCAATAGTGGGTTTTTCTGAAGCAGTCTGAAAGGTAAGTTGCTACAAAGTTTGTTGTACCGTGGAAGCAGATTGTGTGGTAGTAGAAGCTTGGTTCTGGCTAGCATCTGAAGCCAGAGCCATTTGTTTTTTCTTGAGCAAATTTTTTAGATTCTGGATACTCTTATTCTCAAGATCTTCAGCAACAGGGGGCTTAGTTTCTATTGGAGGAGGAGGGTTCCTTTTAATGTCAGCGTCCTGGCGTCTGTCTTTACCTTTGATTTATGTTTTTTCCTTGAAAGTTTTTTCTTGGATTGCTCATTGAATTTAAGAATCAAATTATAATTCGATATTGAATTTCACTTAAAAAAAAACAATACAACTGATCTGACGAAGTATCGATCAAAGTCGACTCAAATAAAATAATATAAATCTAAACCCTTCATGTAATCTCCTTAGCTCCATATGCTATAATAACCTAGAATGTGGTTAGTGAATATAATTTTTCACAATATGATACAGCTATAAATATCTTTTTTTTCCCCTATACAAAGCTTAACTACGAAAGTACAATGACTCTCTTTGCGACTTGATTTACATGATAAGATCTTACTAGAATTGTTTCATTAAAGTTCATATCGTCAAATTGGGTCGAAAATATTTACTTCCTAAAGAGAAAGTTCAAATAAATTTAAAGATTTGAGTTAATGGCATATTTCAGTAACAAAAGAGGTGAAATCAAGGAACTACAGAACAGCTTAATGGATCCTCGTGTAGAGGCCAAGATGCAGGCTATTAGACAAGTAAAATCAAAGAACTAAATGTTGAACTTTATAGATCATTGCTGCAATGACTGTCGGAAAGGATGTTTCAATGTTGTTCATGGATGTCCTAAAAAACATGGAGACCAGCAATATTGAATTAAAGAAATTAGTTTACTTGTATGTGATGAACTACGCCAAGTCACATCCAGATTTAGCTATTTTGGGAATCAATACATTCAGAAAAGTAACTCTCCTAACTAAGATAATAAAAGTTGTAGGATGCTAAAGAAAAGTTTAATCCTCTCCTCAGAGCCTTGGCAATTAGAACTATGGGTTGTATTAGAATCAAGCAAGTTGTCGAATATTTGATTGATCCCTTGAGAGAGGCACTAAAGGTGATTTGAAAATTTGAATAAAACTGACTAATTAGGATGAAGACTCCTACGTCAGAAAAACTGCTGCCCTCTGTGTTGCCAAGATGCACGAGTTAGATCCTACTTTGATGGAAGATCAGGGATTTATTAAAATGCTTGAGAATCTCTTGACTGATGGTAACGCAATGGTCGTTTCCAATGCCGTAGCAGCCCTTGCTTCTATCCAAGAAGGAAAAGGAAGTACTGCTATAAATTTGACTTTCCACCAAGTTCAGAAATTATTGACTGCTCTTAACGAGTGCAACGAATGGGGACAAACTGTTGTTATTGATAATTTGGTTCATTACGTTCCTAGTGATGGCAGAGAAGCAGAAGAGTATATTAATTTCTAGTCGAAAATAAATGTTTTAGTATTTTGGACAGAGTTTCCTCAAGACTTTCTCACTCCAATCCAGGCGTTGTCATCTCAACCGTCAGACTTACAATGAAATACTTGGACTATCTCACCAACCCTGACCAAATCAGAAAATACACCAAAAAATTAGCTGCTCCTTTGATTTCTTTACTTGCAGGGGAACATGAAATTGCCTATGTTGCCCTCAAGAATATTAATTTGATCCTCCAAAAGAGACCCAACGTCCTCGAAAAAGAACTTAAGATGTTTTTCTGCAATTTCAATGACCCTATTTACATCAAGGTCGAGAAGCTCGATATCCTCGTTAGACTTGCTGACATTAAAAATATTGATCTTATCCTCCACGAACTCAAGGAATATGCTAACGAAATCGATGTCGAATTCGTCAGAAGATCCATCAGAACCATTGGTAGATGTGCCATCAAGCTTGAAAAGGCCTCTGAAAGATGTGTTCAAGCCTTGTGGGAACTTTTGAGAACAAGAGTCAGCTATGTTGTTCAAGAATGTATCATTGTCATCAAGGATATCTTCAGAAAGTACCCTGGTAAATATGAAGCCATCTTGAAGGACATGTGCGAAAATCTTAAAATCTTAGAAGAACCAGAAGCTAAGGCCTCTATGATTTGGATTATTGGAGAATATGCCGAAATCATTGAGAATGCCGCCGCTATCTTGGGAGAATTCATGAAGAGCTTCAAAGATGAGTCAGCTATGGTCCAAATTCAACTTTTGACTGCTTATGTCAAGTTATACTTGACCCGTCCTGAAGAAGCCCAGGATACCATTATGGAACTTCTCAGAATATGTACTGAAGAGTCCGAAAATCCCGATTTGAGAGACAGGTATAGTTAATAAAAGTGATTTATAATACATTTAGAGCATATATCTATTGGAGAGTGTTATCATCTGATGTTAATGTTGCTAAGAGGATCGTCTTCGCTGAGAAGCCTCCTATTTCTGACAGCTCTTACACTATGGAAACTGAATTACTTGATAAGTAACTATCCTCTATTAATTATCTTATTCTTAAGATTGATTGAAAACATTGGTACTTTGGCCTCTATATACACAAAGCCTCCTGAGCAATTCGTCAAAAAGCTCAGAGAAAGCCAAAATCAAAGAGAATTGGAAGAACTTGATGAAAATGGAGATTATGTCCCTGAGGACTATGTTGATTCAAGTGGTCAAAAGATTGGTGAGTACCAACCTCAAATTAAGCAAAATGAATATGAATCTGCTCTTAAGAATAAAGGTAAAAACTATACTCTCCTTTCATTTATTGAATAGAAATTGATCTTTTGGGATTAGATACTGTTGAAGAAAAGCCAAATTTGAATGGAGGAAATATTGATATTTTGGGAACAAACTTCAGTACTGAATCATCTTCAAGCACAAGCCCCAATATCAAGATCCCCTACACAGTAAAGGCATATAAAATAAATCTAAATTTGTCCAGGAAGTTTTAAGTGCTTCTACTCCCAGTTTTGAAAAGAAGATTTCAGGAATGCAAGTCGAAGCTGCTTTCCAAAGAGAAGGAGATAAGGCCTACTTGGATCTTAAGCTCACCAACAAGATGCAAAAAGTCTTATCAGTAACCTTTACATTCAATTATTTTCATTCAGCAGGATTTCGCCATTAAGTTCAACCAAAATCCATTCAGATTGGAACTTGACAACTCTTACATAAATATCAGCAAAGTACCTAGATTTATAATTCTTCTTGACCAATTAGCTCGAACCTGGCCAATCTGGATCAGCTCGTCTCCTTATCAGATTCGATGGACCTCCAGACCAAGGAAATCTCCCTGGATGCCCATATAAAATCGATGCTGCTCTCAAGACCAGTGTTGATATTTTCACCTTCAAGATTCCTTGTTCTCTTACTGTCATGATGGTAAATAAAAAATGATTCATGATGATAAATTCTCTAGGTTCCCAGCGCTCCCCTCACCCCACAGGAGTACCAAGCACTTTGCTCCAAGGGATATCCTAAGACTACTAATCAAATAAATACTAATTTGGACAACGAAGCTATTAAGAAGAAGTTCAATAATAATAACTTGATGTATGTTGGAAGCAGAACAAATGATCAAGGAGTTGGTAAGGCCCTAGCTTAATTCTGTTAATTCTTTAGAAATGATGAGTTTCTCAACCAAACTTACTAATAATATGATGGCTGCAGTCGATACTATCCTGGATAAGAGTGCTGGAGTCTTAAAATTGGCTTACCAAGCTCCTCACGAATCTGTTCTTCCCTTAATATACCAAGCAGTCGGTTTCATTTTAAACATGTAAGAAACAACTAAAGCATACATATATTGTAATTGTTCTCATATGCAAATAAGGAACTCATAAAAATATGACCAAAAATAAATTTCCATTCAGATTATGACTCTACTTTCCTGGTAAGGGCCAAGACGTAGTTATTCTTTTCATGGATAATTATTGCTCTAAACCCTTATAAAACATAACTCTGTCCTTACTTTTGATCACTTTCGACAACAACGAAGGGTACATCGTCATCTCCACTAACATTCAATTTAATGCTCTTGGCAGCATCCATAAGAGCTTTAGCAGATGGAGCAGATTTCTTATTCATGTGTATGCCTAGAAGAATGGATCAAAATTAATCCACGTAAGAAAATACTTTTAAGGGCAAATCCGTGACTGTCAGCCAAAAGGGCTCCAGTGACCAAGTTATCCTTCTCCCTAGAAATTAATTTAGAGCTGTATGCTCTTACATCAATTCATTAAGATTTGCTTCGTAGATCTCTTCCATAGTGTTAAAAAATACAATAAATTTTATTTCAAATTATAGAAGATACAGGTAATATTGAACCTTGAAAATCTTTAATCGTTATCAAGGGAATACTTCTTGGATGCATCAATATATTTCTTGAACTAGGATTGTTTTTTATATAAGATTTTTCTGATCGTCCTTTAGACTAGTCTACCCATGAAGAGTGCTATTCTTCTTTGATAGAGAAGGAGCGTCTAGACGCTTATGTATAATACATTAACTAACATTGTCACCAGATTTCTATAGAAAGTTGGATTTATTCAGAATAAATAAATTGATTCAAAATGAGCTACACCCAATTCAACAGAGAAAGCTTAAACAGACATCAATCTGAACGATTGCTCGACAGAAATCTGATACACTTCGAGAGAGTATTAATCTCACTAATGATCTCTTAATTTATAGAAACAACCTCTTGAAACTTACGAAAAAGCCTTGGAAAAAAAGTTAAAAAAGGAGGAGGAGCAAAGGAAAATCGATGAAGAGAAGCTAAAACAAATTAAGAGTTTGGGTATATCTCCTGATTTCTTTCCTGAATTCTAGACCTAAAACCAAACGATATCTTGGACAAACTACTCAAACATCTAGCTAATGCACAAAAATCTGCAAAAGCTATAGTTATGATCAAAGAATTGTTTGAAAAGAATTATGATGCTCTTGAGCCAGAACACATTTTCTATGTAAGTGAAAGAAATTCTGTGTAACTGCTAGGCTCTTTATGAAATAATGAAGAATTTCAGAAATTTGGGAAACCCAGATGACAAGAAGGCAATCAGAGGTAATCTATAGCCACTCATATTGATTTTCTAGCTATTTTTGAACTAATTCAGAAGAAAAAGGACAAGGTTTTAGACACAATATACAAAAAAGTATGTGAAAATTTCATTTTTCCTAGTTATAGTTTCCTTTTTTATTCAGATAGTAATTCTTTTAGAGAGCCTTTGAGGCATGGAGTATAGAAGCCTTTCAGCATACTGAAATCTTTACTGATGACTCCTTCACAGTAATCAAGTAGAATCTGATCTAAAAATTTTAGTTCAATAATGTTGTGAAAAAAGTCAAGGAAATTATTGACAGCATATATAATAAAACCTCAGATGATTTCAAAATAGACGTTGAAGAACCCAAAACTCAACCTCAGGTCCAGACCCAAGCTCCTGTTGAGAATAAACCAGAAGAAAAGAAAACAAGTGTCTTGGACTCAATTAAGAATAAACTCTCTAAGAAAACCGCTGAGGAACCTGAAACAAGCAAGCCTAATATTGATAAAATTCGTGACAAATTGAAGAAGAAAACTGAAGATGAGAGTTTAGTTCCAGCTGTACCAATAATTGAAAAGAAATATGAATATGAACTTCCAGAAGAAGTGAAGAACTTTTTGGTACAATTTGAAGATAATTTGTCTAATTCGAAGGCTGACAAAAAGAATTTCCTCAATGCGAAGTTAGACATCCTCTATGAAATCATTGGAGATTTGTATAAGAAATTTAAGACTATTTGGGCTAAGCCTACTATTAAACAGTTCTTTGATGACGTTTACCTAAAGAGGTAGTACAAGAGGACAAAGAAATAATGTCTTAGGGACATTTTTAATGAGGAACAGAAAAAAGGAGTTGAAGATTACAAGGCTACTCTCAACTCTATTAGAAATATGGACACAGGTATTGCCTAGGTCTCAATTTGTAATTTGTAGCAAAGGGAGTTAGAAAAGAAGTTTGGGACTCGAAAATTGTCTCGAATCCGTTAACAGCAAACTTCGATGTGAAAGATGCAAGGGCTACTAGCTTCGCCATGAGCGGTATTGATAAATGGGCAAGCAAACAAATTGGCAACTAAACCTATATCCACAGACAAAATCTTTTTAGCAATATTCTTTGTAGAGTCTATATTTCTTAGAGAAATTGCTTTTCTACTGCTTCATAGAGTGAGAAAAGTTTACCTATTTGTTGTGAGTGTATAAAAAATAAGTAGGAATTCACGAAGAATCCTTTTTAGACCTTTATTTCATTTAAGGGCTATTATATCTTTTATTTATCTCCTTCCCACAGAAGGCTATGGAGCTCAGAGATGAGTGCAATTTTCTTTTGTTAAACAGTGTGTATGTTACTTAAAAATTTAAATTCAATACTTTTTAATGCAGGATAGCTCGTTTGAAAGTTTCAACTTAGATGACTACACATTAGACGTCGCTGACTTTTTCAGTGACTATATAATCCATGAGGGTAACATTTCTTTTCACCGAATTTAAAATGAAGAAAAAACAAAACCAGAGTACGTTGTTTACAAAGGTGTAATGAAAAATTCTCCCCAAGCAGTCAAGATCTACAAGAGGCCCTTCCCAAATGACCCAGCTGCTAAACAAAGATTTAAGACACTTATGACAGCATTTCATCAAGGAATAGTCTTAGCTGATAACATATTCTTGTCATATGAAAATGATCGTATCATATTTTACTCTCCAGTTTGAAATTTTAGAATACTACATTTACGTCGTTGAACCTTTGTTCACAGGCTATCAAGACAAGTTTATCCCTCTAGCTGAGTTACTCAAACTTGACCTCGATTATTTCAAAAAGCACAGATTATTCCAAAATCTTGTTATTATTGTCAAGAGCTTGCATGCTCTCGGTAAAGAACTATTGAATAGAATTCAAATCTTTAGGCGAACCTCATTTGGAATTATGTCCTAAAAATATTTGGATTGAAGATCAATTTCTTGTGTACCTAAGACCCTTCAGACTTAAGCTTGAAAATCCTAACCTCTTTTACAGCAGAAAATTAGACAGACTAAAGCAAGCCAAGCATCAACCAGGGACTGTAACAGATTCTAGATATTGGTATATGGCACCTGAGCAAACCATCAGAGATTTCAAACAATTTGATTATAATGACTATGATGATGGGGATGATAGCTTTAACAGCGAAGAAGATAAGGGATTTAGCGATTTTGCAAGCGATATGTGGTCTCTGGGTTGTGTTTTCGCTGAAATGTTTGTATCTCTCACCCCAGTCTTCCAATCTGTTGATACTTTTGACAGGATTATCAGATTCTTTGAAGTTCTTGGAATTCCTAAGAAAGAAGATGTCTTCTATATGAGCCAGGAGTTATATGAAACAATACTTGAACATATCAATTCAAGGGTTTATAACGATAATGAATTCCCTCTGATAACTGAACTGGTGAAAAACCTCTCAAAGAATGAAGCTAAGGTCTTGACTTCACTCCTTCTCTTCAATCCAAATAAGAGACCTAGATGTGACATTTTGATTCAATTCCCCTTCTTCAAGTCCTATGTTCCTGATAAACATAGGAACTCTGTTGAGTTTGTTGCTCAAAATGAGATGGAGGAGAATATTCCCATCCCTAAGAGCTCATCAAAGAAGAATACTTCTTACACTGGCAGAGCAAATGAGTCCAAAGAACACCCAAGCACCGTCTATCCTAATAATACTATGATGGACAATTCCCATGACACAAGTCTTAGAAATATGAGCAACTGGTGGAATATTGATCCAATTATCACACCTAAAGATGAGCACATTTTCTCAAAAAATCAACCTCAAAACCAATATGAGCTTCATCAAAGATCTGATATCCTTCACTATCACAATAAATCTGCCAAGAAGGTTCCCAGCATGGACCAAAACTATAGCTACAATATAGGAAGACAGTCCTATAAACCTGAACCCTCTGAGAGAAAATCAACGATTCCCTCCACAGACAGACATCATAAACAACAGTATTCTCAAAGCTATATAGAAAATCAACCCCAAAATTACTCTCAAAACTATGGCCAACAAGAAGTTCTTCCCTCCAGATCTGTTAAGAATTCAGCTATGAAGGATAACTTGAAGATTGATAGTTCAATCAACATGACTCCTCCACCTAACAAAGTAAAGATAATATCATTTTAATTGATTTAGTAGGTAATGGAAAGAAGGTCTTCTGCATCAAATCTTACCCAAAATCACAAAAGAGAGCTTTCCAGAATAGATAGTGCTAGGCAAGTTCAAGAGGAAAGATATGATCTACCTCCTAAGCATGAAAAGAGCTACGAAAAGTCCCTTAGATCACATAGAAATGCTGATTACGAGAAAGAAAATAGACTCAGTCAAAGCAATATCAAAAAGGAAACCGGTCCTAAAGTCAGAATCTCAATTAATATTGAAGTCCTGAAGAACTTGACTGCTCACAATTTGAGTGGTAGCTACTCTTGCAGAATAGACTTCAAGACATCCAAGAACTCTTCAGACAGTGAAGCCATAAATCTCTTTTCTCATTTCGTAAGTTCTAATTTCGGTCAAATAATTCTTTAGGCTAATGTAAAGGATCGTACAGTAAGAATGGACTTCAAGGGAGAGATCGACCTTGATCTGGAATCTCTGCTTCATACATACAAGGAGCATCCTTTGAAGATATTCGTATTCTTCAAGGGAAATCCTTTGCAAATGAAGAACCAAAACACAGATGTCTTCTTATACGGAGTTACTGAAGTTGATCTCGCTTTGCTTCTTATGAACCCAGCCAATATAATCAAGGGAAAGGACTTACCAAGAAACTTGATGGGATGGTATCATATTTATGATCCCGAGGATAATTACAAAACCATGGGACAAATGAAGGTATTTTCAAGAGTCTTTTTGTAATCATGAAAGCTTGAAATTAGTCTAAGCCCTGCAGTTAAGACTGCATTCAAGAATACTTCTGTTTCACCTTTGAAGAGAAATGATACTGAAGTCTATACCCCAAGATATGAGGTAGAGGAATTTATAACCTTTATAAATTGTTAGGAGGGAGGCTCAACTACTGAAAGAAACCGTGACTATGGTGATAGATCCTATAAAGAAGAGAAAGAAATTAGAAAGCTTAGGGAGAGACCAAGTGAAAGACCAAGCGAAAAGCCAAAAGAAAGAGTGAAGGAAAAGGAAATTGAAAAATCAGATAAAAAGCCCAGAACAACCCTCAGGGGAAAGGAGAAGGAGGTAAGTCGATCTCCTATCAGTATCAGAAACCAATCTAAGTCCCCAGTTAACAAAACTGAAAAGGGCAAAACTCCAGGAAAATTGCCAAGTTCTTTAGTTGTAAATGTCAAGAAACCACAAAAACAAATATCTACCAGTATTTTCTCAGCAATTGAACAAGGTAATAAGTTACTGAGCTTTCTAATGAATTAGATTTAACTGCTTTGAATGAAGAACTGAAACGTAAAGAAAGCGAATTTGAACATTTGACAATCAAAACTACCAGAAAGAATTATAATCAGTATCTCTTTTAAACAATTCTCTTAACATATTTAGCTACAATGATGATTTTGGACACACCTTACAGAAGCTTAGACAAATTCTCGAGGGTGAAGAGGAATTCCATTATTAATAAATCAAACTTTTAAGCTCTAGCTAAGTAAATAGAGCTAGATTGCTTATTTTTCACTACTAGCTTCCCTATTTTCAATCGTTTTGATGTCATTGATTGTAGTTTTGAAATAATCATGATAATCTTTGTGTATTAAAATCTTATTATGAACCATTTCAACTCACAATAATCCTTTTGTGACCACCATTTTATAGTGAGGCTTTGAAAGAAGCAACTACAAATACAAATAAGGTATAAAAATTCTTAAAAACAGTTATTTACATAAGAAAATTAAAACTGTACATACCCTTCTTTTTTAATGTCAACTCTGATTCCAGAGTCTTTGACCTTCTTTTTAATTCTCTTTTTCAAATTGATGCATTCAATACCATTAGATAGCAGAGTCAACAACACACTTGACAAAAACATGGTCCAAGCAGCCATGAAAGCTGGCAAGTCAAAGCCAAAAAGCATCATTGTAACACCTGAGGCAGCCATAATGACAGGAACATTATATGCAAAAGAGGCAAAAAGAATCAATTTCTTGAAGAGATCAACAGCCCACCCAAGCTTAAATAGGGCAGAGATATTTTCAACGTCATTGTCAATGATAACGAAATCGGAGAATGATAAGTTCTGTGAGCTCTTGAAGTTGATTGTACAGCTGACGGTGGCTTCCTTAAAGGCCTTAATATCATTAATACCGTCTCCAACCATCATAACTTTCTTCTTTTTCTTATTGACAAGGTGTCTGATGTATTCCTCTTTCTCATAGGGAGTAACTTCAGCCATGACATTAGCCTTAGGGATACCAAGAATATCAGCAGTTTCAAGAGCATTATCTCTTCTATCTCCAGTGAGAAGATGAATTTCCTTGTTGTAATTCTTCAATCCAGCGATAAGGTTATGAACATTGTCCTTAATTGTTTCTTGTAAGTTCAATGTCAATCTGAAGATGACTCTATCTTCGACAACCAGGTATAAAAT
>Ga0065720_1020730_pt1 | contig 13033 bp, 13 predicted proteins | sample Thericmetagenome_FD_59107 | JGI IMG/M metagenome (GOLD analysis project Ga0065720, IMG submission 59107) | Thermophilic microbial communities from the Joint Bioenergy Institute, California, USA of rice/straw/compost enrichment - eDNA_2 v2... | ecosystem: Engineered > Solid waste > Grass >... | reverse complement strand
CGGACAGCAGAAAAAAACAAGCTGTCCATCCACAGCCCATCAAGGTTCCCGCTCACACTTTTGTCAGAGTCAAGACCAGGGGGGGGCCGGGTTCACGTTGCTTGTTGCCCGCTGCTGCCTCTGCACCAACTTGATTGCGACAGAACTTGGCTTGATTCTCTGGATCTCAAGTGATTTACGCTTTTGCTGAATGGATTGATGAACAGATATCCATCGTCCTGGCGTTCACCCTGGTGTTCTTCCTGTTCCGAGCATTCCTTTGGCCTTGACAAGGGGCCATCTCAAGAGAGGGGTAGTAACTTTTAACCTCTGTCGAGCAAATATGACGTGATGGTATCTGCACCGCCCTCCTCGCTACCTTTTATTTCTTCTTCCTGTCCCAACCTCCATCCATTCACCTTAGTCCCAATAAAAGATGAGAGAGGATGCAACCCCCACAGTGTCTCTTGTCCAAGAGTGAGGTGCGTCGCTCGCGACAGCAAGCGCAAAATGACATAATAGCAGGCGGGCAGCGGACCCACAGCCAATCAGCGGAGCCCGCGATCGCGCAATTGGCACACCAAGCCGAATTCGGCTGGGCGACTCTTGGGGAGGGGGAGGGGCAGAGCAGGAGCTGCTGCGGGTGGCCCCGCGTCATGGAGTGGCTTGACTGGACTGAGGATGGAGGGGTAGGTGCCCCGCTTTGGATGTTTTGTTAATGAATCTTTTGAGAGACTTGTCTTCGGGATGATGTTGAAGGAGCGCTGAAAGTGAAGGCCGGAAGCAACACTGATGATAGAGAAATTATGAAAAGCAAGAGATTTAGGTTATTGGATCTTAGAGACTTTGATGCCCGTGGTATAGAGTTCGTGAGCAGATCCATGGACACAAAGATCATTAACAGAATATATGCATGTCTTGCGTAGTGTAGCATACTGTGGGAGCCCCCCTCCATCCAAGAGAGCCATGAAGGCCAAGCAGTCCAATGGCGCCTCATTAATCCAGACCTGGCGCATTGGACATCCACTGCCACGGAGAGAGATGCGCATATCCAGCTCGGCGACCAACTCCTCACGCCTCACAGCTGGGAGTGACGAAGGTCCAAGTGGCTTAGGTGGGGTCATCACGTCCCCGTCCCCGGGGGAACGACACCCGTGGACCTGGCCCGGGCCTGGATTTGAAAGCTTAAAAGACCCTTCTGCCCCTCTTGATTCGACTTACCTGTGATTCTTCCTCCTCTTCATCTTCATCATCAAATTTCCTGGCTGCACTGCCAAAAACTGTCTGACTGACTTTTCTGTATTCCCTTTTGTCTGAGATACCCCTTTACTTCACACGTAGTCACAATGGCCACCGAAGTTGAGCAGCCTCGGTATGTCGTCATCATCTCATCGTCGAGAGCTTCGTGCTTGTTGCCATTCGTATCTCCTATGATCCAGTACTAACTGCCTGCCAGCCTCCGCCTGGGCTCTATCGCCCCAAACTTCAAGGCCGAGACCACCAAGGGGCCTATTGACTTCCACGAGTTCATTGGTGACAGCTGGGTCATCCTCTTCTCTCACCCCGAGGACTACACTCCCGTCTGCACGACCGAGCTCGGCGAGATGGCCCGCCTGGCCCCCGAGTTCGCCAAGCGCGGCGTCAAGCTGATCGGCCTTTCGGCCAACACCCTCGACAGCCACGAGGGCTGGATCAAGGACATCAAGGATGTCACCGGTTCGCTCGTCGAGTTCCCCATCATTGCCGACAAGGAGCGCAAGGTCGCTTATCTCTATGACATGTGAGTCTCTTCTCCCTTGCTTTGAAAGCTGAGTCAAAGCTAACGGCTGGCAGGATCGACTATCAGGACACAACCAACGTCGACGAGAAGGGCATCGCCTTCACCATCCGCTCCGTCTTCATCATTGACCCCAAGAAGGTCATCCGCACCATCCTGTCATACCCCGCCTCGACCGGCCGCAATAGCGCCGAAATCCTGCGCATCGTCGACTCCCTGCAGCTTGGCGACAAGCACAAGGTCACCACCCCAATTAACTGGGTCCCCGGTGACAAGGTCATCGTCCACCCTTCCATCAAGACTGAGGATGCCAAGAAGATTTTTGCTAAGGTTGAGGAGGTCAAGCCTTATCTGCGCTTCACTGAGGTTGATTAGATGGTTGCTCAGTTGGTGATGTTGGTGTAGCAAAAAGAACAAATACAAATAAAAAATGATCAATTGATTGAAACCGAAAAAGTGTTTGATGGGTTGGATCTGGATCAGTAATGACATATATGAATGGTAACTCGGCAGTTTCGTGGAAATGAGACTTTGTATGGTTTCCAGAACCGGTTACTTGTTATTGATGGTGCCTTGCTATGATTTAGAATCCACTATTTGCCAGTCTCGTCTTGCGGTTATCACATCAAGCATTTATTGTGAGTAATTATATGTATGTAGGCATTCCTTTATGCCAACCAACAGCATTGTGCGTGGAATGCATGGGGCAATCGCACAGTATATCTTCCCTAAACCATTAAGTTTTGATGGTCGTAGTATTTTCTTGTCAATTCACTCATCTGCATCCAGAAACTGACATAGTTTATGGACAATTTAAGATAAAAGAGATGTTTGTGAAAAAACTTGAATTATTCTTAAGGGCTCCCTATGTTAAGCGAACTTATTGGGTGCCGGGCCTCACAAGAGACCTGCAGGCGTTATGCACAGTTTTGCTGAGCTTTGCTGTTAGGACCCTAATTATCGTTCCCAAGATCATATCTGGCAAGGAGGAAACACAGTAATATAAACTCACCACCCCTGGTTTATATCAAACTGCTCAGGTACCATCTAGATCCCTGGCTGGGTGATGGAATGTTGATTCTCAAATCTTAACCTCCTTGACTTTCACCTTGACTACACTCACATGCAGACTCTTATCCATCCTCGAGTTCCTGAGTCCGAAGGCCTGGCTGCACGTCAGACTAATCAGCTCCCTCACGCATGTGTCAATCTTGATTCCCCTCATCCTCCATGTCTTAAGGAATATCTTTTGTTGATCAAATGTTGGACTGCTGATCTTCTGTTGTGCTTCTAGAAGTCATCTCAAACAGCCCAGAGCCAAAAGAGAAGCGCGTCTCCATGGCTGCTCAGGCTACTATGCGCGGTCAAAACTTGGATGGTCTGTGCGCAGCGACCCCACCATAGATGTCAGGGAACTTCTTGGGAGCCCGCCCCCATTTCCGCAGTGGCATCTCTCCCATCTCCTCGGTGGAGTCAAAACGCCTCGTGCAACGGATCGACTCTGCCTGAACCACGGGCACGGATTACAGACCCTCAAATCGAAAGGTCCATTGGGCAGAAGTCTAGCCCCCTGAAGAGGCCCGGTCCCATTGCAAGTCCGCCAACCTTTCCCATTCTTCTTAGACAGCACGAGAAGTCAGATCAAATAGGCAACGAATAAAGCATCATCGTGGCTGCAATCATCGACTCCACTGTTACAGATTACTTATCGCAACCTTCCAGTCTTCACGCTGCGATACATTGGACCGATACGCCACCATCCGAAAGGACCACTGCGACTAGAGAGCTAGAGTAACTGAACTGACCGGCTGGCCATCGACCCCGCGTTCACTCCAGTGGTTCTCCTTTCATCTTCTCATCATATCTCCATTCCCACGCGCCCACGCTTCCCGGCCCGTTCGTCCCAAGACACCGTCCGTGCGGTTGCTGCGTGCTGCAGGTGCGCCTCTCGCAGTCGCCAATCCAGCTCAGACGCCCTACTTCTCACCCTCATTCAAACCTCTCAATCTCCGTCAGCCGTGTCGCGGACGTGGGCGTGAGCGCTGCACGATTCGTTGACCACCATCGTCCCAGGGCTATCCCGGAAATTGCACCGTTGCCATTGCAGCACGCTTCTGCCTTGTCTACGTTGTATCAGGTACGCTGGTGCTCCTTTTCATTTTTGTCAGTTTTCATTCTCTAGTATTTTTACTTTTCTCGATTGTTGTTGGCTATTGTCAAAGAGGCCCGCGCGCAACAACGTTCATCTCGCGGCAGCTTCCCGAGTTTTTGTGCCCCCTTGTTGCTGTCACATTCTTGTGCGTGTGCGAGCCTCGTTGGCCTTCCCAATACATCCCAAGCAACCCCAGGCCCCAGGCCCCAGCATCGATCCCCCTTACCCATCATTTTGCACATTGTACACTTCCTTGCTCAGTCACGATTACCGCTGCATGTTTCGCCGCAAGCGATCGTGAAAGTCACTGGCTGGCAAGCCAAGTGCCGACAAGCCTCGACCCTGGGAGCTTGGACCGCAGCGCTGGAACGTGCGCTCTGCAACCTCTGGGACCCCGAGCCGCCGGCGACCCCGGACCCCCGGCTCTTCCACGTTCTCTTGCTCGGCTCAACGTCCCCGATATCACCTTGCAGCTCCCGTCTCTCGGACCTACGGGTCTACAGGCGTCTTGGTCGCGTTACGTACCGCCCTACTGCCAACGCCCGTCCTGTGACCTGGTGTCGGGTCGCTGCAGGAGAAATCTTCTCGAGTTTTCGTTCTGTGTGTTCGACTTGGTCACACAAGGCTTGCCAGGTTGGCTGTGCCATGCTGTTTTGTTCTTGTGTGCACATTCCTTTGTTCCTAACACCACAGTCTGTTCAACGCTGGGCTGGGTGCTTGGAACTTGGGATTGAGCCGCTGGCTCTGGATGCTTTCCTCTGAGTCCTGTCTATGGCACTGAGAAATCATGTCTAACTTCAAGCTAACCTTCCGTGCTCCAGGCCAGCAGGCCGACACGTCAGAGCCATACCCCCAGCAGCAGCAGCAGCAGCAGCAGCAGCAGCAGCAACAGCAACAGCCCAATAGCCGGGAAGACCAGTCGTACACAAGGACCTCCGCCGATTTCTTTAACCCCGCCCTCCACGAGATCAAAAAGATTGCGCCAACGTCCCGACCCGCCCACACCGCTCTTCGCCGGCCCTCCGAGCCCTTCATCCCTACTACCGCAAAGCGCGCCGCCAACTCGGCTCCTGTGCCCCCCAGAGGTGCTACCGCCGCCTACCAGGCGCATCATGCGCGCAGCCTGAGCCTCCAGCATAGCCTGTCGAAGCCGCTTCCTGAGCCACCGCCGCCGGAGCTCTCGCCTACCAGTCCGCTGAGTCCCTTGGCGCCGGCTATCCAGCAAGTTGGGTTGGGGAGTATTGGGGAAAATATCAGGACTACCAAAGAGGAGGGTAATAGCAATTCCAATAACAGCAGTAACAGTAACCGCGTGCAGAAAATGGATTCCCACGACATGAGCGGTGGAGGATTGTACACGAGAGGACAGATGGCACAGATGGCAGCCCACGGCCATGATATGAATAGCCAGGCTGGCCTGCCCAGCTCATCGAGGCACGACGGCCAGGACCAGAAGAGTAATACGTCGCCAAATATGGGCCAGGCGAGGGGTCAGCCTGCTGCTGGTGCTGTTGGTACCGCTGGGCCGTCGACCCCGTCTGCGCACTTGGCGGGTCTGATGTGCAACGTGCATCGCACGACGGGCAGGGAACCGCCGCCGTTGGTGGGTGCTACAACGACGATTGTGGGGGATAAGCTGTACGTCTTTGGCGGCAGGCTATTGGGGTCTAGGACTCGGCCTACCCCGGTGCCCCTGAGCTCGGATATGTATGAGTTAGATCTGATCCGGAGACATTGGACGAAGCTGGAGTGCACCGGGGATATCCCACCACCAAGGTACTTCCACTCGATGTGTGCGCTGGGAGATACCAAGATGGTTTGTTACGGAGGCATGTCCGCGGGCCCCGGGATACAGCAGAATTTGCCGCCGGAGCAGCAGTCGGATACTGTTGTCGTGTCGGACGTTCATATTTTTGATATCCCCACAAGGAAATGGACTTACATCCATGCGGAAGACCCGCCCCAGGGACGGTATGCCCACTGCGCATGCATTCTGCCCTCGTCGGCGGTATTCGCATCTCATCGGGCGCCGCTCTCTGCGCTGCAGCATAACCCCTCGACCGGCGCCCCGAACACTGGGCAGATTGGAGTGTATATTGACGGCACCGGTGGCGCGGAAATGATCATCGTCGGCGGGCAGGACTCATCGAATCACTACATCGAGGAGATCAGCGTCTTCAACCTGCGCAGCCTAAAATGGGTCTCTACACAGCCCCTCGGCAAGAGCTGTGGTGCTTACCGCAGCGTCGTAGCTGCCCTCCCGCCGTACGTTACCGCCAAGCTGGGCAAGACATACGCCCACGGTCCGCAGAGGGATAATGGGCCTATTAGTGCCGAGGCCAGGGAAGGGGGCTCGAGTATGTTGATTTATTCCAACTACAACTTTTTGGATGTCAAGCTCGAGCTGCAGATCCGTGGACCGGACGGGACCCTCACCGAGAGGTCGATGAGCGGGACGTACAGTCCCCCGGGTCTGAGGTTCCCCAACGGCGGGGTGATTGACACGCACTTTGTCGTGAGCGGGACATACCTTACTTCATCCAAGCAGGAGTACGCTCTTTGGGCGCTGGATCTGCGCACCATGACCTGGAGCCGAATCGATGCTGGCAGTGCGGTGTTCAGTCAAGGTAGCTGGAATCGTGGGGTGTTGTGGAATCGAAGGAACACATTTGTTGTGCTGGGTAACAGGAAGAGGAGTTTGGTCGATGACTACAACCATCGCAGGATCAACTTCACCAATGTTTGCATGGTTGAGCTGGAAGCGTTTGGGTTCTACGACAATCCCCGCAAGACGAGTCCCATGAGCGGATTTATTAGTGCCAGTAGCCCTTATATCGGTCCGGGTCTGCCGCTGGCGAGGAAGGCGGGGTCGACGGCGGGTGGTAGGAACCACAATCGTGCCGCAGAAGAGCTAGGCGAAAAGGCGCTGGCAATGCGCGAGCTGGCCGATATGGATATCCTTTGTATTGGAGGCGAGCGCATCCCCATCAACTCGCGCATCGTAGCACGGAGATGGGGCCCTTACTTCGTACAGCTCTTGCGGGAGGGTACAGCTGCCCAGGAGGGGAGCGATGCCGCTACGCTGAGGTCAAATTCGGTTTCTGCCGGAGCTGGCAGTGCCGCGATTCGCGCCTCCAACACGACAATTACCCCATCCCTAGGCGGCTCGACGCTCTATTCAACGGGTAGCTCGAAAGCCCCCAGCACGACGGGCTCTATCGTGTCCGGGGCAAGTGGTGCTGGTTCTGCCGGGCAGATCGACCCTGCTGCGATCAACACTGCTCCGACACCACGGACCCTGCCCCCGAACAGCCGCCCACGTTGTCTATACCTCCCGCATACGTACCTCACTGTCCAGGCGATGCTGCATTTCCTCTACACCTCGTCTCTCCCTCCTCCCTCATCTCCGCTGTGCACACCGCAGATTTTGTGCTCGCTCCTCCAGATTGCTCGTCCGTACCGCATCGACGGGCTGCTCGAGGCAGTCATCGAGAGATTACATGGTCTGCTGGATAGTCGGAATGCCGCGGCGGTGTTTAACGCGACTGCGATGGCAGCCGGCGGGGGAAGAGGTATCGATGGCACACTCAATCCGAATTATCATCCTGGACAGCTGCAGGCTGTTGTTGCGGCGGCACAGGCAGCTGCCGGCATCGATGGCACTGCTGCAGAGCAGACTGCAGGTGGTAGCCCCACTGCTCCCACACTAGCGGCCGAACCATCTCCTACCAGTGATGGGTCCACAACAGGCCTGAAGATTAGCACGTCTGTTTCGGCGGCTCAACCACAAGAAGGTGATCCGCTCTCGGCAACATCCGCTGCCTCCGTTTCTGGAAGTGAATGGGGTGGCTCGGAGACAGACCACCCTCAGTCTCGTGATGGCAAGGAAAAGGAGAAGGACCAACAGATTTGGACTGGAGAGTTAAGCAGCGTGATTGGGTTGCAGAAGAGGGGATTGAGGGGATTGATGGAGGGGCGGCGGCTGAGGGAAAGGACAGGTACCCAAACAGGACAGGGTTTGCAACAGGGTGGCGTCCAAGGCATAGCAGGACAAGCGGCCGCAAATCAGCCCGGCGGTTATGGGAGAGTTGGTCTGGGAATTGCTGGGTCGTAAGGGAGTTTGGGCTAACGGAGGATGATTTTGCGGTTTTTTTTTTTTTTTTTTTCCTTTACGAAGTGCATATCATAAGTTACTGCCAGGTGCAGAGGAAGAGATGTGGATGAGGATAAAGTCGCTGAAAATATGGCTACCGTTTTGTGTACCATGAGTTGCAATTCTGCATATTTCGCCGTGTCTTTTCTGTATGCATATGCCTCGTTCGAACTATACCTTACATAAGAGAAACGAAAGACAGGGGTTTCGGGAGAGCACAATCGACTAGTTCACCCGTATGCCTTGATTCGATCGTATACAGTACAGTTGGAAGAGAGCCTTGAGCGGGGGGATCGTGTTTGACCCGCTTGAGACTTCAAATCCTTCTCTACATATAGGAATTAAGGCATACCGGTAGTTAGCAGATAGCGGGGTGACTTTGTCCTTGGGGACTATGCGGTTACCCGTCCACGATTTTTTCATCTAATTTCCGGTGCAAAAAGCATCAGGCTCCCTCAAATCTGCTACCGTTTCCTGGTTTCTTTCTCAGTTTCACTTTCCACATATTCCGGAAGAAGCGCAATCCTTTCGAAGAAGGGTATTGTCCTCGAGATGGCACAGACGGCGACAAGCAACTGGCTTCGACAGAGATCGCAGAGGTGGTGCTCTTTGCAACAAGGCCCTCCTTCTCCCTTTTGACATCGCCCACCACGAGAGTTTGCTGGCTAGCTATACTCTGAGGATGTGTAGAAGCTGAGCATATATCTGTTTCCTCCGAGACCTCGGGCCGAATCACCTCAAGCACAGCCTTTTCCTTTGTGTCTGAAGCAGTTTCCTCGAGCACCGCATTTTGCTCAGCGCGAAGTCGAGCTAATGCTTGCTCCGACTCGATCCTTTTTGGATGGTCTTTGTGAACTTGAGCCCTAGACCACAGATCCACGACCCGCTCAAGCAGCTCAATGGCTTCGGTAACACGCCCGTCGTCATAGTAGGCTAATGCCAGAAAATGTTGCGAGCGAATGTATCCGGTCTGGTCTTGTGGAACCAGCTTCTTTCGAGCATCACATACGTACTCCAGCAGCTGGATCGCCTCTTTCACCTGACCATCATCTCTAAGGGCTACCCCAAGTCCATGCTGTGACGAGAGGAGGCTAGGATGGTTCTTCCCAAAGATCTCTTCCTTGACAGCAATGATCTCCTTGAAGATTCCGACAGCCTCTTTGGCTTGGCCATTTCGCTGATATGCCATGGCAAGATTGTGCTGCACCCGCAAGAGCATGGAGTAGTCAGGCTGGCCGCATTTGAGAACGCTGATGACGTGTGTGAATAGATCAATAGCTTGCTTGAGCTGACCGTTTTCCAAATAGGCTGTTGCAAGGCTGCTTTTTGTAAGCAACAGCACAGGATGGTTCTCAGCATACTTTGTCTGTTCAACAACGACGACCTCTGAGAGGAGATCTATGGCTTTTTGGAGCTGACCAGCACCCAACATAGTCTCTGCAAGCTGCTTCTGACACATCAGCAAGTCGGGATGATCAGGCTGATGGGTCTTCTTTCGGATCTCCGTTATTCTCGTCAGCAGCTCCATGGCTTCCTGCAGGCGCCCGCAAGCTTGATAGGTCACAGCGAGATTTTGCCGAGATGTTAACAATGATGGGTGGTCTTCTGGAAATACTTTCTGTTGAGCATCAATGACATGCTGGAACAGCTCGATGGCGTCTTGGATACGTCCGTCTTCGCGATAAGCAGCGGCAAGGTTGTGTTGTGAAAGCAGAAGAGCAGGATGACCTTCACCATATATGCCCTTCTTAACGTCGACAATGTGAGTGAGAAGTTGGACGGCCTCTTTTGTGTGGTTGATGTCGAGATATGCCATTGCAAGATTTCCTTGGGCTTGTAAAATGTCTGGGTCATCTTCGAAAATGTTTTTTCTTGTATTGAGAATATGCGTAAGCACTTCAATGGCTTCCCGGACTTGTCCGTTATCCAGGTAGGCACCGGCAAGATTAGCCTGCACACGGAATAGCATAGGGTGTTCTTCCTTGTGAGTGCTCTTCTCAACTTCCACGATTTGTGTGAGCAGATCAATGGCCTCTTTGATCTGTCCACTGTTTCGATAGGCCATTGCAAGATTATTGCTGAACGTCAAGGTTCGATAGCGGTCTCCGCGGCACTTTGCAAGTTTTTGGAGCTCTTCGTGGCATCGTACTGACTCCCTGAACCTGCCATCATGTAAGAGTGCTGCTCCTACTAAGCCAAGCAAGTCCTCGCGCTCCATGCAGATTTCTGTCTTGGTCTCCTTGATTACCCGTAACGCATGTGGAAGGCATGCTCTCCATGCATGGCGGTTTTCCCAAACTGGTTTAAACTTCCAAAAGACTTCGCTGACATGCTTGAGCACCACCATTTTCTGAGAGGAAATTTGATTGTTCTGCTCCAACCATACTCTCGTCGCCAACTGAACGAGCCGGTGCATGTCGAAGATTCTCTTTCCCCTTTCCGTCAGGAAACAATACCGGCATAAGGTCTGAACAGCAAGTTGCTGGTTCCCGCCGAGTGGGGGCAGGAGAAATTGCGGTATGCTTTTTGGTTCGATGAATGAAAGGAATGCCAACAGTTCAGCTGCACTTCTCTCTGATTCTTCGGAGGATTCACGAAGTCGATCAAATGTAATGATCCAAGTTTTAGCCACTGACTTCCGCACCTTTTCATCTGGAATCCAGTCCTTATCGACTTGCTGACGGAAGTGCTTTAGGTATGTGGCGAGAGTAATGTCATTGACATCGATGTAGGCAGCTGCATGTCTGATCGCTAATGGGAGATACTCGAGCTCCTCCAAAAGCTCTTCTCCATGGTCTTGGATATCATCATCCCTCAGTTTGCGAATGGATGACTTCAGGAGTTCAACTGCTTCTTCTTTATCCATGGCACCCAGTTCGATAAAATGCTTTCCGGCGACTGCCTGAGCTATGTCCCGGAATCTTGTTGTGAATAGGATAAACCCTAGGTTGCTCCTGGGCAGATATTGGATGATGCCACGGTGGTCAGTCCGATCATCTGGGATCTCTGCAGAGCCAAAAACAACCTCTTTGTTGTCTGCGTTGTCCACGATGAGCAACCACTTTCCGGGATCCCTGGAAAGGTATCGTCGTACTGCTTCCTTTGGGTCATCATTGCTTCGGTCGTTCATGCATGGGAGTTTGAGCTCTTCTGCAATATCTTTGACAGACCGTTCAAATGCCTCCATGTTCACAGCGGAGACCCAGTAAACGGAATACTCGGACAAATGATTGTCAGCTTGTCCGGTGCTGTCAAAGGGATCAGGCTTGATCAAGTAAGATAGCTCCAGAGCAAGTTCAGTCTTTCCCTCACCACCAATGCCGACAATAGCAACCTCCCTGGTACTTTTACCCTCGAGGATTATTTCTTTGAGTTTCTGAAGCTTTTCCTTACGCCCAATAAAGCCAAGATTGCGAGGAGGGCGAACAGAACATCGAGGCCATGGCTGCGTAAGAGCTGGCGTTCCTAACAGCCAGATGTTAGTTTACGCATGGTGCTATCTCACAGAGCCAACTATTTCAATGTTTGCGTGTAGGTTAGCTCACCTGAAACTGGTCCAATTTCCCATGGAATCTGTTGCACTACCGGTAGCCTCGGAAGTCTTTGCATGTAGGATGCATCAGGTCCAGGTGTCCCCATGGCAACAGTGCCGCCGCTGTTCCCAATCTGTATGCGAGGATACGCTGTAGTTTGCATGTACGCCGTATTTTGATACGCTTCCGTTGCCCAGAACTGAGCAAAGGGCATTTCATACAAGCCAGGGGCAGAAACTGCTTGAAGGGTAGAATGAGCGTTCACGACGTCGAGAGTACCGCTAACATATCCTCCCACCGTCGGTCCAGATGTCAGTTCTGTCAGAAACTGTCGTAGGACACCAAGAATAGATCTGTACTTCGGATCTTCCCTATCAGAGCACCTGACCATTTCCATGTGATTGGCATCCAGAGTCTCAACTTTCTCAACATAAGATGGCAGTCCAAGCTTCGAAGAGAAGTCTTCAACGACCTAAAGAAAGTTAATAACTTGTATTCAGAGCTATACGTGCTGCCAGTGGAGCGTACCTTGTCATGCAGACCCTTCTTAGCCGAGAGCCCTCTTCCTTCCTGGAAAGAATATATCTGGATCCCTTTCTCCATAACAGTGTCCACGAAACTGTTGTGAATCATGTCCAGCACTTCGCTATTCTCGTCCAGACCCCTCAGAAGATCTATGTTTGCATCCTTGAAGAAAAGACTAGCCATATTTGCGGCAATCACGCCCCATCCAGCGGCGTAACTTCCTCGATGAGGTGTACCCAGAAAGACAATCATTCTAGTTAGATCCCGACATAATACCGATCTGTAAACGGCCTAAAGTTTCTCATTAACAGAAAGCCTTTTCGATGGAGGGCTATAAGAATATCCACCCACATATTTGACTAAAATGCCTCCCAGGCTATGTGCTACAAAAATGATTGGACCCTTTATATAATTACCCGAAATGTTAGCATATTTCTGCTATCTTACTAGTCTGATAAAGAAAGGGATACAACGATCCTACCTTATTTTTTGCAAATAACTCCCGTTCAAGCCGGCGGATAAGATCATTACCATGTTGGGATATGGTGTTCCTATTGTTGGGTTCAAACATACTGATCACGTTGGCTTTGTAACCATAGGTCCAAACCCTTGCTTGGTTACCGAGATCCTGAGTTAGAAAATCTTGGGGCCAGAAGACAGGTTCATGGCCATCGCCAGAACTGTATTCCCAGGTCCGTTTTGGGTGACCTCGTAACCCATGGACAAACACAATACTATACTGTCACCATGAGCGACCCCCATCTCTCAAAACAGAAAACTCATATGGTCACATACTTAGTCTTGGTTCCATTACCTGACGCAACATCACAGCCGGGCGAAAGGAGTGTCAACCCTTCCTCCTTTATTCCTCTTGATGCAGACATTCTCTCCAAAAAAAAAAAAAAAAGCCAGGG
>Ga0065720_1004453_pt1 | contig 13035 bp, 15 predicted proteins | sample Thericmetagenome_FD_59107 | JGI IMG/M metagenome (GOLD analysis project Ga0065720, IMG submission 59107) | Thermophilic microbial communities from the Joint Bioenergy Institute, California, USA of rice/straw/compost enrichment - eDNA_2 v2... | ecosystem: Engineered > Solid waste > Grass >... | reverse complement strand
CACCACTACTTTATTCAATTCCCTTAGATTTCAGAACTGTACTCTGTTCACAGTACAGTGTACACTACGGGTTTGGGGTAGGGGAGGGTCATAGGGAGTCTAGCTTCGCTTCAAGCTCTCCCCGCTCGGGTCTTATCCGCTCGATCTTGATTCCCTCGAACGCCTTCTTTTCCTCCACAGGAGGTAACGAAGTTTGGCGAAGTAGTACCGAGTCAGGACTCCCCTTCTCCAAAATTCTCCTATCCGCATTATGTCCCATCTTCCTCCATTTCATACCGTCCTCCATCAATTTTACCGCTTCGTAACTCACGTCCCTTGACGGTATGCTCCTGATGAAGTCGGCTATCTCTTTGTTACGTCTCTCGCTGATGTAAATGGTCTTTCTCATGACATCACCTTCTGTACCCCTCCGCCCGGAAGGTCGATAGTGATTTCTCCCTTCTTCTTGAGCGCGTGGCGTATGCCGTACTTCCATCCTCCCATTGCCGTGGCGAACCTTCCAAGGAACTGAGGCGTCACGGGAAATGCGTCCTCAAGATGCTTCCTAAGAAGCTCGCTCCCACCACCAGTAATGAAGATTCGGTCAACATACGCCCACGAATCCACGAACTTCGTATGCACGACCCGGACAATCTCGTTGGCGAGGACGCTATAAGCACGTTCGATGACCGGTGTCAAATCCATGCCCTTGATCGTCTTCCTTCTAATGAAGTTCGGCATCTTCCCTGTCGGGATTCGGAACCTGAACTGTTCCTCGATAAAGTCGGCCACCATCTCATATGCTGTGTAAATCCCCTGAGTCGTGGTGTCGCTCAGGTCAGTGATTGGGTCGAGGGCATCGACCGTGTAGATGTTCAGCGTCCGGGAGCCTATGTCAATAATCGTGTTGAACTGCCCGGCCACCGTCTCATCCTTTATCCGCCCGTGCTTGTCCAGTATCACATCGCAGAAGGACAGGAATGGTTGCTTCTTCGCTACAAGCTCCTTGACGTGAATTTTCTTCTTCGGCGTCCACTCCCCGTTCATGTTCAGACTGACCTCGTGAACGCCTACGACAAGCTCCTGTAGGAGCCTGTGACGGTCTTCCTGCTCGTCTGCCTTGACAGGTAGACCCATGACAAGAGGTTCCACCACAGGACGGCTTATACCGTCAGCTAGGACGGCGAGACACGTTTTCAATAATACAGGGAATATCTTATCGACGTGCTTGTTCTCCCCACCAGCCCAATGGATGGAAACATCCTGCTCCAAGGCTCCCTGACCTACCAAGTACCGAACCCCGTCAACCTCTGCCCCCAAGTACGAGAGCGGCGCGGAGTTGTCGTCCTTAATATCTGACTTCATCTTCTGTCTCCAAGGTGTAGCGTAAGACGGAATCAAAAACTCCTGCCGACCGTTGAACATCTTATTATCCCCGTAACCATCGTCAAGGCACCACACGCAAATACCCATGCTTTGACCTCCCTCCATGTCTTACTTTTATCATACAACACACCAGCATCTTTTTCCATAGGAAATTCTGTCACACTTTGGTAGCACTTTTGTATTACTTTTGTGCGATAAAGGTGTGACTTAATTTCTCCGCAACCATCCGCTATCTTTTTCCGATGATTACACCGAACCAAACGAAAGGAGGAAACATCCATGAGTCAACCCGGCTCCATTGTGGAGTACGAAGGCAAGAGGTTGTTCGTGTTCGGTATCGCAGAGATTCCGGGCGTATTGTCCGAATACCCAAGCGTGTTCTATACCGGTATCAACCTAGACACTGGAAAGGCTGACGACATCCGATCTCGGTACGTGGACACGGTTCCCTTCCACGAACTGACAGAACAGCAACAAGTGAACGTCAGCCGGTACGTTCAAGCGTACCACAAACTGAAAAAGAACGTGGTCGCCATTTCGGCCAAGGCCCGCTCGGGCAAAGACGAGCTTGCCCGTTGTCTTTGCCAAAATTACCACAACGTCGGCGTCATTGCTTTGGGAGACGCCATCAAAGACGTGCGTAAACTACTGTTCGGCGAAACGGAGAAAAAAGACCGCCATCAGCTTATCCTGATCGGGCAAGGCCTTCGCCGCGAAGACCCGAACATTTGGAACAAGGTGTGGCTGACACGGGCAATCAAAGCAATGAGTAACGGAACCTTAAAGAAGGTCATTTGCACGGATGTCAGACAACCGAGCGAACACACCTTCTTCAAGTCATTGGGCGCTCTGTCCATCAAGATCGAAACGGACGAAGAAGCTCGCCTGAACGTGATTCGCTTGCTGGACGGTGATGACGCGCTCGACGAAAAGCTTCTCAATGACGAGACGGAAATGAACGTCGAGAACTTCGAGACCGACATCATTCTGTTCAACGATTACGGCAAAGGGTTCTACGACGCGATTCGGACGGAGGTACTACCTGTACTTAGTGAAAGGGGATGGTGAAGTGATAAGGAAGATTCTTTATGCTTCCTTTACCGCCCTGCTATTGACAGCCGTCGCCCCGGAAGGAAAAACAACGGTAATTCCGGCTGAGGTACAGCCGGAACCAACAGAGTTCGTACTTAACGTCCCGGACTACAAGCCGGACGTGGAAAAGGAGATGCCGACTGTTCAGGTAGCATCGGTAGAGGGAGATAAGGAGTCTTCCACCTTCATCTCCCTTAAATCATATATGGAAATGCACGACCTTCCGGGCGACACCGCCGCCAAGTATGCAGGGATTATCGAGAAGTACGCAGAGAAGTACGAGGTTGACCCGTATCTCGTACTGGCTGTCATTCACGTCGAAACGGGAAGCACGTACAAGAACAACACCAAGCCGAACAGCCACGGGGCAGTCGGCCTGATGCAGATTCGGGAAGTTAACGTCGAGTGCAACAACAAACCCGGAGGCTGTTACAACAAAGTCTTCGAGGGTTACACGAAGGAAGACCTGAAAGACCCTGATCGTAGCATCGAACTCGGGGTCAGTTACCTCAAGTACCTCCAAGACCGCTTCGGCTACGAGTTGGGAATCACAGCTTACAATCAGGGCGAAGGAAACGTGGCGAAGAAAAAGTACCGTAAATGGTACACGAAGAAGGTTCTCTATGCGCTTGAGTGCGTCGAGCAGGGCAAGGAGAATCGCTACTAATTACCTGCCAATGTTAAAATTGCCCATTGGCACCTTATGATAATACTGAATAATCTAAGAAAAGGACTGATACGATATGGCAAAATTCCTGCGTGACGTTGTGGATGGCGTGATTTCTCGCGGCGTCACCAAGTCGTTCTATGACCGCAAAGAAAAACGGACGATTCAGGACAGAATGACCGCAGAAGAAGTGGAGAACGTCCTGCGCAACGCCCTCGACCTCATGGGCGACTTCCTCGCTGACGGAGAGAAGCTGTACCTGATCGGCTTCATGAACTTCGAGCCGAAGGACTACAAGGAAAAGAAATCCAAGCACCCGCAGACCGGCGAGGACATGGTTATCCCGGCATACCGTGGCGTCCTATCGAAGCCGTCTGACCCGCTGAAAAACAAACTGGCCGCTGGATATAAACGCGACAACAGCTAATCCAAAGACCCGCAAGGGTCTTTTCTTTTTGTTCGCAACCATCTAAGTACATGCCCCGATTACTACGGTGAAAACCGACGAAAGGGGATGTGTGAATGCCAACCAAGACCGTCTCGGGGAAAGCTCAACTCTACATCACGAAAGACAGTGGAGAGCAAACCCCCATCGGAGAGACGCAGGACATGACAATCGAGTTCACGACCGAGGAAGAAGCGCCTCGCCGAATCGAAACCCTTGAGGACGCCGCCCGGTACGCTTACGGACTGTCCGAAACCCGCAAGGAGATCGAGAAGATTCAGGATGTCGCGGCCAAAGAGATCGCCAAGTGGCAGGAAAAGATTCAGCAGGTCGAGGAATGGCAAGCCGAAGTCCTCAAGCCTCTGCTTGAGAAGGTTGAATACTTCTCGAACCTGTTGATGGACTACCACATGCGGGAGTATTACAACGCTCCGAACGACAAGGCCCGCGCCAAGCTCAAGTCCATTAAACTGCCGTATGGTGTCACGCTGGCATCTCGTGAAATGCAACCGAAGCTTGAAATCTCCGACGAGGCCGCCCTGCTAAACTACGCAAGGGAAAACGGCTTCGTGGAAGTGGTGGAGAAGGCCAAGTGGGCTGAAATCAAGAAGCAACTGACGACCAACGGAGGAAAGGTTGTGGACAGCAACGGCGAGCAACTGGAGTTCATCAAGGTTGTTCCGCAGGAGAGAAAGTTCGAGGTGAAGTGATGACTGCTGAGGAACGCTACCTGAATCTAAGGAAACCCGGCGTAAGGGACATGCACAACATCGAACTTCTCAAGGCTTGCCGGGAGGATAAACTTCTTCTCGAAGAATTTCTCAAGGCAAATAAGGACTTCATCTTCTCCATCATCATCAAGTATAAGGGTAACATCGAAGACCTGAAAGCCAAATTCAAAATCGAGGAAGAAGAAATCCTACAACATGCGTTCATCGGGGTCATCACAGCGCTCAGGGATTTCGATTTCGACCGTGGGACGAAGTTCACTACCTACGTTGTCCGCCCCATCCTTTGGGAGATCAACCAACTTCTGTACAATGACTCCCGGCTCGTTCGTCTGAGCCGTGGAGCCATTGACCTTATTAAGAGGATGAAGGAAGTTGAGGACACTTTAGGCTACGCCCCATCCGAGGACGAATTGGCGCAGATTCTAAGGGTTCCGGTTGAACGAATCAACGAGATCGTGCGGTTCACGAAGGAGCTTGAACACATCGACGGCATGGAAAACTTTGAGCTACGTGATGGCTCCCGAGACTCAGAGGACGCTGTTGTAAACCGGATTTACGTCGAGCAACTCCTTGAGCAATCGAACCTCAACGACTTCGACCGGCAAATCGTGGAGTATATTATGGAAGGTTTGAACAACTCCCAAATTGCCGAGCGGTTGGGTGTCTACCCCATGACGATCAACCGGGCCATCAAACGCATTAAGGACAAGATACAGAACTCCGGCCTTGATGATCGTAGAACCTCCAAGTACGAGAATGAGATCGAGCTTGTCGCCGAGGAAATGAAGGAACTCGGTACGATCATTCAGATCGAAGATATGCAAGACCTACTGGATGTTTGCGGGTTTGATGTTTCCGGCTACACCCCGCGCATCCTCTATTACATTCGGCAAAAGGCCCTTCAACGGGTCGAACCCTACCTCGAAAGCCTAGAAAACCAACAGGAACAGGAGGATACCAATGGCTAAAACCGTCGTGGTCGGAGGAAGATACTTCGATAAGGAAACCGGGGAGTATATTCTGATCGAACAATTCACCGATGAGGTCATTGTCTATGTCTTCGAGTCGGATGGCGAGTCCGATGCGTGGGACGCTAGGGACTGGAAGAACTTTGCTTCCGATCTCGTTCCCGCCAATGACATTGCTGTCGCGGCTGAACGTGGAATGGAGATCAAGGTCAAGAAGCTCCATGAAGACGCCATCATCCCGGAATATAAAACCATTGGGGCCGCTGGCTTCGACCTCCATATCACGGAGGATGTTACCATCCCGTCCAACAAAATCGTCATCAAGTCCCGCCCGCTCTCTTACGAAGATCGGTATGACGAACCGTCGTTATCCGACCTTGAGTTCGAGCTTTCCAACGACAATCACGCAGTCGTCGGCACCGGTCTTGCGTTCGAGATTCCGGTTGGGTACGAAATGGAAATCCGAAGTCGCTCGGGCAACGTGTTCAAAGACATCAAGGTCTTCGCCTACAACGGCACCATCGACAGTGACTATCGCGGCGAGGTCAAGATTCTCCTGACCAACCTCGGCAAGCAGGACGTTACGTTCAAGAAGGGCGAGCGCGTAGCTCAGGGAATCCTCAAACGTATCGAACAGGCTCACTTCATCGAAGCAGAAGAACTGTCCGAAACTGATCGCGGCACCGGTGGATTCAGTTCCACGGGAAGAATGTAAAAATTACCTGCAACCATTGGTTAGAGCGAAAGGACAAGCCCAAAGGTTGTATAGAATGAAGAAATGAGGAAAAAAGCAATACCGATACCGAAACGGAACCCGATACAGAAGGGCGTTCGGTAAGGTGTAAAGTATCCCATAATCACCTACAATATCAAGGAGGGCAGTAACCATGAGCAAATCAATCGCAGTCATTGAGTTCCCGTCCGGTTACAAAAACTACTACTTCAAGAACCCGATTGAAGACCTTGAGGTCGGCGACTACGTTGTGTGCGATACCTCCGGCGGCTACTCTGTCGGTAAGGTCATCGGGTTCAAGGACTCATCGGCTCAGGCCACGAAATTCATCGTCCAGCGAGTCGATCTTGCCGCCCACCAAGAGCGCGTAGAAAAGCAGAAGAAGATCGACGAACTCAAACGTCAAATGGAAAAGCGCCGCAAGGAAATCGAAGATATCCAAGTCTACTCCCTGTTGGCGCAGGCTGACCCGGAAATGGCGACCATGTTGAACGAACTGCTGAAACTGGAAGGCAAGACATAAAAATAAAGGCTACCCTTTAGGGTAGCCGTTTTCGTTAATCTAGGGGTTTCAGTACACCAACACGCTTGAGGAAGTCGTGCAGGTAGTTGGCTCCACGGGATGCCAGCAGACCTGCGGCAACCGTCGATACATACGCCGCCGCCCCGGTCAGACCGAACGGATTCAGGCCGAACGCAAACGCAAGCACTACACCGACCACAATCGACGTTGCGAACGTTGCCTTGTCCTTGATCTTTTCCGAGAACAGGGCTTTGATGATTTCCGTAATACCCTCCGTCAGAAGGGCAACCAGTAGCCAAGCAGTAACAAACTCTACCATGTTACTTCACCGTCCTTGACAGGATTGCCATGTTCAGGATTGCAACTTCTCCTGCCGTAATCGTGCCGTCGTTGATCTTCTTAATCCAAGTGTCCGGGCTGTTGATGACAGGCTTGCCGTCAACCCCGTTGGTCTTGCTGAACTTCTTCACGGCGTCGATCAGCAGACTCTTTTCCCAGTCAGCAAGTTTCATCTGAGCATCGTCCTCGCTTTCCACCTTTTCCTTTTCTTCCTTCGAGTAGAAGTCGATCAGGTATTGGGTCGGCTCGAAGCATTGTGCTTCGCGATTGGAGTTGTAGCCGTAAGACGGGGACGACTTCTTTCGTACCTCGTAGTGGAGATGGGAACCGGTGCTTACGCCGGTATTGCCCTGCTTCCCTACTTCCTGACCCTTCTTGACCTTATCCCCAACCTTGACCGACACGCTGTCCAAGTGGGCATAAACATGGTTGTGGCCGTATCTATCGACCACGCACACAACGTTACCCATTCCCCCCAGTCCCGTGCCATCTTTTGCAAACCCTGCAAAAATGACCGAGCCATCCGTGAAGGCTAGAATAGGAGCCTTGTGTGACTTAACCAAGTCGATACCCGTATGGAACCGTCTTTCCTTATAGACCGGGTGAATCCGCCAACCGTAAGGTGAGGTCACCCTGTATCCTTCAAACGGGTTCACTTGATGTCCTCCTTTCAAGGTAGCCTCGGCTCATCCTCATTATAGGAAGAATCATCCGATTGTAACTTGGACTGTGAATTGGAGCGAAACTCCTTGATGCCTTGCAGACCGAACACCCCGCCGACGATTGTGATAATCACTCCGTCTAGCGAACCAATGACAGACAGCGTAGTGGACGGTAGGACACCTACAAGGGAAACGACGAAGGCGGTTACAACCATAAGAAGAAAGACGGTGCCGAATGACACCATCAGGAAGTCCTTCGCCGAGAATCCATCCTCGTCATTAAGGAAGCTCTTGAATTTCTTCTTCATTCGGCACCCCTCCTTTTTATTGCTCGTCTCTGCGCCGCCTTCTCAACTCGCCTTCCAATTCATTGACACGCTGTACGAGCTTTTCGTTCTCCTTAGCGAGAACTTCGTACTTCTCTTTCCACAACTCGACCTCTGCTTGTAGTCGGACGTTGGTCGTGGCGAGACTATTCATTTGTTCTTCCAGCTTGTCGTATTTGGCCCGCCAGTAGTTCAGTTCCTCCCGCATTTCCTTACGGAAATCTTGTTGCTCCTTCGAGAGTTGTTGGCGATCAGTAATGAAGATGTCCTTCCGAGCGTTGTGGCGAGCAGTCATGTACGTGATGAACGCTGTTACAACGGCTACGCCTGCGCTGATTAGTGCTGTCATGATGGTCGGTTCCACGCCTACTCACCTACCTGCTTAATCCTTTATAAATTCCTCTTGACTGTTCTCATAATACATGATATAATTGGGTTACGAGAACAANACAGGAGGAATAAAAATGGATTACATAAAGAGGTTTGAAACGTATCTACTCACTGATAAGAATGCTTCTCCCGCGACGATCAGCGGTTATGTATCCGACCTCAAGAACTTCGTGAACTTCAAGGGAGAAGACTTGACCGACATCACACCTTCCGATATTCGTGATTTCGTCGCCCACCTGACCAAAACGGGGCGCAAGCGTAGCTCCATCAATCGCGCCGTATGCGCTCTCAAGGCTTTCTTCAAATACATGAAAGAAGTGGAGAAAGTCTTTCAGGAATCGCCTGCCGAGGAAATCAGAACAACAAAGAAAGAAAAATCCCTTCCCAAGTACATCCACGAGCAGGAGATTCAGGATATATTGGTCGCCGCCGCAGAGTCGTCAACTCGTGACCGGCTCGTCATCGAACTCCTGTACGGCTCGGGCGGACGTGTTAGCGAAATCGCACAACTGAGAGTGGAGGACATCGACTTCGACGAAGCCTTCGTCTCCTTGTTCGGTAAGGGTTCCAAAGAACGGAGCAACCCGATTCACGAGGGATGTGTAGAACTCATTAGGCGGTACATGGAAGAATACGGGATTACGTCGGGTTACCTGTTCCCTCACCGGGGCGACCCCGCCCGCCACATCACGAGAGAGGCCATCGGCAAGATCGTCAAGCGCGTGGCGGCCAAGGCCGGAATTGACCCTAACAAAGTAAGTCCTCACGTCTTCCGTCACAGCTTCGCTACCCACCTGATCGACAACGGTTGCGACATGGCTCAGGTACAAGAACTGCTCGGTCATGAGGATATTTCAACCACGAAGATATATGCACGTATTACAAAGAAAAGCAAACAAGCGAGCTACGTTAAATTCCATCCTCTCGCTACTAAATCAGTATAAGTCTATAAGAAACAAAGATAGCCTACCCTGTGAATGGGTAGGCTATTTCTCTACATTATGAAGACGAAGATTTCGTCATCGTATTCCGGGATTCGGACATAAACCGATGACGGCAGGACGTGTGCGATCTCGATTCCCAACTCAGTAGGGATGTCATACGCTCCGACCACCCTCGGGATAACCGTGCCCGGAGTGTCATACTCCCCGCCGACCCTGATCTTGATGGTGGATGGCAGGTCGTCGTCTTCCGGTATCCGAGGAATAACCGTACCGTCAAGCTCATGGAAATCGTGTGCCCGGATAATAAAGCTGGAGTCAATGTCCTCATCGTTCGTCCTTCTAATGTGAACCACGGACTTGATGAACTCCGACCTGATGAAGACGGTGGACGGGATTTCACCGTATTCCAAGGCCCGCGCCACAACACTACCATCGATGTCGTCGTAGAACCTGACGTAAATGGTTCCTTCACGTTCGGTAGCATTGATTACGACGCTAGAAGGCAGTTCTTCATCAACTTCCAGTCTCGGAACCACAGAACCGGGCAGGTCGTCATAATAACGAACCTCAACCGAACCTTCGATCTCGGGTCTGTTGACGACAACATGGCCGTAGATTTCGCTGTCCACGGCCCCGCGGACAACCATTGTTCCATCAAGGTCGCTGTAATACCGGACGAAGATGCAACCTTCAATCTCCGGCCTGTTGACACGCACGACGGCATCCATGTCGTTGTTGTAGGTATGACGGACTTTCACAAGGCCGTCAATGTCGTCCTCTCCTACGCTAACGACAAACACCGTAGAAGGCAACTCGCTCTTGACGATGACAACGGATGCCGGAAGATCATCGTCAACAGGGGTCATTGGGTCTCTTACAATAACGTGTCCTTCAAGGTCGTCGTCATCCACATAGCCGTTGACGACTACGGAACCCGGAAGATCGTCCTCCCCTACAGCGTAGATAAACACGCTACTCGGAAGATCGTTCTTCTTGTAGCTGTAGACAGTAGGGTCGTAATACTCTATCTCAAGGTAAGGAGGGTGGTCACCCTCTCTTGTACCGTACTGCTTGTATTTCCCTAGACTTTCTAGTTCATCGAGCGCCCGGAGCATGAATCCATTGTGCGACCGCCCGCCCTCGTACCACTCTGACACGTAAGAGGTAAGGTCTATCTCGCTCGTTCCGGGACGCACTCCGCTGTCATACGTCTTTATCAGGGTGCCTTGAGTCGGTTGGTTATCCCACGTAAGACCATACTCCGTCCACTCCTGTCCCTGATGAATGTCGTAGACGCCGATGAGGTTGGACTGCCTTGTGTTAAGCCTGCTGAGGACGAGCGTGGCCCTCTTAATCTTCTTCCCTTCCGGGATACTGTCGATGACAAACCGAAGGAACGCGCGGTACTTGATTCCGTTAGAATTCGCGCCTACGAACATATCGTGGTCGTGCCCGTAGTTAAGTTTCGGCATGTCGTCGCGGGCGTAAGTGTCCTCAACGGGACTCAGGCGAACGGTTATCGTAGGAGGCTCCGCGACCTCCACAAACCCGGACATCCTGTTGTGCGGGCGGACGAACGCGCTCGACGGAAGGTCATAAGATATAGCAGGTTGTACGAACGACGGGAGATCGCTGTAATCAGAATACGTGATAAAGACAGAAGAAAGAAGGTCGATGTCCTCCGCCGCCCGCACAACCACAGAAGAATCTATATCAAACGGGAAGTTGATTATCAGACTTCCCGGCAGATCATGTTCATCGGCTCCAATAACGGAGACTTTGCCTGTGAACTTATTTGTCAGCATTCATGTCCACCGTCCGTTCCATTGTATTGGAACCAACCCGTCAGGTGGGGTCGGCTTTGACGAACACGTCAAAGTCGCCCTGCCCCGGCTGACCGTTGATCTGAGTTACAACGCGAACGTAAAACGTAACCTCGTCGTTGTACTGTAGCGGAGTGTCGAACTCAAGCAGATCAACTGGAACGAAAGGTGTTTCCGTCTTGCTGATCTGGACCTCCGCACTCGGAGGAAGGTTCTTCCTGTCCTTCCATAGTTGAATGTTGGTTACGGTGAATCCAGTCTTGTTGATGAGGCGAACAGGATACGTCTCTGATATTTGCCCAGCCACCAAGATTCCTACATCAAGGTATTGAAGGACGTTGCCCAAGTCATCGGAATAAAAGTCGCCTGCTTCATCGGCAAACATGAGACCTGCGTATTCGCCAATGAAGTACAGTGTTGCCGTGCTTTCTCTTCCATACTGGTCTTGTGCGATTATCGTAACCGTGTTGTTGGAGCCTATAGTGACCTCGTTACTACGGAACAGTTTCAAGAATGTGATAGTCGGCGGCGACAAGTCAGTGAACTCTTTAGTTTGGTCATCAGGATGTACCTGCGTCCCGTTAAGTAGAACTCTGAACCTTACATTATCAGACTCAGGGTCGCCGATGCTAACGTCCAAACGCATACCTGTCATCTTTGCTGTAATGGCGGGTGCTTGACTATCTAAAGTTACCGTAGTAGTCCATACCCCAACTTCTCCCTTACTATTAACCATTTCCAACATTATCTGATTGCTTCCTAGACGCAATTTATTGTTAGAAATGGTATAGTTCACTGCTAACGGAGAGGGGGCTAAATTTGTGAAACCAGTTAGAGGATACTCCTGAACACCGTTTACAAGAATCCTATACTGCACACTATCGTTCTCAGGGTCAGAAATAACACCTGTTAGTGTTACATCTTCATGGTGAATTGACGTCTTATCTACTGACCCTTCAAACTTTATAGACGGTAATTCTATTAGTAATACAGGGCGAAAACCACTTGTTGATCCTGTTGCTACACTAGTAAACGCAGAAACAGATGAATTTCCTCTAATTACTCTATTCGTTGCATTCGTGTTTAAAGTGGTTGATGTCCACGATCCAACTCCATTCCAATTCCATACATTATTGTCTCCGGGTGTTATAGTACCATTAAGATCAGAATTGACAATATACTTATCCCATTCATTGTCTTTATCTGTACTTGAAACTCCGCCCGTCAGGAGGCGAATAGTGAACTTCATGTTTTCGGAGTAGGAATCATTGTACGCCCTGAACCCCTGCGGAACTTCGTAGATAAACGGTTTCATGCCAAGGTTAAATGAGATGCCAACTGAACCGTTTGAGTTAGTGAAAGCCGCCACAATAAAATATTCTTTTCCTAATGGAATACTCATAGTTACGGCAAGTACGCCATTCTTGTAGTAACGCATTTCTCCATTATCTAGGTCTAACTGTACACCTATAATATCTCCGACATCGTAAGTCGGGTATCCAAGTGATTGGACTCCCGCCCTAACAATCATACCATCTCCACGATAGCCATATGCATCTGTATTAGATTGATAACCTTCATTAGTTGGCGTAGAAGATGTACCTATGCCAACATAGGCCCTATTAAACTGTGCCCAACTTGATATTACAAATTCAAAATACCATTTACCGCTAGCCTTACCTACGTTTGATTTTATACCACTTGAACGTGTAATCGTTACAGGACTATTTGCACCAAGGTTATCTATTAACGACTGACTTTCAAGACCGCTTCCACTCGCTACCCCAGCCATATTCAGCGCATCCCATGAAATCGAATGCTGAATATTTCTGTCTGCGACAAGAATTTTTCTCCCTAATCGGTCAGTGTCCACCATGATAAAGTAGGCATCACCGTTCGGGGTGGCGGAAGATGCGGCGGGAATGAATGGGCCGTTTTCTTCCCCTAATCCATAAAGTGTTCCAACCTTGTTAGATGTGGCAATGTATCCAAAACGAATCCTTTTCCCTACCTCTAAATCTTTAATA
>Ga0065720_1020727_pt1 | contig 13042 bp, 12 predicted proteins | sample Thericmetagenome_FD_59107 | JGI IMG/M metagenome (GOLD analysis project Ga0065720, IMG submission 59107) | Thermophilic microbial communities from the Joint Bioenergy Institute, California, USA of rice/straw/compost enrichment - eDNA_2 v2... | ecosystem: Engineered > Solid waste > Grass >... | reverse complement strand
GGTCGGGCCGAGTGGCTGGACGTGCCCGGCGCGAGCCCGCGGCTGGTCGAGCTGCTCGCCGACGCCGGCCTGGACCGGATCGTCACCCCGGTCGCCGATCCTGCGCCGCTGACCGAGCTGGGCGTCCGCCGGATCGGCCCCGCCGAGCTCGTCGAGCGGTTGTTCGGGCCGGAGCAGCCGCTCGCGTGGTGGGCCGAGCTGTACACCGAGCTGACCGGGCCCGCCGAGGCCGTCCCCGGCCTGGTCGAGGACCTGCGGGCGCTGCCGGTCCCGCTGGCGGGCGACCGGGTCGCGGCCGGCCCGGCCACCGTGTTCCTGCCGCCCGACGAGCACGATGCCCCCGTGGTCGGTCCACTCGCCCGGCTGGGCCTGCCGGGGCTGCACGTGGCCGCGCTCGCCCATCCGCTGCTGGAGCGGCTCGGTGCCCGGCCCGCCGAGGCGTCGGCGCTGCTCGCGCACCCGGCGCTGGTCGAGGCCGTCGAACGGTCGCTGGACGACGCCGAGGCCGGACTGGATCCGCTGCCGCTCGCCGAGGCCGTGCTGGCGCTGGTGGAGCGCACCGGGGAGGCGCCCGAGGCGTTCCGGGCGCTCGCCCTGCCCGACGAGGACGGCCGGCCCGCGCGCGCCGACGAGCTGATGCTGCCCGATGCGGCGCTGCGCCCGCTGCTCGCCGACGACGTGCCGATCGACGTGATCGATCCGGAGCTGGCCGCGCGGGTGCCGCGGGCGGCGCTGGTCGCGGTGGGCGTCCTGGACGGGTTCACGGTGGTCGTCGACGAGGAGCCGACCGGTCCCGACCACGACCTCGACGGCGAGGACGAGTGGTGGGACGCCGCCGACGAGCCGCCTGCCCGGCTGGTCGCGGTCCGCGACCTCGATCTCGTCGCCGACGACGCCTGGCCAGGGGCGCTCGCGCTGATCGCCGACGACCGCGACGCCCGGGCGGCCGTGTTCGTCCCCGGCGGGTACACGGCGTGGTGGCTCTCCCGCCACGCGCGGCTGGGCGGGCGGCGGCCCGACCACTGGCGGCTGGCCTCGGCGCACGAGATCGCGGGCCTGTACGACGCGGTCCCCGCGGATCTGGACGAGGAGCTGCTCGCCGCGATCGGCGTGCGCTCCGGGCTGGTCGTCGCCGACCGGGAGAGCGCCGACGACCTGCTCGACCGCCTCGCCGATCCGACCCGCACCCCGGACGCCGCGCTCACCTCCGCTGCGCACGCCGCGCTCGCCGAAGCCGTCGCGGCCGGGCGCGTCGCCGCGGACGACCTCGCCCTGCCCGACCGGGTGCGGGCGCTGGACGGTTCGGTCGTCGACGTCGAGGTCGCCGTCGTGCTCGACGAGCCGTGGCCCGCGGCCGTCCTGCCCGCCGGGGAGCTGGTCATCGGCGGCGACCCGCAGGCGCTGGCCGAGCTCCTCGACCTGCCGCTGGCGACCGACGTGGTCGCGGGCGCCGTCGACTCCACCGGCACGCCGACCCCGTGGCGGGCGCTGGCCGAGGTCGTGGTGACCTGCGACACCCTCGGCGTCGAGGTGCCGGAGGGCGAGCTGGTCCTGCACGACGAGCTGTGGGTGCAGCTGACCAGGCCCGAGCCGGCCCGCCGCCGCGTCCCGGTGTGGCGGGACGGTGCGACCTGGCACGCGGAGGACCCCGTCCGCGCGCTGCTCGCCCTCCTCGCGGCATGACGCGCGCGACGAGTGACCCCCCGGTCCCGCCGCCGTGCTAGACAGGGGCCCGTGGGTTCACTTCCTCGGCGGGTCTGTCTGCTCTCGGTGCACACGTCACCGCTGGAGCAGCCGGGCACCGGAGACGCCGGCGGCATGAACGTCTACGTCGCCGAGACCGCGCGGCGCATGGCCGAACGCGGGATCGCCGTGGAGGTGTTCACCCGGGCCACGTCGTCGGAGCTGGCGCCCGTCGTGGAGATGGCGCCCGGGGTGCGCGTGCGCAACGTGGCCGCCGGGCCGTACGAGGGGCTCGCCAAGAACGACCTGCCCAGCCAGCTGTGCGCGTTCACCGCCGGGGTGCTGCGCACCGAGGCCCGCCACGAACCCGGCTACTTCGACCTCATCCACTCCCACTACTGGCTCTCCGGCCAGGTCGGTTGGCTGGCCCGCGACCGCTGGGGCGTCCCGCTGGTGCACACCGCGCACACCCTGGCCAGGGTGAAGAACGCCGCGCTCGCCGACGGCGACGAGCCGGAGCCGATGGTCCGGGTCATCGGCGAGGACCAGGTGGTGGCCGAGGCCGACCGGCTCGTCGCCAACACCGCCGAGGAGTACCGCGAGCTGGTCGAGCTGTACTCGGCTGATCCGCGCCGCACCGTCACCGTGCCACCGGGGGTGGATCTCGAGCGGTTCTGCACCGGCGACCGCGCCGCCGCCCGGGCCGCGTTCGACCTGCCGCTGGACGCGGTCGTGCTGACCTTCGTCGGGCGCATCCAGCCGTTGAAGGCCCCGGACGTGCTCCTGCGCGCGGCCGCGGAGCTGCTGGAGCGCGATCCCGCACTGCGCGAGCGGTTGATCGTCGTGGTCGTCGGCGGGCCGTCCGGCAGCGGGCTGGCCGAGCCGAAGGCGCTGCAGGAGCTGGCGCAGACCCTCGGCATCACCGACATCGTGCGGTTCCTGCCCCCACAGGGCGGCTCCGCGCTCGTCGACGTCTACCGCGCCGCCGACGTGGTGGCGGTGCCCAGCCACAACGAGTCGTTCGGCCTGGTCGCGCTGGAGGCGCAGGCGTGCGGCACCCCGGTCGTGGCGGCGGCGGTCGGCGGGTTGCCCGTCGCCGTGGCGGACGGGGTCTCCGGCCTCCTGGTTCCCGGTCACCGCAGTGAGCAGTGGGCCGACGCCCTCGCCGCCGTCGCGCTGGCGCCGGAGCGGCGCGCCCAGCTCTCGCTCGGCGCGGTGAAGCACGCGAACTCGTTCTCCTGGGACCGCACCGTCGACCGGCTGCTCGACACCTACGCCGACGCGGCTGCGGAGTTCCGCGCCCGGCAGAGCGAAGGAGTGTCATGACCGACGCGACCGACCTGGACTCCCGGCTCGACGCCGCGCTGGCCGAGCTGGAGGTCGACTTCCGCCGCCACGGGCCCGGCCAGTTCCTGGTCAAGCTGCCCGGTACGGCCCGGCTGGAGACGAACTGCTGGGTGATCGCGCGCCCGCAGTCGGTGTTCGTGCAGGCGTTCGTCTGCCGCAGGCCCGACGAGAACCACGAGGGCGTCTACCGGTTCCTGCTGCAGCGCAACGCCCGCCTCTACGGGGTGCACTACGCGCTCGACCGCATCGGCGACATCCACCTGATCGGTCGCATCCCCCACGCCGTCGCCGGACCGGAGGAGCTCGACCGGGTGCTCGGCCAGGTGCTGGAGGCCGCCGACGGCGACTTCAACACCCTGCTGGAGCTGGGCTTCGCCACGTCGATCCGGCGGGAGTGGGCGTGGCGCACCGAGCGCGGCGAGTCGCTGGCGAACCTCAAGGCGTTCGCGCACCTCATCGAGGATTAGTCCGGTAGTTTCCCGGAACCCCGTGCAACCCCCGGCCGGGCAGGCTCCGTCTGCAGGGTCGAGATCCCCGGCCGTCGGGGGGAACACGGGAGGCAGGAATGGCGCAGCAGAGCGGACGCCGGATCCGGCTCATCGCCGCGGTGGGGGCCGCACTCATCGTGCTGACGGCCGGGGTCTCCTGCAGTGCGGCGGAGAACGCATCGCCGGGTGCCGCGGGGGAGCGAGGGGTCGCCGCGGCACCCGGCCAGGACAGGGCCCTGGACTCCGCCCATGGATCGGCCACGGCCGAGCTGGCACCCGGGGGAGCACCCGGCCGCGGGGGCTCCCCGGAGGTGCCCGCCCAGCAGCTCGACGTGGAGCGATCGGTCGTGCGCACCGCCGCGCTCACCGTCGACACCGCCGATGTGGCGGCCGCGGTGCGGCAGGTGCGCAGCATCGCGGTCACCGCGCAGGGCATCGTCGCGGAGGAGCGGCAGACCGGTGGCAGCGGCGCGTCGCTCACGCTGCGGATCCCCGCCGACAGCCTCGACCGGGTGATCGACGACGTGGCAGCGCTCGGGAAGGTCACCGACCGGCGCTCGCAGGCCACCGACGTCACCGACCAGATGATCGACCTCGACTCGCGGGTGGCCAGCCAACAGGCCAGCGTCGAGCGGATCCGGGCGCTGCTCGCGCGGGCCGAGTCGATCGCCGACATCACCCGCATCGAGTCGGAGCTGGCTCAGCGGGAGGCCGAGCTGGACTCGCTGAAGAACCGGCTCGCCGCGCTGCGCGGCAAGGTGGCGCTGTCCACGCTGACCGTGGACCTGGTCGGGACCGGGGCCGCACCGCTGCCCCCGGCGTCGGACACCCCGGGCTTCCTGCAGGGCCTGGCGGCCGGTTGGGAGACGCTCGTGCGGATCGCGATCGTGGTCGGCGCGGTGATCGGCTTCCTGATCCCGTACCTGCCGGTGGCCGCGGTGATCGTCGGGATCGCCTGGTTCGTGCGCCGCACCCTGCGCCGGCGGGCGCCCGCGGTGGCCGGGGCGGCGGTCGGGCAGGGCGGCCCGGGAGCCGAGGGGGAGTAGTGACCCCGGGCCACCCTGCAGGTGCCGCGGGCCCGCTGAGCGACACGATCGGGGGCTTCGTGCCGCCGCCGACGCGGGAACGACGAGGGGCGCCTCCCGCACCTGGGCCGGTGGTGGTGACCACGTACGCGGCGCAAACACGATCGCAGTAACAGCGCGTGAGGACAACCCTTTCGGGCTACCCCTTCCGGGTGTTCTCTCCTGCTCCCGCAGGTGATCGAATGTGTCCGTAGCATGGTGTGATCCATCGCACGCAAGGGAGCGCTCCGCCGATGTCCTTCCGCAGCACCTACCCCGACGTCGAGATCCCGGACACCTCGCTCTACGAGTTCCTCTTCACCGACTTCGGCGACCGTGCGGACGCGCCGGCGGTGATCGACGGGCCCACCGGCAACGCGATCACCTTCCGGCAGCTGCACGAGCTCGTGGACAAGGTCGCGGCCGGGCTGGCCGCGCGGGGGATCGGCAAGGGCGACGTCGTGGCGCTGTTCGCGCCCAACAACCCGTACTGGGTGGCGGCCTTCCACGGCATCATCCGCGCCAACGCCACCGTCACCAGCGCGAACTCGCTCTACACCGCTCCCGAGCTGGTGCACCAGCTCAAGGACTCCGGCGCCCGGATGATCATCACGGTGTCGCCGTTCCTCGACCGGGCCAGCGCGGCCGCCGCCGAGGTGGGCATCCCGGACGACGCGATCATCACGCTCGATCCCGCCGAGGGCCGCACCTCGCTCGCCGAGCTCGCCGCTACCGACGCCGCTCCGCCCGCGCTGGAGGTCGGTGCCGAGGACGTCGCGGTGCTGCCGTACTCGTCGGGCACCACCGGCCTGGCCAAGGGCGTGATCCTCACCCACCGCAACCTGGTCGCGAACCTCTGCCAGGTGGAGCCGGTGTTCTCGGTGACGCCGGAGCGCCGGCTGCTGGCCGTGCTGCCGTTCTTCCACATCTACGGGATGACCGTGATGATGAACAACGGCCTCTACCACCGCTCGACGGTGGTGACGATGCCGAAGTTCGAGCCGCAGGAGTTCCTGCGCGTGATCTCCGAGCACCGCGTCGACTACGTCTACATCGCGCCGCCGGTCGCGGTCTTCCTGGCCAAGCACCCGATCGTCGACCAGTACGACCTGTCGTGCATCGACACGATCTTCTCCGGCGCCGCCCCGCTCGACGCCGAGCTCGGCCACGCCGTCGAGAAGCGGCTGGGCTGCCGGGTGCTGCAGGGCTACGGCATGACCGAGCTGTCGCCGGTCAGCCACGCCCACCCGTTCGACAGCACCTACGACCTCAACAGCGTCGGGCTCGCGATCCCCAACACCGAGTGCAAGCTCGTCGACCCGGAGACCGGCAAGGAGGTCGGCCCCGGCGAGCGCGGCGAGCTGTGGGTCAAGGGGCCGCAGGTCATGCGCGGCTACCTGAACAACCCCGAGGCCACCGCCGCGACGCTGGACGCCGACGGCTTCCTGCACACCGGTGACGTCGCCACGGTCACCGAGGACGGCGTCTACACGATCGTCGACCGGGTCAAGGAGCTGATCAAGTACAAGGGCTACCAGGTGCCGCCCGCCGAGCTGGAGGCGCTGCTGCTGACCAACCCGCGCATCGCCGACGCCGCCGTCATCGGGGTGCGCGACGAGGAGGGCGAGGAGGTCCCGAAGGCGTTCGTCGTCAAGCAGCCGGGCGCGGAGGACCTCACCGAGGACGAGGTCATGGCCTACGTCGCCGAGCGGATCGCGCCGCACAAGAAGGTCCGCGTGGTCGAGTTCATCGACGCGATCCCGAAGTCGGCGTCCGGGAAGATCCTGCGCAAGGACCTGCGGGCGCGGGAAGCGCAGAAGGTCTGAGCCGGATCAGGGTGGCGACGGGCCGCGGCGTGCGGGAGGCTCGCGGCATGGAGGACAACGCACCGGCCACGGTCACGCCGCTGCGGCCCGGCACCGTCGTCGAGCCCGCCGGGAGCGGACCCGTCGTCGCGAGCCGATCGGTGACGGGCAGCACCGGCGTCGCCGGCAGCGTCGCGGTCGCGGGTTCCGCGGGGGTCGTGGGGAGCGTCGCGGTCGCCGGCAGCGCCGGGGTGGTCGGCAGCGTTGCCACGTCCGGCAGCGCGGGCGTGGTGGCGAGCGTCGCGACCTCGGGCAGCGTCGGCGTGCTCGCCAGCATCGCCACGTTCCTCTCCGCCGGGATCCGGGCCAGCATCGCCACGGTCGCCTGCATCGGCTGCCGCCGCTGCATCGCGTGCGTCGGCTGCATCGACTGCGTGGACTGCATCGGCTGCGTGGGGTGCGTCGGCCTGCGCGGGGCGGTGGGCAAGCGGGGCGTGCGGGCGGCCTGACGGCTACGGCCGTTCCCACCCGTACTCGCGGGTGACGGTGGCGACCCGGACCCGGTAGGCCCGGTACCACCGATCCCGGCCCAGCCGCTGCGCCTCCCGGTGCTCGGTCACCTGCTTCCACGACCGCGCGCTCGCCTCGTCGCGGAAGTAGGCGACGGTGATGCCGAGGCCGTCGCGGGCCGACTCGATGCCCAGCAACCCCGGCTGCCGCGCGGCCAGCTCGGCCATCCGCGCGGACGTCTCGGCGTAGCCGTCGTCGCCGTCCGTCCGCAGCGAGGTGAAGATCACAGCCGTGTAGGGCGGTTCGGGGGTCTGCGCGAACTCCACCGGTCACATCCAAGTCGGCGCCGCCGCGCGCGGGCCAGCGAGTTCCCGACCCCGGTGCACCGGCTTTCCGCCACCGCTGCCGCGCCCGTACCGTGGAGGACATGCGCCCGGTGGTCGGACCATGACCGCCCAGCCGCTGGACCGGCTGGGCGCCCGTCCGCTGTGGGAGCAGCTGCTGGCGGACCTGCGCCGGCGGCTGGCCCTCGACGAGTTCAAGGACTCCTTCCCGGGTGAGCTCGCGCTCGTCGCCGAGTACGGGGTGAGCCGGCACACCGTCCGGGAGGCGGTGCGGCGGCTGCGCGAGGAAGGCCTGGTGATCGCCGGCCGGGGCCGCACCCCGCGCCGCGCGGACCGGGGCGTGATCGAACAGCAGCTGGGGGAGCCGTACAGCCTGTTCACCGCGGTGGAGGCCACCGGCCAGGTGCAGCGCAGCGTGGTCCACACGCTCGACGTGCGCGCCGACGGGGTGGTCGCGGCCCGGCTCGGGCTGGAGGAGTCCACTCCGCTGGTGCACCTGGAGCGGCTGCGCCTGGCCGACGAGGTGCCGCTGGCCGTCGACCGCGTGTGGCTGCCCGAGAAGCTGGCCGCGCCGCTGCTGGAGGTCGACTTCAGCCGCACCGGCCTCTACGCCGAGTACGCCGCCCGCTGCGGAATCCGGGTCACCGGCGGGAGTGAGCGGATCAGCGCGGTCGTGCCCGACTCCGCGCAGCGGCGCCTGCTGGGGATCGGCCCCGACGTGGCCGCGCTGACCATCGACCGGCTCGGCCTGGCAGGCGACCAGGCCGTCGAGTGGCGGCAGACGCTGGTGCGCGCCGACCGGTTCAGCGTCACTGCCCGGTTCTCGGCGTCCGACGGGTACCGGGTCGGTTGATCACCGTGGTTTCCCGATCGAGGCCGTAGGATCGCCCAGGTGACCGACCACGGTGAGCCGCGCTGGCTGGACGCCGAGGAACGGGCGGCGTGGCTGTCGTGGATCGCCGCCACCACGCTGCTGGAGGCCGCGCTGGACCGCCAGCTGCAGCGCGACGCCGGCATGCCGATGGCGTACTACCAGATCCTGGTCATGCTCTCCGAGGCGCCGGACCGCACGCTGCGGATGGGGGAGCTCGCCGACCGCACGCTGAGCTCGCACAGCCGCATCTCGCACGCGGTGTCCCGGCTGGAGGAGCGCGGCTGGGTGCGCCGCGAGACCTGCCCCGGCGACCGCAGGCGCACCTTCTGCACGCTCACCGACGAGGGTCTCGCGGTGCTGGCGGCCGCCGCGCCCGGCCACGTCAACGAGGTCCGCAAGTACCTGTTCGACCGGCTCACCCGGGAGCAGGTGCGGCAGCTCATGGAGATCACGAACGAGATCCGCGCCGGGCTGACCGGGGAGTTCGTCGATCCCACCGAGGGGGCCCCCGCCCACGTCTGAGGCAATGAAAAGGTAAGAGCATGTCGACCCTCGTGCTGCTCCGCCACGGCGAGAGCGTGTGGAACGCCGAGAACCTGTTCACCGGCTGGATGGACGTGCCCCTCTCGGAGAAGGGCGAGCAGGAGGCCCGCCGCGGCGGCGAGCTGATGAAGGCCGCCGGGCTGCTCCCCGACGTGGTGCACACGTCGTTGCTGCGCCGCGCGATCTCCACGGCGAACCTGGCGCTGGACACGATCGATCGGCACTGGATCCCCGTCCGGCGCAGCTGGCGGCTCAACGAGCGGCACTACGGCGCGCTGCAGGGCAAGAACAAGAAGCAGACGCTGGAGGAGTTCGGCGAGGAGCAGTTCATGCTGTGGCGGCGCAGCTACGACACGCCGCCCCCGCCGATCGAGCCGGGCAGCGAGTTCTCCCAGGACGGCGACCCGCGCTACGCCGACCTCGGCGACGAGATGCCGCGCACCGAGTGCCTGGCCGACGTCGTCAAGCGCTTCCTGCCGTACTGGGAGGAGGCGATCGTCCCCGATCTGCGCGCGGGGAAGATCGTGCTGCTCGCCGCGCACGGCAACTCGCTGCGCGCGCTGGTCAAGCACCTGGACAACATCAGCGACACCGACATCGTCGGGCTGAACATCCCCACCGGGATGCCGCTGCGCTACGAGCTCGACGACGACATGCGCCCGATCAAGCCGGGCGGGGAGTACCTCGACCCGGAGGCGGCCGCAGCGGCCGCCGCAGCGGTCGCCGCGCAGGGCCGGTAGGCCGCGCCGCGGCGGCCGGGTGAACCGGGGGTGAACGGCAGCGGAACTGTTGCGCTCCGGAGCGTCGTCAGCGTCACGAACGGCCCGCTGAGCTGGATCGATGGCGGGTCCGGCTGCATACGATGGCGCCATGACCGCCACGGTCGGCATCCTCCTCGCGGTGTGCGGGGTGGTGATCGGTTTCCTCGTCGGTCGCCGCACCGTCCGCCGCCGGACCGCTTCAGCCCGCCGGCCCGTCGCCCCCGGTCCCACCCTCGCCGATCTCCTGCAGCGGGCGTTCCGCACCACCGAGCAGGGGCTGGCGGTGCTCAGCCGGCACGGCGACGTCGTGCTGCACAACCCGCGCGCGGAGGTGCTGGGGGTCGTCGGTGAGAACCGCGCCGACCGGCGGGCGGTCGCCGCGGCCGAGCGCGTCCACGGCGAGTCCGGGCCGCTCGAGGTCGATCTCTCCCCGCTCGACCGGCGGGGCCGCCGCCCCGCATCGGTGCACGCCCGCGTGCGCCCGCTCGGTGACGGGTTCGTGCTGGTCGAGGCCGTGGACACCTCGGAGGCGGTGCGTCTGGAGGCGACCCGCCGCGACTTCGTCGCCAACGTCAGCCACGAGCTGAAGACGCCCGTGGGCGCGATGGGGCTGCTGGCCGAGGCGGTGCTGGACGCGGCCGACGACCCGGAGGCGGTGCGCCGGTTCGGCACGAAGATCGTCGAGGAGTCCACGCGCATGGGCAACCTCGTCACCGAGCTGATCGCGCTGTCGCGGCTCACCGGTGCCGAGCGGCTGCCCGAGATGCACACCGTGGAGATCGACGAGGTCGTCGACGAGGCGCTCGCGCGGACGCGGCTGTCCGCGGAGTCGGCCGACATCGCGTTCATCGTCGACGAACCGAGCGGGCTCACCGTGCAGGGCGACCGGACGCTGCTGGTCACCGCCCTGTCGAACCTGCTGGACAACGCGATCGCCTACTCCCCGCCGAGTTCGTCGGTGTCGGTCACCCGCCGCCGCAGCGGGGACTGGGTGGAGATCGCGGTGACCGACCGCGGCATCGGCATCGCGCCGGAGCACCAGGAGCGGGTGTTCGAGCGGTTCTTCCGCGTCGATCCCGCCCGGTCGCGGGCCACCGGGGGAACCGGGCTCGGCCTGGCGATCGTCAAGCACGTGCTGGCCAACCACGGTGGCGAGGTGCGGCTGTGGAGCCGTCTCGGCACCGGATCCACGTTCACGATGCGGCTGCCCGCCGACCCGGCCTCCCGCCGTGCGGACGAGCAGCCCGCCCAACCTGCCGCTGTCGGGGGGACGCCATGACCAAGGTGCTGATCGTCGAGGACGAGGAGTCGTTCGCCGATCCGCTGGCTTTCCTGCTCCGCAAGGAGGGGTTCACCACCTCCGTCGTCACCACCGGCCCGGACGCGCTCGCCGAGTTCGACCGCAACGGCGCCGACATCGTCCTGCTCGACCTGATGCTCCCCGGCATGAGCGGCACCGACGTGTGCAAGGCGCTGCGCACCCGCTCGTCCGTCCCGGTGATCATGGTGACGGCCCGGGACAGCGAGATCGACAAGGTCGTGGGTCTGGAGATCGGCGCCGACGACTACGTCACCAAGCCGTACTCGGCGCGGGAGCTGATCGCGCGGATCCGCGCGGTGCTGCGCCGCGGAGCCGAGAACGGGGCCGGCGACGGCGCGTCCGGCGTGCTGACCGCCGGGCCGGTCCGCATGGACGTCGACCGGCACGTGGTCGCGGTCAACGGCACCGAGGTGCCGATGCCGCTCAAGGAGTTCGACCTGCTGGAGTACCTGTTGCGCAACGTCGGGCGGGTGCTCACCCGCGGGCAGCTGATCGACCGCGTGTGGGGCGCCGACTACGTGGGCGACACGAAGACGCTCGACGTGCACGTCAAGCGGCTGCGGGCGAAGATCGAGGCCGATCCCGGCAACCCGAAGCACCTGGTCACGGTGCGCGGCCTCGGCTACAAGTTCGAAGCCTGAGCATCGGGCAGGACACGGCCGGATCACGGCGTGATCACGGAACGGGTAGGGTGACGCCGTGCGGCTCGGCGTGCTCGACGTGGGCTCCAACACCGTTCATCTGCTGGTGGTGGACGCTGTGCGCGGGGGCCATCCCACCCCGATGACGTCGGAGAAGACCGAGCTGCGGCTCGCCGAGCACCTCGACGCCGCCGGAGCGCTCACCCAGGCGGGCGCGGACGCGCTGGTCAAGGCGGTCGAGCGGGCCCGCGCGGCACTGGAGGCCGCCGAGTGCGGCGATCTGCTGGCCTTCGCCACCTCCGCCCTGCGCGACGCCGCCAACTCCGCCGAGGTCCTCGCCCGCGTCCGCGCCGAGACGGGCATCGCGCTGCAGGTGCTGCCCGGTGTCGACGAGGCGCGCTACACGTTCCTGGCCGTCCGCCGCTGGTACGGCTGGTCCGCCGGGCAGCTGCTCGTGCTCGACATCGGCGGCGGTTCCCTGGAGCTCGCCGCCGGCCGCGACGAGCACCCGGCCGCCGCGGCGTCCCTGCCGCTCGGCGCCGGCCGGCTCACCCGGGAGTGGTTCACGAGCGATCCGCCGGGGCGCAAGGAGATCGACGCGCTGCGCGCCCACCTCGACGAGGAGCTGGCCCCGATCGCCCGGCGGTTGCGTGCGGAGGGCGAACCGGATCTGGCGGTCGGCACGTCGAAGACGTTCCGCTCGCTGGCCCGCCTCACGGGCGCGGCACCGTCGGCCGCCGGGCTGCGGGTGCGGCGCACCCTGAGCGCCAGTGGGCTGCGCCAGCTGATCGCGTTCGTGACCCGCATGTCCTCCGCCGACCTGGCCGAACTCGAGGGCGTGAGCCCGAGCCGGGCCCACCAGCTCGCCGCCGGCGCACTCGTCGCGGAGGCCACGATGCGCGCGCTGGACGTGCCCGTGCTGGAGATCTGCCCCTGGGCACTGCGCGAAGGAGTGATCCTCCGCAGGCTCGATCTGCTCGATGGGACGGCCCAGACCGACCGCTCGGCGCACGAGGGCCCGCATGCTCTTGGCCGCTTGACGACAACAGAGGCACGGTGTAGCGGATGACTTCCGAGACCGATCACCCCCGCCAGCGCACCGTCGCTGAGCTGCTCGCCGAGCACGGCGACGTGGCGGCGACCGGGCGTCGCCGCAGGCGGCGGGCCGCCGACGGTCCCGACGACGTCGAGTCGAGCGTCGGCTTCACGACCGGTGGCCCGTCCTTCGACTACGCGCCGCCGTCCGTGCCCGACCGCCGCATCCTGCGCCAGCCCGTTCCCCCGGACGAGCCGCTGCGCCGCGGCCCGGTCACGCCGCCGCCCGCGTACGACCGGCCGCGCGACATCCCCACCGAGCGCATGCCGCGCGTGCCGGACCTGGGCCCGCGGCGGTTCCCCGAGCCGTCCGCGCCGGCCACCCCGCCCGGGCCGTCGGCCACGGTCCCGCCGATGCCCGCGGCGGCCCCGGCGAGCCCACCCGGCCAGCAGACGCGCACCATGCGCGCCCCCGTCGAGCCCCCGGCGCCGGCGCGCCCCGCGGGCCCGCCGCCCGCCGACCCGTGGGCGCGCGCCCGCCCCGAGCGGCGCCCCGACGACGACGGGGGCCCGCCCACGCAGGCCGGCGTCCCGCCGCTCGACGACGACTACGACGAGCCGTACGG
>Ga0065720_1003752_pt1 | contig 13044 bp, 10 predicted proteins | sample Thericmetagenome_FD_59107 | JGI IMG/M metagenome (GOLD analysis project Ga0065720, IMG submission 59107) | Thermophilic microbial communities from the Joint Bioenergy Institute, California, USA of rice/straw/compost enrichment - eDNA_2 v2... | ecosystem: Engineered > Solid waste > Grass >... | reverse complement strand
GTAGACGTCCTTGTGCTGGGCGTGCTCGTCGATGGTCAGGCGCAGGGCGGGCAACTCGGGCAGGAACCGCTCGGCCAGCCCGGTGTCGACGAGCAGGCGCAGCGCCGAGACCGGGTCCTCGCCCAGCAGCAGCTTGCTGAACTCGGCCTGGATCCGCTCGGCCGTGATGCGGTCGAGGTCGGCCGCCATGGCGCGCATGGCCTCCACCACCTCAGGCGCCACGGTGAACCGCAGCTGGGAGGCGAAGCGGGCCGCGCGCAGCATCCGCAGCGGATCATCGGCGAACGACTGCTCGGGCGGCCCGGGCGTACGGATGACGCGGGCCGCCAGGTCCCGGCGCCCGCCGTACGGGTCGGTGAGCTCGTGGCCGGGCAGGCTCACGGCCATGGCGTTGATCGAGAAGTCCCGCCGGGCGAGATCGTCGACGAGGCTCGTTCCGTAGCGCACCACGGGCTTGCGGCTCACCCCGTCGTACGCCTCGGCTCGAAACGTCGTGATCTCAAGCGTGGGCCCTTTGCCCCGCTGAGCGCCGATCGTCCCGAAATCTCGGCCAATGTCCCAGATCTGCCGGGCCCAGCCCTTGAGCACCTCAATGGTCTCGTCCGGCGTGGCGTCCGTGGTGAAGTCGAGGTCGGTCGGCCCGTGACCGTTGCCGAACCGTCCGAGCAGGGCGTCTCGGACCGACCCGCCGACGAGGTGCAACTGGTACCCGGCCTTCTCGAACCGCCGGCCGAGCTCGTCGGCGATCGGCGGAATCAACGACGCCAGCGCCCGCCGCTGTTGGGCGGTCAGGGCGACCGTGCTGGACGAACGCGACTCGGACATCGGGTGGCCAGCCTATCGGCCCGCCGGTGGGGCGCCGCAGGCGAAACCCCGGGTACGCGAAACCGCGGGTCGAGGTCGGCGAGCACTCCGGCCTCGGCCGACGCTTCCCGGCCGGGCGCCCGGCAACCGGCAATTCACAAACAGGACCGCATCGCCCACCAACCACACTGCCCGCGCACCCGATAGTGTGCGTGCCATGACTGCCTGGGGCCAGGGCGACCGTCCAGAGGACAGAGACGCCGGCGTCCTACCGGGGAGCACGGACGCCGCCGGCGTCCACTCGAGGAGCACGGACGCTGCCGGCGTCCGGCCGGGAAGTACCGACGCCGCCAGCGCCTGGCCGGGGGGCATGGATACCGCTGGCGTCTGGCCGGACGACCAGGACGCCACCACAGTTCTGCCGCGCTACCCGGGCGGTCTGGATGCGCCGACGCACGTCTATCCCACCGTTCCGTCGCGTCCCTCGAACCCCACCGGACCGACCAGCCCGCCCGGACCGGTCTCGCCGGGCTATGGGACTACCGGCTACCCGGAACCGGGTTACCGGTCGCCGGGATACAGCACGCCTGGTTTCAGCTCACCGGGGTCCAGCACTCCGGGGTACGGAACGACGGGGTCCACCACGCCGAGCTACCGCGGGCCGGGTTCGCCGAACGACGCGACCGTCGAGCAGCCGCGGGTGCGCAGCGTCGACGAGTACCCGGGTGGCATCGACGACACCCACCCCCTCCCGCCCGTGACGCCGCAGTTGAGCGACCGACCGGCCAGCGCGGCCTGGTCGGATCGTTCCGGCTGGTCGGATCGTCCCGCGCACCCCACCGGCAGCCCGCCGCCGTGGGCGACGGCCGGCCCGCCGGGCGACCCGGGCCGCGGCGGGCCGCCCCCGCATGACCCTGGTGGCGGCACGGACGCCGAGCCGGACGGCGCGGACGGCGCCGGCGCCTCGGTCGCCAAGCACAGCAGCGTCATGGCGCTGGGCAGCATGATCAGCCGGGTTACCGGCTTCATCCGGACCGCGGCGATCGGCGCGGCGATCGGCGCAGCGGCGGTCGGAGACGCGTACACGCTGGCCAACGTCCTGCCCGGCATGGTGTACGAGCTCCTGCTCGGCGGCGTCCTCACCAGCGTGGTGGTGCCGCTGCTGGTGCGGGCGCGCAAACGCGACAGCGACCGAGGCGAGGCCTACACCCAGCGCCTGCTCAGCCTGGCCGCGGTGTTTCTGGCCGGGGCCACGGTCGTCGCCGTGCTCTGCGCCCCGCTGTTCACGGCGGTCATGGCGAGTGACCACAGCGCGGAAGACCGGCGCCTGATCACCACCCTCGCGTACCTGCTGCTCCCGATGATCTTCTTCTACGGAGTAGCGGCCCTGTTCGCGGCGGTGCTCAATTCGCGCGGCCACTTCGCGATGCCGACGTTCGCGCCGATCCTCAACAACCTCGTCGTGATCGCGATGTGCGGGGCGTTCCTGCTGACGCCCCCCATCGTCAAGGACGATCCGACGAGCCTGGCGCCCACCCAGATCGGGTTGCTCGGCCTCGGGACGACGTTCGGCATCGTGGTCCAGGCGGCCGGGCTGCTGCCGGCACTCCGGCGGGTCGGCTTCCGGTGGCGCTGGCGCTGGGACTTCCGAGAGCTGCACCTGTCCGAGCTGGCGCGGATGGGCGGCTGGATGATCGGTTACGTGGCGGTGAGCCAGGTCGCCGTCTTTGTGGTCTTCACGCTCGCCAGCCGGGCCGCCGCCGCCTCGGGTGCGGCCGGGCCGATGATCTTCAACAACGCGTTTCTGATCTTCATGATGGCCCACGGCATCATCGCGGTCTCGGTGATCACCGCGCTCATGCCGCGCATGTCGGCGGCCGCGGCCGAACAACGCCACAGCGACCTGTCCGACCTGCTCTCGCTCGGAACCCGGCTGACCGCAGTCGTGCTCGTCCCCGCCACGATGGCGTACGTCGTCCTCGGCCGGCCGCTCGCGGTCACCCTCTTCGAGTGGGGCCAGTACCACCACGACGAGGCCGTGGCCACCGGTTGGGTCATCGCCGTGGCCGGGCTGGGCCTGATCCCGTTCGCGGTGAGTCAGCTGCAGCTGTTCGCCTTTTACGCGATGCCCGACACGAAGACGCCCGCCGTGATCAACCTGCCGGTGGTGGCCGTACGCATCGGGATCGACCTGCTGCTGTACGTGATTCTGGACGCCGCCCTGGTGGCCGCCGGCTTGATGTTCGGCAACGCCGTGTCGTTCGTGATCGCCGCCGCCCTGGGCTACGTGCTGCTCCGCCGACGCATCGGCCCCCTCGGCATGCGCCGGGTGTTCGTGACCCTGAGTCGTCTGGCCCTGGCCGGCGTCATCGCCGCGGTTCCCACGGCCGCCGTGCTGATCACGATGTCCGTGCTCTGGGGTGACGGCAAGGGCGCGAGCATCATCCAACTCCTGCTGTGCGGGCCGGTCCTCGTCGGCGCCTACCTCGGGGCCGCCACCTGGTTGCGCGTACCCGAAGTGAAGGAGCTGATCGGCATGGTCCGGGCCCGGATCGGGCGCTGACCGGCCGGCCGGTAGATCGACCCTGATCTTGGGTCCCAGGCCCGATCGGCCGGCTCTCGCCGGCATACGCCGTCTGATAGCCGCTCGGATGAATCAAGGTGACCGTTCGGTGGAGTGAGATTGGTCCGTTTCGTCACGGATAGGGCGCTAGACGCGGACAGCCGGTCAAGGCACGCTGTAAGGCGACCGCGCCAGCCGGGGTCGGCGTCGGCGAGGTCCACGCGGCCGCGCGGGTGCGTCCCGGTGCGGTCGACGAAGCACATAGAGTAAGGACGCAGCGAAACAGGACACTTGCCGACTTCACCAAGGGTCGGTAGGGCTCTGCGCCGCAGCCGGGATGCCGTCGTCNTGGGTGNNCGGGGAGCGGACCGGGGGCGCCGGAGTAGTTGGTTGCGGGTTCCGCGAGGAGGACGGGTGACCCACGCAGGCGACGCGCGCCGCACCGGTACCGGCGGGTACCCGTCGGTCCCAGGAGTCATGACCTACGGCGCAGCGGCGGCCGGTGAGGTGCTCGCCGACCGGTACCGGCTCGAGGAGCACGTGGCGACCGACACCGCCGGGCGCCAGATCTGGCGTGGGGTCGACACGGTGCTGCGCCGACCGGTGGCCCTGGTGATCCGCCAGCCGGGCGGCGAGGCCGCGGCCGGCATGCTCACCGCCGCGGTCGCGGCGAGCCGGCTGGTCCATCCCCACCTGGTGTCGGTCTACGACGCCATCGACGAGGGGCACCGCGCCTACCTGATCCGCGAGTGGGTGCCCGGCGTCGCCCTGCGAGACGTGCTGAGCCAGGGCCCCCTGGACAGCGAGCGCGCCACCCTGGTGACCCACGCGGTCTCCGAAGCGGTCTCCGCGCTGCACGTCGCCGGGATCGTCCACGGCAACATCCACCCCGGCACGATTCTCATCGCCGACGACGGCCGCGTCGTGCTCCTCGACGCGCACGCCGACGCGCCGACCGACCCCGAGTTCGACGTCCGAGCGGTCGGGGCCGTCCTCTACGCCTGCCTCACGGGCCACTGGCCGTACGCCGAGGCGGGCCGCTCCACGCTGCCAGACGCGCCGCGCGACGCCCAGGGTCGACCACTGCGGGCGGCGCAGGTGCGGGGCGGCGTCCCGCACCACCTCGACGAGATCGCGGCCGAACTGCTCGATCCGCAGGTCGCCCCGCCCGAGGCCGGCCTGCTCGCCGCCGAGTTCGCCCGGCTCGCCTCGGCCGATCCCGGGTACGACAGCGGCGAGTACCCGGACGTGGGCTGGGACGAGAGCCCGGCGCCGGGCCCGATGGGGTTCCAGGCGGAACCGGGCGGCATACGTCGTCGGGCCACCGGCAAGCTGCTCGCCGGCGTGCTCCTGCTCGCGGTAATCGCGGGCGCCGGGATCTACGCGGTCGTCCGGCTCCTGTCCGGGTCCTCGTCGACGCCCACCGACCCGATCGCCGAGCCCACGCCGACCACGCTGCCCACGGTTGTGCCCCAGCCGATCCCGTTGACCCCGAGCCAGGTGCGGATCGTCGACCCGCCCCAGGGTGACCGCACCGAACTCAGCGGCGTTGAGTACCTCGTCGACGGCGACCCGTCGACCGGCTGGAGCACTGACCAGTACGTCAGCCCCGAGTTCGGCCACCTCAAGCCGGGGATGGGCATCCTCATCGACCTCGGCGCGCCGACCCGGGTCGACGCCGTCCGGGTGCTCACCACCCAGGGCGGTGCCTCGGTCGCCCTGCGGTACGGAACCTCGGATCCCGGCAACACCAGCGAGGGCGACGGGCAGATCGCGACCACATACAGTCCGCTCGGCCCCGAGCTGCAGAAATTCGAGGGCACCACGATCACGTTCCCGGTACCGAACGAGGAGACCGTGCAGTACCTGCTGATCTGGATCACGGTGCTGCCCGAGGTCTCGCCGGGCTCCTACCAGATCACCGTCAACGAGGTCGAGGTCCTGACCTCGGCGACGCAGTAGGCGCACCGCGCCGCCGGCGGGACCAGGGCGGCGTCACCGCCGCCCTGGGACGGGACCGATAGATTCTTCGCCATGACCGGTCGCGCGGAGCAGCCCACCGACGCCGACCTGCTCCATGCCCACGTCGCGGGTGACCCCCACGCGTTCGGTGAGTTGGTGCGTCGACACCGCGACCGGCTATGGGCGGTGGCCCTGCGCACCCTGGGTGATCGCGAGGAGGCCGCCGACGCGCTCCAAGAGGCGCTCATTTCGGCCTATCGGGCGGCCGACCGGTTCCGGGGCGACGCCGCCGTCACCACCTGGCTGCACCGCATCGTCGTCAACGCGTGCCTGGACCGGGCCCGGCGTCGCCAGGCGCGGCCGGCCCTGGCGCTGGCCGATCTGCCGCCGAATCGGGAGCCGGCGGCCGTGCTCCCCGACCAGGACACCGCCCGCGAGGTCTGGGCCGCGCTGGCCCAGCTCCCGGTCGAGCAGCGGGTGCCGCTGGTGCTGCTCGAGATCCAGGGGTACTCGGTGGCCGAGATCGCCGAGATCCTTGGTGTGGCCGAAGGAACGGTGAAGAGCCGGTGTGCCCGGGGCCGGGCGCGCCTCGCGGTTCTGCTCGGACACCTGCGTGGGGCCGACCGACCGCCGGAGCCGGCCAGGGCCGGCACGACAGACCCAAATGTCTCTACTAGTCACCCCGGGGCCGCTCGGGGCGGCGGGAACCCGACCGACGTACCCGGCGTCGGATCCACAATCGTGCGACAAGCAACGGAGGCCGTTCGGGAGGCTCCCCAAGAGCTCCCCACGCGACCTGGGGAGGGAGGTGCGCCATGAGCGGGGAGTCGACCGGTCTGACCTGGGATGAGCTCGACCGGCTCGCCGACTACACCGCCGGCGCCCTCACCGGGGCCGAGGCCGACGAGGTGGCTCGCCTGATCGCCACCGACGACCGCTGGGCCGCCGCCCACGCCGAGCTCCTGGCCGCCGAGCCCGCCGTCACGGCGGCCCTGCGCACCGCGGCCGCGCCCGCGGTCTCGATGCCTGCCGACATCGCCGCCCGCCTCGACGCTGCGCTGGCCGACGCTGCCCGCGCCGGCACCAGGAGCACCGACGTCGCCCGGTCCGACCGGCCTCCCGCGGTCCGACGCGGCCGGCCCCATCCCGTCCGGCCGGGCCGTCGAACCCGCTGGGCGCCCGTCGTCCTGCGGGTCGCCGCCGGCGTGATCGCGCTCGCTGCCGTGGGCGGCGTGGCGACCGCCGTCCTCCGGTCCGGCGTGATCGGTGTCCCCACGACGGCCCTGGACGCCGGCGAGGAGGCGATGGCGGAGAACGAGCCGTCGGCCGAGGCCTACATCACCACCGATGCCGACCCGCAGTACCTCGCGTCAGGCACCGACTACACCATCGACAGCCTGCCCGACCTGATCACCGCGGTCCCGCCGGCCGCACCCAACCCCATGAACGGTCGGGACGTCGATCTGAACCGACTGACCGTCGACGGTTCGCTCACCGACGTCGCCTCCCCGGAAGGGCTGGCCCGTTGCCTTGCCGCGGTCCAGCAGGCGTACCCGGGCGTGGTGATGATCGTGGACTTCGCGCGGTTCGAGGGGAAGCCCGCGGTGGTAATCGCGATGCAGGACGGCGAGCGGTGGACGGTCGTGGCGGTTGGTGCCCAGTGCGGCCCCGACGGACTGGCCGAGTTCGCCGCCGTCTCCGTGGAGTGACCCGGACCACGACGTAACCCCAGCGGCTCGACCGCCGGCCCCGCCCGCTCACGGTGTGGTCGGCCCGTCTGCGGCACGCCGCGACGCGCACACCCGTCCCGGGAATCGGTGTCCGTACCATGGCGTTGCTGCCGGACGGACGGGGCAACGGGCGATGGCCGCTCCGCCCCCTGACCTGGGACCGCTCAAGGCGAGCGGATTGATGGAGGCCCCCATGGACGACGTGCGTGATGTGATCATCATCGGCTCGGGCCCGGCGGGCTATACCGCCGCGATCTACACCGCACGGGCCAACCTCAAGCCACTGGTGATCGAGGGGGTCCAGTCCGGCGGCGCCCTCATGCTCACCACCGAGGTCGAGAACTTCCCCGGCTTCCCGGACGGGATCATGGGGCCGGACCTCATGGACGGTATGCGCAAGCAGGCCGAGCGGTTCGGCGCCCAGCTGCTCACCGATGACGTCACCGCGGTGGAGCTCGCGGGCGACNTCAAGACNGTGTGGGTGGGCGACAAGGCGTACCGGGCGCGGGCGGTCATCCTCGCCACCGGCTCCGCGTACCGACACCTGAACGTGCCGGGCGAGCAGGAGCTGCTCGGTCACGGGGTGTCGTACTGCGCCACCTGTGACGGCTTCTTCTTCCGCAACCAGCACATCGCGGTCGTGGGCGGCGGCGACTCGGCCATGGAGGAGGCCACGTTCCTGACCCGGTTCGCCGAGTCGGTGACGATCATCCACCGCCGCGACGCGTTCCGCGCGAGCCGCATCATGGCCGACCGGGCGCTGGCCAACCCCAAGATCAAGGTCGAGTGGAACACGGTGGTCACCGAGATCCTGGGGGTCGACGGCAAGGTCCACGGCGTCCGGGTGCGGGACGTGGTGAGCGGCGCCGAACGGGTTCTCGACGTGACCGGCATCTTCGTGGCGATCGGGCACGTCCCGCGCAGCGAGCTCTTCGTTGGCCAGATCGACATCGACGAGAACGGTTACGTGAAGGTCGACGCGCCGAGCACCCGCACGAGCCTGCCCGGCGTCTTCGCCGCGGGCGACCTGGTCGACCACACCTACCGGCAGGCGATCACCGCGGCCGGCTCGGGTTGCGCGGCCGCGCTGGACGCCGAGCGCTACCTCGCCGCGCTCTCGGCGGCCGCCGGGGTTATCCGCTAACGTTAAATAAACAAGATCAGCAATATTTGACATCTGTCGTCCAGCCGCTGTGTAAGGAGAAGCATGCCCGTCAAGGACGTCACCGACGCCAGCTTCGCCACCGATGTCCTGGCCTCGCCGAAGCCCGTGCTGGTTGACTTCTGGGCCGAGTGGTGCGCGCCGTGCCGCAAGATTTCCGCCGTACTCAACGAGATCGCCGAGTCCGACCTCGGTCAGAAGATCGACATCGTCAAGATGAACATCGATGAGAACTCCGAGACGGCGCTGCGGTACCAGGTGATGTCCCTGCCCACGCTCACGATCTTCAAGAACGGCGAGGCCGTCGGGTCGATTGGTGCCAAGCCGAAGAGCGAGATCATCCAGTTCATCGAGTCGGCGCTCTGACGGCACCGCTCGGCCTGCAGACAGCGCCACTCGGCGTCCGGCGCCGATCCTGGCGTCACAACTGAACGCTGCCCGGCACGACACTTCGTCGTGTCGGGCATTTTCGTGCCGGCTGTTCCTCCGGGCCGGCTATTCCTTCTGGCCTGCATACCTTCGTACCGGATGTTCCAGGCTGGCGTTGGTGCACGTGTGGTCCGTCTTCGGTCGAGCGAGGCCAGGCCGGCGTCTCGTCTTGTGCTCCCGGCCAGCGCGCTCGGGCCGGGTTGTTTGGGTAGCCCAGGAGCCACGTCACGTACCTAATACGCCCGACCTTCGCGTCCGTACTCGTCCTGTCGCTCGTCCTGTCGTGTGGGGGGGGGTTCGCGTCGCCGGACGCTCCTCATCCGATCGCCCGGCACACGCCTTCGAAGCCGGGTAGGCTCCCGCGAGCGAGAGAGGGGAGGCGCCGATGCTGGTCATCGGACGGGGGGACGCCGGCCCGGCCGTGGTGGAGATCAAGGCCATCCTGCGGACGCTGTCACTGCTCGAAGCCGACGACGACGGCGACACGTTTGACGCTCGCGTCGAACAGGCCGTACGGGCCTTTCAGCAGGCGCGGGGGCTGACCGTCACGGGCGACGTCACCGAGGAAACCTGGCGTTCTCTGGACGCGGCGCGATGGACGCTCGGCGCCCGCGTACTCGCGCACGAGCAGCCCGAGCCCATGTTCGGCGATGACGTCCGGCAGTTGCAGGAGCGTCTGCTCGAGCTCGGGTACGACCTGGGACGGGCCGACGGCATCTTTGGTCGGCGCACCGCAGCTGCCGTCGCCACCTTCCAGCGGGAGGTCGGCCTGGTCGCGGACGGCGTGTGTGGCCCGGCCACCGTGGCGGCTCTGCGGCGGCTCGGCCGGAAGGTCGTCGGTGGTCGGCCTACGCTGCTGCGCGAAACCATACGGTTGCACGCGACGGGGCCCGCCCTGGCCGGTCGACGCATCGTCCTCGACCCCGGTCACGGCGACGACTCGGGCGTCAGCGTGATCGAGGCGGGCCAGCGCTGGACGGAGGCGGACCTCGCGTATGACCTCGCTGTCCGGCTCGCCGAGCACCTGACCACGTTCGGCGTCCGGGTCTTTCTCACCCGCGGTGCCCGCCCACTGGGGCCCCTGCCCGAAGCCCAGCGGGCGTCGCTCGCCAACGAACTCGGTGCCGACCTCGTCCTTTCGCTGCACCTGGACGGCCATGCCAGTCCGCACGCCTGCGGCGTGGCCACGTACCACTACGGCTACGCGACCGGCACGGACGGCGGCGTGACCTCCACGCTGGGGGAGCGCCTCGCCGAGCTGGTGCAGGAAGAGATCGTCACCCGTACCGGTCTGCGCGACTGCCGGACCCACGCGAAGACCTGGGACCTGCTGCGTCTCACCCGCATGCCGGCGATCCGGGTGGAGTTCGGTTACCTCACCTCGCCCGACGACCGCGCGCTGCTCATCGAACCGGTCTTCCGCGACAACGTGGCCGCGGCCATCGCCGCCGCGGTCCAGCGACTGTACGCGCCCACCGAGCTTGAGGCCCCCGTGACCACGGTCGCCAGCACCGGCGAGACCACCCTCGTCACCGCGTGACCAGGCGCCTCTCGTCCGGCGTGGCCTGATGTTTCATGTGAAACGTCAGGCGGAGAGTCCGACCGGCTCGGTCGCGTTCCTGGTGAGAGCGCGCGTGGCCGGCCGCAGAATCGACTCGGGGCTCATCGAGCCGAGCAGCTTTTCCAGGGCGTACTCCACGTCGGACTTCCACGACAGCGCCGTCCGGAGTTCCAGCCGGACCCGCGGCACCCGCGGATGCGGACGTACGGTCTTGAAGCCCACGGCCAGGTAGAAGTCGACCGGAGCCAGACACCCCGGACGCTCGTCGGGCTCGCCGTTCGTCGCGTCGCCGAACGCCTCGATGGCGCGGATACCACGCTTGGCCACATCCCGGGCGACTCCCTGAATCAGCATCCGACCCAGGCCGCCGCCCACGAAGGCCGGGACGACGTGAGCCGCCATCAACAAGACCGCGTCCGGAGACACCGGGCTCGTCGGAAAGGCCATGGAGCGCGGAACGTACGCCGGCGGGGAGTAGAGCGTGAACCCGGCCGGCATGCCGTCGACGTACACGAGCTTCCCGCACGACCCCCACTCGAGCAGGGTCTGCGACACCCAGGCCTCCTTCTCGAGGCCGGGGTCACCGGAGGCGCAGGCTCGCTCGGCGGCGACGGGATCGAGCTCCCAGAAGACACACTGACGGCAGCGACGCGGGAGGTCCTCGAGCGTATCGAGCGTGAGGTTGACCAAGCGGCGCGACATCACGGCCCTCCGACGTGGCATGCCGGTGCTCTGATCGAGTCCGGAAGTGTACTGATCGTACGCCCGGGGCGAGTGAGGCGGCTGGGAAGCGCGGGCGACCGCCCCGACGTGTCGTCCCTGCCGTTGGTGTTAATCCCGGCGCCTGTTCCCTGTTGCGGTTGCTCCGCCTTCCGGGGTTACTCCGCCTCCTGGCGCTGCTCCGCCTCTGGGTGTTGCTCGGTTTCCTGACGCTGCTCGGTCTCCGGGTGTTGCTCAGCCGACGAGCCGTCACCCGTCGCTGCCGGTCCGTCGGCTGGCGGAGGCAGCAGGTCCCCGATGGACAGGGGAGGCAGCTCCTGCCAGTTGAAGCGAGGCGGATCGACGATGGCTCGCCCACCGAAGTCCGCCAACCACGCCGCCACCGTTCCCAGCCGGTTGCGCCACTCGTCCTCGGGCACCGGGGGCAGCACGTCGTCCCACGCCCGCAGATACGGCCCACGGAGATCGCGTTGGCCGGCGGGTCGGCCCAGGAACCACACACGGAGGTGGCTGTGGCCGTCCTCCCAGCGGTGCACGTGGACCTGGCCGACGCCCGGTAGCGACCGGATGGCCTTCTCCAGACGCACCGTCATGACCCCCAGCTCGGCCGCCAGGAGGTTGGGCAGATCGCCCAGGTCGAGGTGGGGCCGGCACTCCAGCGCCAGGACCACCGGGAGTCCTGTGGGCCGCCGGGTAGCGCGGACTCGCCACCGTTCGGCCACCCACACGTACGCCTCATCGGGCGTACGGCAGGTGTCGCACTCATCCATGTCCCGCCGGTCCGGCTCCTCCGTCTCTGGGCCGAGTGAACGAGTCGAGAGCGGCCCGACGAACGGAAGGTTGCTCTCCCCGGCATTGGAGTAGTACGGGTCGTCCGGAAACGCCGCCTCCTCTGACGGCGGTACAGGGGAGGGGATGGAGTTGTGCACCGGACGACACTAACGGCCGGACCGCCCGGTTTCACGTGAAACTCGCCGGGGCCCCGGCGTGACCTGATCGGCACCCCGGGAGGCTGAACCAATCCGCGTTTCGGTGCCCAGGCGGGTCGACCCAGGGCAGCGGAGGCGGACCGCGGACCCCCTTCATTGGCCCCGGAGCAGCACACCGGCCTGTCTTCACCCGGGGCGTCGGACTCCCCGTGGCGCCGTTGACGGGCCCGCCCAGGGCCTCCCGCGCGCCGCTTTCGGTGCCTGCCCGAGCCTCCATCCGGGGAGCCGCCAAACACCGCCCAGACGGGCGCTCAGGCGGCCGCGCGCCCCGGTCTGGCGAGCGAACGCGGCCCCCGTCGAGAAGCCTATGGCCCGCGTCTCGGGAGCACCCGTCGTCGCCCCGGGAGGCCCACCCGGCGCCCCACAGTGCCGCCCGGGACGGACCAGCTGGGTCGAACAGAGCCAGCGAGTGCCGGTCGCCCGTCCGGAGACACGCTCACGTCCCACCGGTCCTCGCTCGCGGTTCATCCATCCTGGCTCACCCCGTGCCATGGGTCGTGGCGAGGCACGGCGGCCCCCACTGCGCTGCGGGCCCGCCAGGTCTCGCCCGCCCGATCACCGTCGACCGGCTGGTCGGAGGTGCCTGGTCCGGCTTCGCCAGTCGGTCGCAGGCGTCCGTCATCCGCAGCGCCCACGACAGTCGGCACCGCCCACGGCCGGCGCCGGGCCTGTCCACCACCACCGCGCGGACCGCTCGCGTCGCCGAAGCGCCGGAGGCACTCCCATCGCCCGGCACTGCACGAGGTTCCATGGGCATCTCCAGCCTCGCCACTCCACGCTCGTCGACCAGCTCCCCGGCCGTTGGAGACCTCGCCGAGGGCGCGCGGAGGCCGCCCCGTTCGCTGACGACGAGCGCCCGGTGGCCAAGCCCTGGGCGAAGGGCTGGCGGCCCGCTCCCACGAGCATCACGCGCCACGTTGTCCCATGCGCCGGTCGCGTGCTCGCGGGCGGTTGGGTGGCAGGGCTTTCGGACGTGATCGAGCCGCCCGTCGCCGGGCCCAGCCGCGTTCCTGCGTTTGCCCTGGCTGGGCTGGCCGTCGCGGTTGGTGCGGCCCGGATCTGGGACGTCGTCTCGGATGTGAGCGGCGGGCGTGGTCATGAATGGCGTGGTTGAGCCAGATCCG
>Ga0065720_1020726_pt1 | contig 13055 bp, 11 predicted proteins | sample Thericmetagenome_FD_59107 | JGI IMG/M metagenome (GOLD analysis project Ga0065720, IMG submission 59107) | Thermophilic microbial communities from the Joint Bioenergy Institute, California, USA of rice/straw/compost enrichment - eDNA_2 v2... | ecosystem: Engineered > Solid waste > Grass >... | reverse complement strand
GGCGTGGGGCGCGATCGGCCAGTGGTTCCCGCCTGGCGCGAGCGCGACGCTGCTGCGCACCCTGTCGTACTTCCCGGACGCGTCGACCGTCGGCAGCTGGCTGGCGCTGGCCAGCTGGGCCGTCCTCGGCCTGGTGCTCGCCCTGATCGGCCACGCCCGGACCGCGTCCACTGCGGCCGCGCCCGCCCCGGCGGCCTCGTGACCACCGCCCCTAACCGATCCGGGGCGCCGCATCCGCCTGACCGAGCACCGGGGGGAGCAGAAGGTGCGGGGGCAGCCGATCAACGGTGAGCTGCGCAAAGCCCACATCGGACGGCGTCTTCAGGGGCGCATAGGCGGAGACGCCCGATCCATCGAGCCTCCGCGGCTGAGTCATCGCCGTTGTTGTGCCGAGCAGGGGCAACAGCGAATTCGCCACCTGAGCGAACTGCTCGGCCATGACCTCACGGTCACCGATACGGACCTTCTTGTTCTCGATCCGCGCGGGAATCGACTCCACAATGGTCCGCACAGCGGTCACCACGTCCGGGGAGACGCGGCGGAGCACCCGGTCGAGGCTCGACAGCCGGATGTACATCTGGTTCGTGCTGTACACGGGATAGGAGCCATCGGGATACCGGACCAGCTCCTCCACCGCACCGACCCGCCATTGGCCGTCGGTGTGGACCTCGCACAGGCTCCCGCCCTTATCCACCGTCACGTCGGCGAGCTCGAAGCTGCGCCCGTCCACCTCGACGATCCAGCGGTCACCGTCCCGCAGCAGCGCCGCCGACCGCCCGTCGTCCAGAATGGCCCAACCGGAGACGTCCCCGCGGACGTCACGAACGTCGCTTCCCAGCTTGATGGTTCCCGAGACCCCCCAGGGCACGCCAACGACGACCGCGTCGACCTCCGGATAGGTATCGAGATATGTAAGAATACGGGGGTCAACCCGGAACCCGACGTCGTCGCCGTTGGCGAACGCGGCGTAACGCACGCCCGACTCGAGCCAGGCGGCCAGGATGCCGGTGATCGCAAACCCGGTCAGCACACCGATGTTGCCGGCTCCCTTGAGGCTCGGTCGCCCGTCATCCTCGCGCAGGATGTAGTCGAACCAGCGACCGGGCCCCCGTGACTGGTGGAGGCGGAACACTCCGGGTTGGACGTAGATGTCGATGTCCCCCAGGCCGGCCTCGTTCAGACGGCGGCACAGACCGGTGACGACCGATGCGTTGCTGGTCGACGCCATGATGGCGACGGGAACCCGGGTCCCGTACCGCTCGCGCCAGTACAACGCGTTGCCCACGCGCAGCTCCAGCGGCGAGTAGACCCCAGCACCGACGCGGAACTGCCGCAGGAGCGCCTTCTGACGCCGGATGTCGGACTCGGCCAAACCGTATCCACCGAACCGGCCGCCGCTGCCGGCCACCGGCACCACGAGGCCGACGGAACCCGCACCAACCTGACCCGGCGAATCCTGGCCCGGCGCACCCTGGCCCAGCGCACCCGCGCCCGGAAGCTCACCGCCCAGCGTGTCCACGGACACGGGTTGCTGAGACAGCGGGCGATGACCGGCGTAAGCCACCGTGTGCTGGCCGGCAAAGGCGTTCGCCAGGGTCTTGACGTCAACCCCGAACGCGTACTGGTTACGCTCGCCGAACGTCGGCGGGAACAGGCGCAGGACCGTCTCGGCGCATTCGTTGACTCCCAGCCCTCGCGTCAGGGCGGTGAGCCGCTCGGTGGTCGTGGTGATGACGACCGGATCGGCCAGAACAAACGTGTCGATCTCGGTCTCGGTCAGGCCGGCCTCCCGCAGCAGCGAGCCCAGCCGATTCTCGGTGGGACCGAAGATGGTCCGGGACTCGATCAGGCCGGCCACCAGACCGTCACTGCAGTGGACAACGTTGTGCCGCGAGTCCGGCGGGCTGTCCGAGTCCGTTGGCAGGATCCCGTGCGCGGCGTCGTACCGGATGGTGCCGGGCTTGCACTTCTCCGGTCGGTTGTCGTCGCCGACGACCTCCTCCCGCACGTCGGCCACCGTCACGTCGTCGTTCGAGAGACCGGCCAGCACCGCGTATGCGCCGGACTCGAAGAGCGCCAGGAGCCCCGGGTAGTGCCCATTCAGGACAATCGTCGGGCGCCCTTCCCGGATGCGGGGATGCCGCAGGGCAAAGGCCATCAAGCCGGACGCGATCCGCTTGATCCCGATGGGAAGCTCCCCTCGGAACCAGGCGTACGTGTCCCCACCACCGAAGATTCTCGTAGCGGCCTTCGGACCATAACGATCCAGCACCATGGCTCGCGTGAGCGTCGACCGGCCCTCCTCCCAGATCTCGGTCATCTGTGACCTGGTGAGGTTGGCTTCCTGCATGACCTCGTGCGCCGGAACGACCAAGTCGGGCGAGTAGTCGACGCCGAAAATGTCAGCGAACTCCGGTACGCCAAAGGTCGCCGCCAACGTGTCCCACTGCGATTGCGACGCCGGCAGCGACCGGTAGAATTCACCGGCGATCGGGTAGAGCGACCGGGCGAGCACCTCAGCGCTTTCCGGCGTGCACCGACGGGTCTGCCGTATTTCGATCCCGTAGGCGATCAGTCGGGTCAGGATGGCGAAAAGTGAGGCCTCGGAAACCGCGTGCGGAGCCTTGGTCACCAGGACGAAATTCGCCGTCCGGACGGGCGGTGACGGGGCAAACTCACCGTCGACCATCGCCTGTATCGCCCGCTCGAAAATCTTCGCCGACGTGGCGGCCAACGGTCGCCGCCACAGTGAGCCCAAGCGGTCAATGTCGCCCGTCACCCGGGCTCTCAGTTGCTCAATGTCGCCCAGTTTCCCGATGTCGCCATCCGGCGTCATACCAGAACCCCCCGCTGAATCAACTCCACCCCAGACTGGACGCACAGGCCGCGAATGCATATCTCAAACGGATTGGCGTCGGGCAGCAACATCTGCCCGTCCCGTGCATACCAGGAGGCAACGAGCAGGTCGGGCTCCACCCAATGGATCTCCGAATAGCTCGCCGTCTCCACGGGAAATGAAATGTCCTCGCCGTCGAGATCGACCACCACGGTGAACATGCGCGTGGGCTCGGTTATCGAGGTCCCATTCGGGTCTTCGACATCCCGCTGGGTGACAAGACGCAGCGAACACCGGCCCGTCAGACGCCCGTACTCCAACAGGTCCGCCACGCCAAGTTTGCGACACAGCAGGGACTCGGCGAGGAACACGACCGGAGGCTTTCGCCCGGTGTGACCCACGGGAACCGGTTCGGCGGGCACATATACCGGAAACTGCGACTCGGAATCCAGCGCCGCCTGCTCGGCAAGAATCGCCGCGAATTCGCTAGGAATTCGCATCGTCGGCAAGCTGATAACGCCCGGATGGCGCTCATTGGTAGCACGCCTTCTGACCGCTACCAGCACCTTCTTCTTGCCGTTGTTCGTGGCCGTTATCAGCAGGTTGAGCACCGGCGCCGGATCAGCTCGGGATGTGACCGCCTCCCAGTACGTACTCACGCAGCACTGTCCTCCGGCGAACCTTGTCTACCCAGGGGCCGGGCAAAGATCTTCTGCTCCAGCCATGTACGCCTGGCCAGCAGGAAGTTGTTCAGCCGGCCGATGTACTCGCGGGCGTACACGCTGTGCTCCTCTACCACCTTGAGGTGATCGCGGTTCCAACTGGTGGCCAACTGTAGCTCATCCATCTTGTGGCGATCCAACACCACCTCGAAGGCGCAGAATAGCAGGTAACAGCCAGCGTCCCGCTCGATCAGGTGACACCCGCGCATCGCGAACCGGTCGACCTCGATGTCAAGCCCGGTGGCGATGTAGATGTCTCGTTGGGCGGCGCGGATGAACGCCTCAAGCGGTACCGTGAGGGGACCGGGCTGGCCGTGTTCCCGCCACATCCGGTCGATGGCGTCCGACGGGTCGAGGTAGGAGAACAGCGGCAGGCCGAGCGAGGACGCGACGTCCTCTTCCATGACCCGAGCGCTGAACAGGGAAAGCTTGCCGAACTCGTCGCTGTCGGAGTAGAGAGTCCGCTCCTTCAGGAGAACGACGCCGTGTCCCCCAATAAGCGACCGGAGCACGACAATGGCGGCCGGAAGGCACGTGCCCGGCGCGATCGGAGTACCGAAGTGGTCCAGGCCGGTCAGCTCGATGCTCGGGAATTCGTCGAGCGGGCGGTCGACCGGAATGATGGTGGCGAGTTCCTGCGGGTCCACCCGAATCTGCCGCGACACCATGGGGCTGCTGGCATCGACGAGTCGGTCTACCGCTTTCCGGACCTGGTCGAACAGAATCGTGCCGGACGGGATCATGCGATAGGGCGGGTCGTCCCGCCCGAGCGGCGGCCCGACCGTCGTCCACATCTGCTCGGCCCCGTACTGGTCCGCCACGACGATCACGACCTCGAGATAGAGCTCGCGCATCTCGCGGAGGTCGAGCTGAAACTCGCTCCCATCCCGACCGCGCTCCTGCAGGTCGGTCGACACCTGGCGAGCACAGTTACGGATACCGTTGATGGCCGACGTCCAGCGGAGCAGCACCTGACCCAGATGGTGGTCACCGCGGTTGGCGAGAACCATGTTCGTCTCGGGCGTCACATAGACGATCTTCCGCCACGGAAACCTGTCCACCTGGGCGTTGGCCAGGGCGGTGTCCTGCAGGAAGTCCACGAAGGATCGCGGGGCCACGCCGCAGACGACGATCTCGCGCGCGGTCCGGACCGCGTCCTTGAGCCGATCCTCATCCGACAGTTCCGTCGCGCCGAACCCGACTCCGCGCCGTCCGTCGGTGGGCACTCCCTTGGCCCGCGCGGCGTTGTAATCGTCGGCGGCTGATCCAATCGGCGGCGGCGAACTCGGCGACGGGTCGCTAGAGCGACCGTCGGTAGGCCCGCGAAACCATCTCAACCATCGTCGACCAGTGTGCTCGTATGTCATCTATCGATGCCTCGGGATTGCTCGCGCACTGGACAAGAGCCTCGCACGCCTGGCGCGCCCGATCGTCCTTCAGGCGTTTGCCATGGAGCAACAGGCTCCTGCGAATAGTGCTGTTTGGATCGCGGAGCGAAGCGACCGAATCGGGCGCCTCGAATAGCTTCAGAATGAAATCACAACGGGTGCGCTGCTCGTCACGCCGCCCGGCTCGGTTGGTTGCATAGTTTGTGATGATTGGTGAAAGCAGCCCGGCAACGAGGCCCACCACAGCGGTCGCGACAGGCAGCAGCACGGTGAACGCGTCGGCGGGTGTCAGAGTCATGGGCGCAGCAGACCCCCCTTGACCGCCTCCTCAACTGCCTCAAGGGCAGCGTCGGCCAACTCAGGAATCGCCGACCGTACACTTTCGATGCGTCCACGCACGGCGTCTGCCGTTACACCATGTCGTATCCATGACGACTCGTGTCCCGCGGCAAGATTGAGAAACACCGGCAACATGACATCGAGGGCCATGACGTACCGACCCTCCGGCGTCGTCTCGTACTCGTACTCGGACCAGGCGGCATGGATCTGCTGCGCCTGCGGTTCTCCGAGCGTGGCCAGCAACGCTCGGAGCCCGTGCTCCTCCCGTTCCCGTCGGGCGGCCACGCGGGGGCCGTAGACGAACGTGTCACCCACGACCACTTCGGGCAGGTCATGGAGCACCGCTAGTTGTACGGCCTTGCCGACGTCGATGGGCTCGGCGGAAAACGGTGCGAATATCACCGCCGCCACGGCAACGTGCCAACTGTGCTCGGCCGTACGTTCACGCCGGCCGCCGTTCGCAATCGGGTTCTGCCGGCGCACCTCCTTAAGGCGATCGAGATTCAACAGGAATGAAACTGACCGAGCGACGTCGCGGCTCTGCGGCTCCACCATGCCGACTCCTGCCCGTAGTCAGTTGTTCGAAGGTGCGCTGAACTCCTGTTGAACCAGTGTGGCAGAGATTACCATGATCATCTACACACCAACAAGTACCCATCGCTGAACCGGGAGTCAAACTGTCGTGTTCGCTTTGCCCGTGAAAGCTCCCCCTTAACAGGGCAGGTACCTCGATCATGTCCGCGTTACCAACCAGGAGATCACGCGTCGGCTGCGGCGGCCGATCGGCGGTGATCCGTCGGCGTTGGCTCGTGGCCCCGGCGAACGCACCACCGACCCGGCGCGGGCGCCCATTCCTGAATCTCCCGCTTGGTACCAGATTCTTCGCATCCGCGGCTTACCCCCGGCCCGAAATGCCGGCCGGGCGTCACGACGCCCGCAAACGCCCGGTGAACCGGATCAGGCGTTCACACGGCGCCAGGCGGCCAGGAGCCCCAGGGCGCACACTCCGTTGGTGATCTCTCCTCGCTCGACCATCCCGACCGCCTCATCGAGGGGCACCCGATGGACGGTCATAGTCGATTCCTCGAGAACGCGCGAGTAGGTGAACTGCTCGGCGACCGGGGCCAAGTCGCCAGCAAGGTAGATGATGACCTCCTCGTCGGAGCAGCCGGGCGAGCTGTGCATTGTCACCAGCGGCTCCCACCGGGCCGCGACCAGGCCCGCCTCCTCCGCGAGCTCCCGGGCCGCGGTGACGGCGGGATCCTCGCCGTCGACGTCGCGCAGGCCGGCGGGCAGCTCCCACAACACCTGTCGCAGAGGATGCCGGTACTGCCGGACCAGGACGACCTGCCCCTGATCGTCCACCGCGACGACCGCCACCGAGCCGACATGCCGGATGTAGTCGCGGGCCGCCGTCCCCCCGTCGGGCATCGTCACCGTATCGGTGATGACCGTGAAAACCGGTCCACTGAAATGTTCAGTTGTGTCGACGACTGTGTACTGGTCTTCCTCCCGGCCCGTCGGGCCGGCGGATTCGGTGCTCACAAGGCACCTGCCCCGACCGGTGAGGAGACCGAATCGGACGGCGAGGCCGGGTCGGACGGCGAGGCCGGGACCGTGGCGGAGGCGCTCGCCGACGTACCCACGTCGACCGGAAGTCGCTCGGCGTCGTTGTAGGCCAGCGCGGCGCCGACGAAGCCGACGAAGAGCGGGTGCGGCCGGGTGGGCCGGCTCTTGAGCTCCGGATGGGCCTGGGTGCCCACGAAGTACGGATGCAGGCTGCGGTCCAGCTCGACGAACTCGACCAGCCGCCCGTCGGGTGAGGTGCCGCTGACGACCAGGCCGGCCTCGCGCAGCGTGTCCCGGTAGGCGTTGTTCACCTCGTAGCGGTGGCGGTGCCGCTCGCTGACCTCGGTCGTGCCGTAGACCGACGCCACGATCGAACCGGGCGTCAACACCGCCGGGTACGCCCCCAGCCGCATGGTGCCGCCCATGTCCCCCTTTCCGGCCACGATGTCCCGCTGGTCGGCCATGGTGGCGATGACCGGGTGGGGGGTCTGCGGGTCGAACTCCACGGAGTTGGCGCCCTCCAGCCCGGCCAGGTGGCGGGCCACCTCGATGGTCATGCACTGCAGGCCCAGACACAGCCCGAGGATGGGGATACGGTGCTCCCGTGCGTACCGGACCGCTCCGATCTTCCCCTCGATGCCCCGCACCCCGAACCCGCCCGGGATGACCACACCATCCACACCCGACAGTGCCTTCTCGGCGCCGGAGGGCGACAGGCACTCGTCGCTGGGCACCCACCGGATCTCGGCCCGCACGCGGTGGGCGAACCCGGCGGCCCGCACCGCCTCGCTGACCGACAGGTACGCGTCGGGCAGGTCCACGTACTTGCCCACGATCGCGATGGTGATCGTCTGCCGCGGGTGGTGCACCCGCTCGAGCAGGTCGTCCCAGCGCGACCAGTCCACGTCGCGGAAGCTCAGCCCGAGCCGCCGCACCACGTAGGCGTCGAGGCCCTCGCGGTGCAGCACCTTGGGGATGTCGTAGATGGAGGGCGCGTCCGCCGCCGAGACCACGGCCTCCCGGTCGACGTCACAGTAGAGCGACAGCTTGTGCTTGAGCTTGTCCGGGATCTCCCGGTCGGAGCGGCACACGATCGCGTCCGGCTGGATACCAATGCTGCGCAGCGCGGCCACCGAGTGCTGCGTCGGCTTGGTCTTCAGCTCGCCGCTGGGCGCCAGGTAGGGCACCAGTGATACATGCAGATAGAAGACGTTCTCCCGGCCGACCTCGTGGCGGACCTGCCGGATCGCCTCCAGGAACGGCAGCGACTCGATGTCACCGACCGTCCCACCCACTTCGGTGATCACCACGTCGGGGCGGCGACCGTCGTCGTCGGGCTCGGCCATCGCCCGGATGCGGGCCTTGATCTCGTTGGTCACGTGCGGGATGACCTGAACCGTGTCGCCCAGGTACTCGCCCCGCCGCTCCTTGGCGATCACCGACGAGTAGATCTGGCCCGTGGTGACGTTCGCCGCCCGCGACAGATCCCGGTCGAGGAACCGCTCGTAGTGACCGACATCGAGGTCGGTCACCGCGCCGTCCTCGGTCACGAAGACCTCCCCGTGCTGGAACGGGTTCATCGTGTCCGGGTCGACGTTGAGGTAGGGGTCGAGCTTCTGCATCACCACGTAGAGACCGCGGGCGGTGAGCAGATTGCCGAGGCTCGATGCCGTCAGGCCCTTGCCGAGGGAGGAGGCGACACCTCCCGTGACGAAGATGTGCTTGGTCGTCCGTGAGGTCTGCGTCACCAGTGCTCCCGTGGTGTCGGGGCGGGGGAAGGACCGCCCGGGCAGGTCTCCAAGCTCGCTGTGCGAGGGGCGTCCTCGCAGCGGTTTTCCACGGGATTTCACGCTAACACGGCCGGTGGTGACCGCGCCCAACCATGATTACCCGGGCGTGTCGCTCGCCTCGGCGGCCCGGCCCACCGTCGCGTACAACTCAGCCAGCTCGCCGGCCACCGCCGCCGCGTCCGGCCACCCGGCCACGTGACGCCGGGCCGTCGCCACCAGGTCGGCTCGCGCCGAGGGGTCGTCCAGCAGCGCCGCCACCGCCTCGTCGAGCGCGTCGGCGTCGCCCGGCGGTACCGTCGTCACCCCCTCGGGGAACAGCCCGGCCACGGTTCCGCCGGCCGCCACCACCAGGGCCACGCCGGCCCGGGCCGCCGCCAGGGCGAAGCCCGGCTGGGCCCACGGGTCGGTCACCACCGCGACACTCGCCGCCGCCAGCAGGTCGGCCAGGCTCGCCCGTTCCTCCTCCCCGACCTCGCGGTCAGGCTGCTCACCGGTGACCGCGAACGGCGCGGCCGGCTCCCCCTCGCCCGCGTCCGGCCCCGGATTCGTACGTTCCGTAACCGCAACCGTACGCTCCGCTGTCATGACCGGCCGGTCGGCGACGGTGACTGTACGGCTTGACGCCGTGGCCGTCCGTTCGGTCGCGGCGCCCTCGGGGCCGGTGCCGTCGGCCGCCCCCGTGGGCCACGCGCGGGCGCCGGCAAAGATCACCGGCGCCCGGGCCACGGTCGCCTGGGCCACGAGCGGCCGGTAGGCCGGGCCGACGCCGACCAGCACCACCTGAGGCCGCGGGTGACGGGGGCGCCAGCGGGCGGCGGCCTCCACGAGCACGTCGAGCCGGGTGTCGGGGTGCAGCCGGCCCGCCGCGAGCACGATCGGCCCGTCCGGCGACAGCGCCAGCTCCTCGCGCACCTGCTCCGGGGTGCGCCGCGCCACCAGCGGGTCCGGCACCGGCGGCGGCACCACCCGGACCTCCCGCGCCCCGAGCGGGCTCACCGCCTCGGCGAGCGCCGGGGTGGGCACGAGCACGGCCGCGGCCGCCGGGAACACCGCGCGGTGGATGGCCCGGGTCACCAGCGAACCGGCCGCCGGCGGCGCCTCGGCCAGCGAGACCACGAACGGGGTGCGGCCGGGTCGGGCCAGCGCCACCGCCAGCGCGGCCCGCAGGCCGTACGCGTGCACGACATCCACGTCGCGGTCGGCCGCCCGCAGCGCGCGGCGCAGGGCGGCCAGCCCGCCAATTCCGCGCAGCTCGCCGGAGCGGAATCTGCGAGTACCGTCGCTCTGCGCCACGACCGTCGCCGTGCCGACGCCGAGCCGCTCCAGCTCCGCCGCCAGCCGCGCCGCGTCGGGCCCGACGTCGCCGTCGAACACCATCGTCACGAAACGTTCGGGTTCCATGATCACGCTCAACGCCAGCCGTCGACGGGGAGGTCGAACTTGGCCACGAGACGGTCGGTGAACGGGCGCGGCTCGAGCCGGGCCAGGTAGACCGGCGAGGCCCCGCGGGTGACCGTGATGACCGCGCCGGCCGGCACGTCGAAGGCCCGCCGCCCGTCGCAGAACAGCACGGGAGCCGGCCCGGCGGGATCGATGGTGATGGAAATCGTCGAGGACGGGGCGACCACCAGCGCCCGGTTGAACAGCGTGTGCGCCGAAATCGGCACCAGCAGCAGCGCCTCCACGCCCGGCCACACGACCGGACCGCCGGCGCTGTAGGCGTACGCCGTCGAGCCGGTGGGCGTGGCGCAGATGACGCCGTCGCAGCCGTACCGCGACAGCCGCCGACCGTCCACATCGACCCGCACCTCCAGCAACCGGGCCCGGGCGCCCCGCTCGACGCTGGCCTCGTTGAGCGCCCACGAGGAGGCCACGAGGACGTCGTTGTGGACGATGGAGACGTCGACGGTGAGCCGTTCCTCCACTGTGTACTCCCGGGCCACCGCCCGGCGCACCGCGGTGTGCAGGTCGTGCAGTTCCGCCTCGGCCAGGAAGCCCACCTTGCCGAGGTTGACGCCGAGCACGGGGGCCCCGGCGGGCCGGGCGGCCTCGGCGGCCCGCAACAGCGTCCCGTCGCCGCCGAGGGCGAAGACGATCTCCGCGCCGGCGGCGGCCCCCTCGCCCGACACGGGCACCGCGCCGTCGATGTCGACCTCGGACGCCTCGTCGGCCATGACGCGGACCGTGAACCCGGCGTCGATGAGCAGCCCCGCGACCGTGCGGGCGTGCTCGGTGGAGTCCTTGCGCCCCGTGTGGGTCACCAGCAGCGCGGTGCGGGTCACGGCCCGGCCTCCCCCCGGCCGGCGGGGTCGGCCGCCGCGGGCTCCGGGCTGGCGGCGGCCGCGGGGCGAGCACCGGCGGCGGCCACGCCCTCGTGGGCCAGCCGGTCCACGACCGTCGGGTCGACCGGCGGCGCGTTCCGGCGCAGCCACAGGAAGTACTCGATGTTGCCCGACGGGCCCGGGAGCGGGCTAACCGTCACCCCGGCCACGCCGAGCCCGAGCTCGTACGCCGCCGCGGCGACGTCGAGCACCGCCCGGGCCCGCAGCCGCGGGTCGCGCACCACCCCGCCCTTGCCGACGCCGTCCCGGCCGACCTCGAACTGTGGCTTCACCATTGGCACCACATCTCCCCCGGGCACGGTACACGCGACCAGCGCCGGCAGCACCAGGCGGAGCGAGATGAACGAGAGATCGGCCACGGTCAGCTGCACGGGTCCGCCGATCGCCTCCGGTGTCAGCGTCCGGACGTTCGTCCGCTCCAGCACGGTGACCCGGGGATCGGTGCGCAGCGACCAGGCCAACTGGCCGTAGCCGACATCCACCGCCACCACCGCCGCCGCGCCCCGGCGCAGCAGCACGTCGGTGAACCCGCCGGTGGAGGCGCCGGCATCGAGGCATCGTCGACCTTCAACCTGAAGCCCGGCCGGCTGGAACACGTCCAGCGCCCCGGCCAGCTTGTGCCCGCCGCGCGACACGAGGTCGTCCCCGTCGGCGGCGACCACATGGACCGGGTCGGCCGGGTCGACCATCGCGGCCGGCTTGCTGGCGACCGATCCGCGCAGCCGGACCCGCCCGGCCGCCACCAGCTCGGCGGCGTGCTCGCGCGACCGCGCCAGCCCGCGGCGGACCAGCTCGGCGTCGAGCCGGGTGCGACGCCCCACCCTCAGTCGTCTTCGACGGTCTCAAGCGTCTCGCGCAGCACCCGGTCGGCCTCGGTCAGCGGACCGATCATCTCGTGCGGCGCGGCGTCGCCGACCGCGGCCAGGTCCCGCAGCACCTCGTCCACGCGCGGGTGCCCGGTCTGCGGGGCCTGGTCCCCGATCGCGATCGGTACGTCGGGAACGGTCACTGCTCGCTCCTTTGCGTCCTCGTGGCCTTGGTTGCCTTCGCGGCCTTGGTGGCCTTCTTGGCCATGGCCTTGCTCGGGGTGGCCTTGCTCGGGGTGGCCTTGCTCGGGGTGGCCTTGGTCGGCGCAGCCATGGCCGGGGCAGCCTCGGGCGCGGCCTCGGCCGGCGCCGCCGTCGCGGCCTTGGCCCGGACCGCCTTCTTGGCCGTGGTCTTGGTCGCCGTGGCCCGGGCCACCGCGGCGCTGGTCGTGGCCTTCTTCGCCGGTCGGCCCCGCCGCGACTCGGCCGGCTCGCCCTCGCCCGCGACCGCCCGGCCGGCGGGGGGTGTGGGCGCGACCGTACGCGCGGTGGACGGGGCGGCCTGGGCGGCCCGGGCCTGGCGGAGCTGGCGCTCCAGGTCGCGGACCCGCTCGGTCAGCTCGTTGACCTCGTCCATGGTCGCCAACCCGACGCGGCCCAGCGCCCGGTCGACCTCCAGCTTGATCAGCCGCCCCAGCGCCTCCCGGTTCGCCGCGTTCGCCGCGATCAGCTCGGCCGTCATGGTGCGCAGCTGCTCCGCCGTGGCGTTGCCCTTGCCCACGAGATCCTTGAGCACCTTGCGCACCTTCTTGCGGGAGACCTCCCCCAGGCCGCTGGCCAGCCCCAGGTACGTCCGCCAGGCCCCGGCTGCGCCTGAACGCTCAGACGCCGACTGCTCTGCCATCTGGCGGTCCTTCCATCCGATCCGATCGTGTGGACATCACGCTACCGGGCAGGGCCGTCGGATGCGGTACGGTGCGGCGAGCAGGCGTGTGGGGCGTGGCGGCCGTGTGGGGGCCGCAACGGCCACGTGGGAGCGACCAACGGCCGCACGGAGCCAGCGGCCGTACGGGGGCCAGCGGCCGTACGGGAACCAGCGGCCGTACGGGAACCAACGGCCGTACGGGAACCAGCGGCCGTACGGGAACCAGCGGCCGTACGGGAACCAACGGGAGGATGCGATGGCCACGGCTGACCAGTGCCGGGCGGTGCTGGAGGAGCTGGCGGCGCGTCTGGTGACGTATCCGGACGCGGCCCGCCGGG
>Ga0065720_1020725_pt1 | contig 13056 bp, 5 predicted proteins | sample Thericmetagenome_FD_59107 | JGI IMG/M metagenome (GOLD analysis project Ga0065720, IMG submission 59107) | Thermophilic microbial communities from the Joint Bioenergy Institute, California, USA of rice/straw/compost enrichment - eDNA_2 v2... | ecosystem: Engineered > Solid waste > Grass >... | reverse complement strand
GAGTGTCTGTCTGACCGGTGAGTTTGTTCTCAATGATCAAATGGGTGTTAATTCTTCCAAGGTACTCTGCTCTTGGAGGAATATTGATGTTAATGGTCATTAGGCTTCTTGATTCATCCTAGAATATTTAAAATGAGGAATTTCTATGTTACAAATCTAGTTTGATAAAATTTGTCTAATTCTTCATTGTGACGAATTTCAAGAGGATGAGAAGTTTGGATTTCAACAATAGCGCTATTAGAGAGTTTGTTTAATATAACCTAAGAATTAGAGGAATAATAATAACAAGAATACTGGTTCCTTTTCTCCAACAAATCTGAATTTCCATAAGAATTCAAAGCTAAATTGTTGTGTGTATTTGAATTTAACAGAATCATCCTTGGAAGCCACTCCAACAATGACAGTCACCTTCTTAGGGAAAGTCTAGGGATTTAATAGGATATTAACTCATTCTTACCACATCATCTTGATAAGTCTTTCTTGGCTTAACAATACAATATGGGATTTGCTTGTCTCCTTGAGTAACGATTTCTGCAGCAGCAATAAGGACTTTTGAGGCTTCTACTTCACAGATAAACTTCAGGTTATTGTTAATTGGTTCATTTTCAGAACTCAAAACATTGACTTCTCTATCATCTGAGAAAACTCTGAATTTGAGTCTGTAGTCTTCTTGGTAATAAGGATTTTCAACAATATTGGTCATTGTTTTGATATCAGAATCCAAAAGAATTCTGTTCACTCTGAAAACGTTAACTCTTGTGCTATAGAAGATGGTGTCACTAAATTGAATATGAGTCTTTCCTTCCTTCTTTGCAATAGCTCTTCCTGTAACTGGGTTGACGGTAACAATGTCTTCTTCTTCAGAGAACCATCTCTTCTTGTCTCCAGTCTTAACAGGAGAAGTGACTGAGAATTGGACGATACCACCTTCATGAACATTGACTGGGGAGGTAGGTGTAATAACAGATCCAACCATAACAACAAAGATATCAAAGACCATGGGATTGTCCAAGAGGTAAACTGTACAAATTGAAACACCTTGTGCCTTAGCTCTAATATGAAGGACAGAATTCTTTTCAATTAAAGATCCACCAAGAACCTTTTGATTTGAGATGTAAACACCAAGGTTCAAGCGGCTCAAGTCTAAAAGTCAGAAAAATTTTTATTAAAGAGTACCTGCAGGAGATGGGAAGGAACGGCCGAGAGCATCTTGGATGTGAATCTTTAAGTGGGAATCTGAGTCCAAAGGAAGAGTCAAGACCTAATAATTAAAAAAAATGCTTCGTTGACGATACCTTATATGAGTTCTCAATAAAGATTGAGTAGATGTTGGAAACAGCAAGATTAATCATCATGACTTGATTGTCAATTTGGGTGTCTTCGACTAAGACAGTGGCTTTTCCTTTCTCATTGGAAGTTGAAATAAGTCCTGTCTCAGAAAGATATAGACCGCTCAATTGCTTTTGAGTGCACAAACTGTATCTATATCTTCCATCTGGATGTGGTCTAAGCTGGTAATCTGTGTTAGGAGGAAGGAGCAAGAGAGCTGGAGTAGCTGGAGCCTTTCCGATGTAAGTTGGAATATCATGAACAAGATGATCGATAATTTGAACTCTAGCAGTTGTATGATGATCATAATTAGAATAATAGGGAGCAGGATACTTTGTGGTGACTCTGAGTTCAATATCGGCAAATCCAGTAGCAAGAGCAGTGGCATTTACAGCAATGTTATAGTTGGTAAGATCGAGTGGAGCTGTATCACCGCTATCTTGGTCATGGCAAGGAATACTTGGGATGGGAGCGGAGTCAATCTGTAAAACTCCATCATTCTTAGAGACCCAGTAATAGTGGAAGGGACAAATAGCGTGGGTGAAGTATTCATTATTTAATCTGGTCAAAGCGATAAGTCTGATTTGAGCACCAACATGGACTTGTCTGTCAAGCATTCCAAGAATTTCAACTCCATTGACAAGAGCGACTTTAGCTTTAACATGAACGCTTCCAATGACTCTGCCATCACGGAATTTAACCTCGAAGATAATATCAGTCTCTCCTTCACTCTTAGCCTTGACAGAGAAGACAGATTGGTCAGTGGTCTTGATATCAATGTATTTTTCGCTGGTAACTCTGGATTCCAAGTAGACATTATTGATGATCTTTGACTTTTGAGAAGGTCCTCCAACTATTTCAACAGCAGCAAGACAACCAGGAGCAAGCAACAAACTTGCGGGTCTAGCTTCAAGCTTCTCGAAGACGTGAAGTTCAACTCTGTTACTGAAGATCTTGTGGGTTTGAACATCTCCATGTCCTCTTCCTCTAATAACAACAGCAGAGGCAACTAATTCATATTCTCCTCTTCTGAGACCTTTAACAAAGAATTCGTTGAAACTGTCAGGGGAGCAAGAAATTCTGATACCACTGGATTTCATGTCAGTGTCAGCATCTAATTCGAGATGAACTCTCATGAAACGCATTTGTTCTTGAGTGAAAGCGTCTCCATTGGAATCATAAATGCGAATGGTCATCTTAGTTGTGTCTTCCTCTTGTAATAAAATTGATTCACTAACAAGCTCAATTCTGGCCGCCGTGGCCACAATAATGTTACAGTAAGCCTTTTGAGAGCTGATGAGCTTTTGATCTTCGACGACAATTTGGGCATAGCCAATTGAGAGAGGATAGACTGTGATTCTTTGATTGGCTCTGTCATAGCTAAACTTAATAACCGAGGAATCGTTAACATTAACAGCAAATTCTCCAGATCCTCTCTTAATGTCAATATCGAAGGCGTTATCTAGGTCATAGTATAAGACTTTATGAGAAGGTTCAAGCTCAATATCTCCCTTGATAGTGATTGTAACATCGTCATAAACCTTTTTAAATGTTGAGGGAATATCGAATTCACTCTTGTATCCTTCAGTGTAGGCTCTTAAGGTGACTTCTCTTTCAATGGCTGATAAGAACAATCTTTGGAATTGGTCTCTGGTAATTGGAGCAATTTCTTCATTATCCTTGGAAGTTGTCCTATAGGGTTAATGAGAATTTCAAATTTATTTACATTGGTTCGAGTCTTCCAGCAGATTCAGGGGTAAGAGTCCACTTGATTTGAAGGGATGAGAAGTTATAGAATGGTCTCTTGAAGGAATCATAGGCCCAGGTTTGGAAGTCGTGGTATTGGTTATTTCTGATGGTAAAGGATTCACTAATAGCATTCTGGGCATTGTTGACATTGAGTCTCTTTTCTCCTTCTTTCCAGATGTAAATTTCAATTGAAGATGGGTTTCTGCAAGAAACTTTGAGTTCAAGGAATAGCTTAACAGGGTCTGGGAGCTTCTCATCAGGTTCATTGTATGAGGTATGGATCAAGGAATAGATGTAATCTCTGTTCTCAGTACCTCTGGGAGCTCTACATTCAATTCTGAAAGTCTTTCTTGACTTGACTGTGGAGACATCAGAGACAGCCAACAATTCCTTATTACCATGTAAAGGCTCAACTTCAGTCTTGGAATGGAGGTCTCTTCTGTCTTCCCACTTAGAAGGACCGCCTTGAATATTCCAGTCAAAGGAGCTCATGAAAGATAAAATGATTTCTCTGTCATGCATAGTTTTGTAAGTTACAACTGGGGAAATGGTGGTGAATCTGTCATAGACTCTGAGTCTTAGTTCTTCTCTTCCAACGGTGTACTCTCCATTAGCATCCTTTCTTATGGCTTTGATATTGGTTTCTCCTCTATAATGTCCCTTGAAGACTAGATTTGAGCAAAGACCGTAGTTTTTGTATAGTCTGAAGATGTCAAGGAGATAAGTCTCTTTAACACCTTCTTCCTTAATGTAATTCTCATAAAGCTTGAGACTGAGGTAGCTAGAATAGCTTTGAACATCTAATAACTTTTGATAGTGGACATTCTTCTTTGAGAGATTATCAAGATAGTTCAAATAGTCTTCATAGCTTAGTTTCTCATGAACTTGGGTGACCATTCCATCCTTCTCAATATTGGTATCGAATGAGAAGAATGAACAATTAGAATATCTGGACATATATCTTCCTCCAAGAGCATAGACATTGACTGAACCGGTCTCGTTAACAATAATTTCCTTGAGTTTTTCAAGGAAAACAAGCTCTTCAATGTAAGAGACTTCGACTTCGATTTGGTCCATATTCTTAATGTTGAGCTTATCTCTGACTTCGATGATCTAACTATAAGCAACAATGATAAAAATCATTACTGTTCTTCCAACATTCTTTGGCAAGACAATGGCTTCATGACCAATGGCAGCGACATTTAAGTTGTTGGAAACCCACTCGTATTGTGAGGAACCACCAAGGGCGAACAATTTGAGAGTTTGTTGGGTGTAAGTATTCTTAACGTCGTTTTCTAGACATCTAAAACAAAATATAAGGTTAATTACTGGATAGAGGCAAATGAATGAACTCTGAGGGCTTGATGATAGCGACTCTGGAGATAATGCTGAAGTCTCTAGAGGCCTTGATTGGAGTGGTTGGTCTATAGGTTCCTTTGGCTCCAGCAACTTCCTCAAGGGAAGCGATGATTGTTCCTCTGTCAATTAGTCTCTTTGGCTTGATAACGATTTCGTGGTTTCTTTGTTCAATAATATCAACATAGTCTAACTTAATATCGAACTAACAATTAGGATACTTTAGATTTTAGGTTACCTTGATTTTAACATTCTTGGTGATGTAGATGCTGTTTCTCTTTTCATCATACAGATGGACTCTGATATAATATCTCTTGTCTTTAATCAAATTCCAGACATTTTCGAATTTGTCCTCCTCGGGGTTTTTCTTTTCGAACATTCTCTCAATTCTTCTATCTTCCCAGCTATTTGGAGTTTCTTCTCTGATTTGAAGATCAATGCTGTAAGGCTGGATGATGTGGACAAGACCTTCAACAGTGTTGTTAATGGTTTCTAAGATTTAATAATTCATTAATAGAGAGCTTACGAGTATCATTGACAATGAACCTGACTGAACCCAAGCCTCCATGGCAATCCAACACTCCGTTCTGATGCAGAGTGCCTTTATCCTTGTCAGTGTTGATCCATTGATAATTGTTGGAAGGTAAGTCAATTCCTGTTAGATATTTTAATGGAAAAATAATTATTACTCTGTGTTCTCATGTTATTGGTTGAGGTCTTGATGGTGGCAAGACTGTATTGAATACTTGTGTAAGGAAGGACATAGAGTGGGGAATCAGGGAAAATGGTGAAATGCTCAATGACATAGAGGACAACAGAAGCTGAAACTTCACCGTACTCTCTTTCCTTAATCTTGACTGTAACGGTAGCTTGGCCTGTTTTGAGTCCCTTTACAACAATAATATCGGTTTGGAAGTTGGAGGCTTCCAATTTCTTTCTGAGTTCTGTGGTTTTAATTGCTGAATCCTAAAAGCTAAATACTGGGCTGAATTAAAAGATACCTTGATTGACACGATTTCTAAATTGCTGAAGTCTTTTTGAGAGATACTCCACTCAAATCTCATACCTTCAAGGGTTGAGAAGACATTGCCTTCGGAGTCATAGCCCAGAACTTCTAAGACCTGAATGTCTCCAACATCAATGGTTCTTAACTTGGTTAAAATCTCAATTTTTTGGATTTTGGCGATTCTGCTTTCACATCTTAATAAGTCGCCAGTTTCTAGTGGTAAATGAATTTCTAGTGATGAATATACCTTTATCTCTGGCTGTTATCCAAATAATGTTGTTGTAGATGTTATTGGTTCTGAGGGAGACAACAGCTTGGCTGTCACATGGTCTTCCATTCTCCTGGATACCTTCAACACTTAGAACATTAGGCTGTGATGAAGACCACTCATAACAACCATTATATCCTCTCAGAAGGAATTGAATGCTTCTTGAATCCAAATTTTCAAAGATTATTGGCATTAAAAGGTTGACCGTGCTGATCTTTTTCAGGTTATCAATTGAGTCTGGCACTAAGGAATTACACGGTTTAGCAAAAATGCAGATTGATAGGACGATTAGGAAGAATCCCAACGGAATCTTGGTTTTGTTGCGCGACATAAATTTAGCGGCTTAAGATCTATTTTTTAAAATTTTTGAGGGATCGAATCTAATATAGGGTACACATCTACTTTAACGAAAGAATTTATCTAACTGATATCAATGCATAAATAGACTTCAAGATTGAGGAACATGGACAATCATATCAACATAAAATCAAAAATGAAAAGGCAAGATAAGATTTATCTTCTGAGACGTTTTATCAACAAAGTAATAGCGAAAAATACTATCAGTCCGATTAAGACAGAATAGTCAAGCACACTAGTGTTTGAGACATTAGCAGCCTGCCTTGAGTTATAACTATTATAATTCGATCTTGAGCTGGACTGATGATGTCGGGTAGTTCTCTGATTTCCTCTGTAGTGTGTTTCTTCGGGATATTCATAATAATATGTAGTTCCAAAGAATCCTGAGAAAAGGTTGAAGGCCAGGAAAATTAAAAATGGTATCAAGGTTGGAGTAGCAATATGGATTCTTGTGTTAGCGGCATTTATATTTATGCTGGCAAACATAGAGTTGAAAATCGAGGACATATTGAAGCCCTAACGATCAAATTAGTTTGAAATATTATTACTCCAAAAGTTCGGCCATTCTGATTTTCATTATTTTCTTTTCTTTCTTCTCTTTTTGGCTGAGGCCTTTTTGGTATCTGTTCACCAGTTCTACAATTAATCCTAGTTGAAAAATTCTATACTTTCTTGCATTTTCGTTGTTTTTTGTATATAATGGAATAATTTTCTCTTCAGAAATAACATTATTGCAAACAGGGCAAATAGCTTGCTCCTTTTTTGTTTGAATCCACTATAGATTATTTTCCATATTCTTTAGGCACTTACTTTGTAGATACAAGACCAGCTTTAAATATTAGAAGAAAATAAACAAATTGCATACCAATAAATATGCCCGCAATGAGTAGCAACGGGGTCAGAAGAATCCTCATAACAAATATTACATTCTAGAGGAGAGCTCTTGGTTTCCTCCTTATTCTTAGGGATTTCCTCTGTTGAATTCATATTATTACGTGTTAAGAGACAAATTATTATTTACACTGTGTTGTATTAATCTTGGGCTTAAAATTTCTAGAACAAACCTGTCTTATACCAAAATATGAATTCTTACAAAACATTATCATAGAGCTTTTTGCCTTTGTTCATGATTTGATATGTTAATTCTTGAGGAACTTTATCTAACAGGAATTTTTCTCTTAAATTCGATAACAACGATTTATCAACTGTATATTCCTTCCAATCTCTTCTCTTTTCTTCCAAACTATACCCAAACTTATCAACATATAATGGCGCATATTCAATATTCTTAGGCGTGTTGATCAAGTATAGCTTGCCAGTTTCAGTATTAAGGAAGCAGCCCACTCCTCCATGATACTTAGTTGAATGAACATTAAGATTTCCTTGGTTGTTATCATAACAACGCTTATTCGTTTTGCAAGCTGAGCTACACAAGACCATTTGACAGAGCAGACAAAGACACTTATTTCCGAACTGAGGATGATCTTTGCAAATTTGGCAATTTCTCTCAATGTATGTAGTACTAAGTTCGAAGTAATTCTCAGGAACACTGACAAAATTGAAAGTGATTTCTTGGTCTGAAATAAAGATACTGCTATTTAAATCAGTGCCGTCTGATGTATTTTCCTTTCCGATGTGATTAAGCCAAATCTCAACACTCTCTTTGGGAATTCCTGAATATTCAAACAATTTTTCTGATAGTAATTCTTTGCTATTGGTATTGAATGGGCTCATGCTGAGATAGCAATCAAGTTCCTCTTGATCACTCATAAAATCTTCCTTTTCAATTTTTTCAACTTGTTCCTTTTCGAAAGGCAAATTAACCAAAACAAATGCGATAAGTTTTCTCATTGAAGGAAGAAGACCGTTACACAACTCCTCTTTGATCATGGAGTTGGCATCCAAATTCAAGATATTTGAGAAATCTTGAATTGAAACCTGATCCAATTCACCCTTTGAAATTCTCTTTTTCACATAAATCTGGACCAACCTATGACAAAGGTAAAATCTCAGCATCCACTTTACTAGGTCATTGAGAGTCGAACAATTAAGCTCACTAGCAACCACAATATGCTGTAGGGCGTTGAAGAAAAAGTTGTCAGGGTTGCAATTCAAAGCTGTTTTAGCTGGTGAGTCTTCATATAACACAGTTTCATTCTTTTTCTCTAGCTCATTAGGGAGACCTAGAGTCAGAGCATCCAAGTAGTCAATTAGGAGGTTCTTCAATGAGTTAAAGTGTTGTAACTTTGTGGAAGATTCATGGGTTTTGTAAAACTCAATATAAGAATTTTTAATTGATCTCATCAGATTGAGGTTCTTCTTGATGAAATGGGAGATTCCTACCAAAGATACAGATTTATAGGCCTGACCAAGCAGATCGTCAAATAAATCCAAATTGAAATCTTCACTGATATTTGCTATATCCTTCTCTCGATTTTTCATTATCTCTATCACTAATGCATCACTAAAAATAGAATCAATCTCTATTCCAGTCTTGATTTTTCTAGGATTGAGTGAAGCCAGGAATTTGCGAGTAGGCTGAATGCTTGTTAATTCTAACGATATCTCTTCCTTCTCTTCCTCAGGAGAGGCAGCTTCTAGACGCTCCCTGATGAATACATTAGAAAGAGATTTACAAAATGAACAGGCATACTCAAGTTCATGGTTATATAGGAAATCAGTTTGGGTGTCCTGCTTCTTTCTAGAATGCTTTTCGAAGCATTCTAAATGGATGAAATGCCCACAAGAAGTGATTGTAGGATAAGCTTTGTTGAGGCTTTCAATATTTGACTCGACTTCTATAAGCCTGTTAAATAAGACATCTCTTGATTTTAAGTTTTGTTGAGTAAGAATTGCTTGGGATTTAGTCTGAAAAACTCCGAGATTGTAAACTGTGCTGCTTCCCAAATAAGCTGGAACACCATACTTATCCTTCTCAGGATTTATTTCTGAGTGACATATATTACAGATATGTGTATCAGCGGTGTTAGAATCCTTATTAGCTTGTTCCATTTCATACTTGTATTTCTTTAAGAAGGCTTCTTGTTTTTGACTGAATTGCTTCTTGAGGTCAAGCATTCTTTGGGCAATTTCTTCCTTACTCTTTTTCTTTTTTAATTCTAATTCATTTACTTCTTCAGTCATCATGACTTCCTCATTACCCTTATCTTTATTCTGTATCTTTGTAATTGCCTGGATAATCTTGTCAATACCATTGTGGCTGTCTTCAATTGTGTGGTCATTTTTCAGAGTCTTTAATGCTTCTGCAAACTCTTGGCTATCAAAGAGTTGGCTGAGCGACTTAGTGAACTCAATATTCTCGAAGCGGAGAGAATAACTAATAGCCATATGGATAAATTTCAGAACTGGACGGACAAAGAGCCCATGCTCTTTGAATTTTTGAACACCGGTTGCAACAAGATTAACAGCGAATTCTATGAAGGGACCTTGGAAAAGAGATTCCTGAACCTTCTGGTGGAGGGAAGAATTATACTCATAAACATGAGAATGATTTCCTGCAATAAAGTCCAGATTTTCCTTATTGCTCTTGAGCTTATTTTTAATTACATCGTGTGTGTCAACCTGCAGTTTTGTATCTCTGACAAAGATGAAAGGTTCATAAACATTAACGTATTCTGGCTTGAGTGTAAAGGTCTTTGTCTGCTGGCTAAACACTGCAATTTTAGAGAGAGGAGTTTCAAGATCAGCCTTTTCAACAACTGTTTTAGTTGAGAGACACTCTATGATTGTCTTAAGATCCATCTTATTCTGCTTTTGGAAGAGATTAATCAGAATATCTTGGTAAACTCTGTTGCAATACTCAGGATTCTTTCTGTATTCGAACAGTTTATCCTTTTGATAACACAAATTTGCGTAGGCTGCTTCGTCTATGGACAATAGAATAAAGAAGGAGAATACTTCATCAATTAATGATAGTACTTTAGTCTGCTCCTTGCCCAGCTTAGTAATAGAATCAATTGCTTCTGAGAATTTCTTTTGATTGAATTTGCCTGACTCAATAGAAGAGAGAAGCTTTATGATATGAGGATTTAAGCTTAGTCTCTCGGCAATGATTCTACATAAATCAGCTTTGTCAATAAAAAGAGTCATTGTCTGGAGCAAAAATAGATCTGCATCGAAGTTTTTGAATTTAGGGTTCTTGTATAGAGCCACATAAGTGTCAAATAACGGGCTGCTTATATCCCAAGCTCTCTTCTCATTATCTTTAATAAATCCATACACTCGAATTACAATATCAAAGCAAGTACTTGTAACTAGCTTGAGATTCTCGGCATCAAGATTGAGAGTTTCAGTTAGAAAGACTCTCACAGATTCGTAATCTGGGTTCGGGATTTGACTCTTTATAAAAAGAGCAAATGCTCTATAAAAAGGAACATGATAAGTCCTGTACTTATCAACAACAGCCTTATTCTTCGCGTAGAGCTTAGCATTATTTGAGATGATTCTTAGGAAGGTCTGTCCAACATTCTTGATGATTTGATCCTTCACAGGGCCATTACTTAAAGAAGCGAGTTCAATGAACAGATGGTCAACAAGCTGCAATAATTTATAGTCAAATTCGATAAAATCCAGTTTTTCCTCAATGATAGTTGGTGTGATTGGTTTCTTTTTGGTGACATCAATTTGATAAGAATAATTCAGGATATCAAGCCATTCTAATATTTTAATCATAAACTCTTCATGTTGCACGAGCCTTTCCCTGCTGGGCTTTTTCTGGACCGCATAATATAAGAAATACTCGTATTCAATCCAAGTATAGAAAAGATGCTGATTGAAATCATCAAGTGCTCTTCTGAGAATCTTCTCAAACAGTTCTAAGAATAATGAGAAGTGTGGCGAATTGATAGCTATAATAGAGAACTCCTCAGCTGTAAATAGCTGAACATTCAAACTGTTGATTTTAGTGGAGGAATAAGAGATCTTGCCATCTTCTGGAGATTCGTCAGCATAATAAATGAAGTTGATCATCTTGACAAAAGTCTCAGCTTGATACTTCTTGAAATCATAATCGAGAAACAATTTAATTGTTAGCTCTTCAATTTGCTTTTGAGAATTGCCATCCAAAAGCTGTGCATAGGCAAATAGGCATTCCAAGTAAGTAAATTCGCATTTTTCGGGCTCTTTATTAAACTCCAATGACTTGAGATTGCTTGATTTGATGTATAAGAGTCGATTATGGTCACTAAGCCTTTGAGAAAACAGTTTGCAAACTAAAAGATATAGTGCCATTGACTGTTCTCCACAGAAATCTAGTGAACTTAATAATTCTTTCAAGACGAGGGCTGCCTTTTCGTACAAAAAGGTTTGTTTTTTGCGTTGGATTCCGACTTCATCTAAAAATGTGAACCAATAATAGAAGCATTTCTCATATAAAGATAGGAAAGTGTTTCTAAAATCTTCAGGAATGTCATCTACTGAATAAGTCGGTTTGAACTTAGCATATCCAGGATGATCAGAACAAAATCCTTCTTCTTTCCATGCATCAGGGTCACCACAATCACAGCAACCACTTCCATTTTTTTGAAGTATCACTCTGTGCCCTTTGTGGTTGCCTTTCTCATAGCACTCTTTACAAATAATACAAGTTGGATCTTTTTCACAATCCAGACACTTGAAGACAATATCTTTACTTGTCAGGATTTTAGCACAAACTGCCTTGCTATTCTTTACATCCTTAAAAAGTTCTTTAGCTTGTGCTCTGTAATTAGTAGTTCCGAATAAAGTTTTCAGAATTAATGGACTAAGTTTTTCTGGAGGTTGTTCTCCTTTATGGAATATCGAATCAAAATATTGTCCGATTTCTGTATCGTCATAGGTAGGGTTTGTAATGGGCTTTACTGGCTGCGCCTCCTTCTTATTTAAAACCTTGCTGGCTTTGAACATTTTTTGGGAATTAAAAATTATTTGAAGTGGAATCTTTCTAGATTCCACTTTCTTCATAAATTGAACAAAAAAATTAATTCAAAGCACCAAAAGTAAAAGAGAAGAAACCTTCGGGAAGGTATATCCTTCCAAAGTGGTTTAATTTAGTATTAATGCAGCTAGACACTCATACTAAAAATATTAACTCAAGCACTTTGTGATAAAATTGTTAAGAGTGCTAAAATAATTAACAGTGTCTTCTTTCCAGATGTCTTTATGTTTTCCTTCAGGGAATTCTTTCTATTACCAATATAATTTGTTAAGAGATTATTTACTTTGACTTTGAACTCTGCATTAAGAGCAGCATTGTAGAGAAGCTGAGAATATCTAGGAGGGAGTATCGGATCTTTCAGACCTAATATTAGTAATTGGACAAATTAGCATACCTATCAAAAATAGAATGGGACATGAGATCTGTCCTATAATGTCAATACTTCGCCAATTATTTCTAGAGATGATTTTTCTGATTAATGAACACTTGAGTTTGCTGTCAATGATATCATCCATAGAAGTGAATGTATTTTCTAAAATAAGGCCAGCTATCTATATAGATAAGGAATCCATCCTGTAATGATATACTTTTGAGCCTGCGAGTGTAGCAGCGTATACTGAAACAGCACCTCCAAAAGATGTTCCTTGTAGAAAGATCTTTCTGGGATCAATATCTTGTCTTTGATAGATATATTCAAGAATTGCCTTTGTGTAAGTTCGCCAATAAAAACTTCTACTCTAATATCTTTTTTAATTCCTTGCTCAGATGGAGAGCCTTCACTTAAACTGTAACCACGGTAGCTAACAATAAAAACATTTGCTTTGAGATGCTGAAAGAGTGCAGCCACAAAAGGCAGTCTATTTCCCATATCTCAAAATTAATCTTTTTACACAAAGAATTACTCCCGTCAATCCCATGGAAGAAAACAACTGTTGGGCATTCTGACCTGTTTGGTTGGGGAATGAACCATCTACTCTTAGATAGAGTAAAAATATTTACCCATGAAGTTTAATATTGTCTGAAGTTTCGATTGTAATGTCTTCATAATCGAGATTC